>Ga0307515_10004873_pt1 | contig 27444 bp, 7 predicted proteins | sample 17_EM_MG_FD_194513 | JGI IMG/M metagenome (GOLD analysis project Ga0307515, IMG submission 194513) | Populus trichocarpa ectomycorrhiza microbial communities from riparian zone in the Pacific Northwest, United States - 17_EM | ecosystem: Host-associated > Plants > Roots > Unclassified | place... | reverse complement strand
AATTATCAAGCTTAGTTGCTTCACAAGTTTATATACCACAACTCCGATTTTGATATCAAACTTAGCAATAGATTGTTCACAATAATAACTTAGAGTCCGCTCTAGCAATTAAGATAAACAATCATAGAAAATATGCATAGGAAAACAAACATACTCATTTATAATACAAACTAAAAATAAATGGAAGAATAAATCTCATAGTTCTTGAAATCTGAAGGTTTTTGCGTCCTTGCAACCAAGAAAATGAGCTTAGCCTTGCATATCTATTGAACAACTACTCCTAAAGATGGAAGAATACATGATTTATGGGTTGTAGAGGGGAGAGTTTGTGTTTCTTCTTTTATGGCTGCCACCCCTCTTTCTTTTATTCTATTGCACTCTCTTTCCCTCTCTCTTGGCTCTCTCTTGGCTCCCTATTAATAGCATAAACTTAGCTGCCTATTTATACACAAATTGTAAGTAAGAAAAATCAAAGTTCAAGTGTGAACATCAATAGATGGTGGTAGTGTGAAGGCGGCTGACGGTTGGTGGCTGGCAGCTGGTTTGTGGTTGGTGGTTGCCTTCCTTGACCTTCTAGATTGATTTATTAGAGGAGCTAAATTTCTGAAATAAAAACTTGGATTTTGGTTTGGATGCTTCGGGATGTAATTTTGATTCGCTTTACGAAACCTGTTTGCTGGCAGAATTCAGTTGTTATCTTTGAAAACTCATATCTCCCTCATATGACATCGTTTTAGGCTAAAATTTGGAGTGTTTATAGGCCTTTGAGTCAAGAATCTAAAACAATTGAGTTTGCATCAATTGGACTTCTGAAGTTCCAGATATTGAATTGTGAATGACCAATGGTCAACATTGGCAGAATGCGAGATTTGACTTTGAAGGATGTGATTTCCATGCTCTTCTTTATTTTATTTTTCTTGACTTAGATTTCCAGAAAAATATGGATGTTAGCTTTCTAATGCCACTGGAATCACTTCATTTTGACTTCTAGAACTCACGCTCTGCACAGAATATCGACTGAACGTCAAATCTGCCAATTTCCTCCAATTTACTCCTTTTTGCATCTTTCATCCAAAAGTGCCTTCAAAACATAAAACAAAGAATATCAAGACATTTTATATAAATAACATAGGCAAAACACTAGTTAAATATGGGTGAAACTATCGAATAATATGGTTACATCACCGGGTCCGTATCTTATAGTATAAGTCTATAACCCAATATAAAATGAAATTCTTGAAGAATTAATATTTCTTGGTTCTTTTGCAAAAAGGTCATGGGTTTTGACTTTCTTTAATTTGGATCTTAATTGACCCCTAAACTTTGATTTTCTTGCAATTTCAACTATGATTTTACTTAATTGAGTTTGGAAAATTTAAATTTCATCATTTAAAATATTAGTCTTCTTAATTAAATCCAAATTAAGCTTAAGTTCCTAATAAAATTAATTTGACCCATTAAAAACCTAATTAAGTCCTTGCACTTAATTAATTCTTTTAATTTGATCCAAATTAATTCTAAAATTTAATTAAACCCTTAATTGAGCCAATGATTAAATCAAATTGGTCTATCAAAAGCCTAATTAAGTTCTTAAACTTAATGTTTATGCAAATTCATCTGATAATCATTTGGTTTAACCTTGAATTTCTATTATCTTTCAATCTTGGGTACAATGGGGTACGATTGAGCTTCTAAATTTATCCAAAATTTCAACTTGATTCCTCTATACATTTGAAACCCTTCTCAGCCTACTTTTACCAAGTTGCCAGTCTTTTGTTACTTTTATTTTTTTAAAAGGAAAAAGGTAAATTTAGGGGCAAACCTAAAATGGGTTATAGTTGCCATCTCTTTACAATGCTTATGGAAGAAAGTCTCATAAGGGACTTTAGATAGCAAGCTTGTAAAGAAGAAAAAGAAATGAGAGATTATGGATTTACTAGATCGAGGAATGGTTAATCCTTCCAAAAGTGTTAGAAGTGAAGGCTTGAAAATGCATTATCTAGGAGATGAGGGATTAAAGGCACGCTCAGAAAAAAGATAGGGATAAAAAATGCACTATCTGGAAGACGAGGGCTTAAAAGCGCACTAGAAAAGGAAAATAGAAAGTCTAGAAAGTGCACTATCTAGGAGATGAGGGCTCAAAGACGCACTCAAAAGAAACAAGATATGGCTCAAAGTTTCACTATCCAGGAGATGAAGGCTTAAGGACGCACTCAAAAGAAAATAGATAGGGCTTAAAGGCACACTATCTGGGTGATCAGGGCTCAAAGACACAAAATAAAATAAAATAGGATAGGGCTCAAAAGCACACTATTTGAGTGATGAGGGCTCAAAGGCGCACTCAAAAGAAAAAACATTACTGGTAAAATACAATTCCTTAAGGGTTCTTTCCTTAGACTCCCTGTAAAGATCAAAGTGTAATGCATTGTGATTAATATGCATGTATGCTTACTTGAGAAATATAGGTCCTTTTTTTTTCATAGACTTCCCTTTTGAAAGTTTCGATCAACGTAACAAGCTTCTATGGCTTTTTTTTTCCGCTTACCTAAGTCATAGCTTGTGATCTTGACCTCTAGGAAGGGATGACCTCAAATGATAGCTACATACCTCATTTCCTCAAAGACCATCAGTTTTGCTTTACATTCTTTGCTTTCCTAGAAAGGTAATCGTGGAGCCAGCCTTATTATGTTTCTTGGATTGCCCCCAACATGATTATGCCTATACGTATTTTATCCAATTTTGTTTATTTTGAGTTTTCTTTAGGGATGATGCAATGCGGAAGAGAGTTTGGTTATTTACAAGGGATTGCTTTCATGGAAAAAGTTTTGGAATTTCAAAGCCATTTCCAAACATAAAAACTATTTTGAAGATAGTTTAAAGCAAACTTGTTCTAAAAAGAATTCAAGCGATTCCTATAGATAGATTTTCACGAGAGTTGAAATTTTTTGTTTTGTTTTTTTGGTGAAAATGTGAAGTGACTTTTGTTTCACATTTTTGTTGGTCAGAAGGGTTCTAGTTTTGACTTGAGGTTTTAAAGGAAAGAACAAGTCTTTAAAACTTTCATTTTGCTTGTATGAATAATAAAACATAACCGAAGTTTATTGAAAAGCTCATTTCACATAGGAAAGCGTTGTCTGCCAATCCAGATTGCCTGACTTTGATTAGAAAGAGCTTGATTAAACACATAATGTAGACTTTTGCTTTTGGTTAAGAAGGAAAATGATATTTGTTGGATCAAAACGTGTTTAAGGGATTTCAAGACTAAGGATCACTAGTGCTTGTTTCTAGACTTTTTTTTTGTCTATGGATTCCTAGAACTTAAGATTGATTTGCAAGATGGTCTGTCGTGCCCCCCGGTGTCAGGCTTAGGCTTCTCATCTTTGTTTTCTTCATTTTGTTTTAAGCACCATCATCATATTCACTATTTAGTATAGTATGCTCAAACCTTTTGAATTCTTTGAATTTCTTCATGTCCTTAACTTTGTTTAGGCACCTTTAGTCATTGAGGATCATTTTGTATATTTAGATTACTTTTACAATTCTTGCACTTGCTCCTAACGTGGGGTGTTATAATAATTAGGGCTAATTCTCAGAAAAAACTTACTAGGCTCAATAGGGATCCCAAAAGATACTTTTAAGTGTTGTGAAAAGATTATTAAAGATGACATTTCCTCATTTCAAACATGTATGTTTAGGATCAATAAGCTTTTCTGTTTTTTATTTGAACATGCAAAATGGTTTCTCATTATCATTATTCATTCAGCTAAAACTCAGCTTCAAAGTTGTCTAATGGTGTTTGATTTGCTTTTCAAGTTCTTAAGTATCTAGTCACCTTTCTAAGAGATCACTTGAATTCTCAAAACTCGTTTATTAAAACAGACACCAACTTGACTTCTGCTTTTGTATTAAAACTTTGATTTTCTCAAAAACCTTTGTGAAAACTTGAGATCATGCAAAGTTTTTGAAGAACAGGAAGACACATCAAAAACATTTTTTGCCAACTTCAATTTTTATTGATTGATAAAAAAACGTACATCAAGCATAATATTTCTTTACAATATTAGAGTGTACAGGTCTAGGCAGGTCATCCGGTCATCCTTGTCCATATTGGTTAAAATTAAAGCTCCTCTAGAAAAAATCTTCTTTATCACATATGGTTCTTTATAGTTTGGTGCCTATTTACTCTAATATTCTCCTAATACTAGTGAGATCTTTTTTAATACTAAGTCTCCTTTTTTAAACACTCTCAGCCTAACCTTCTTGTTGTATACCTTAGCCATTTTGCTTTGGTATAACTGGTAGTGACAAATGGTTGTCAATCTCTTTTCATTGATCAAATTTAACTACTCAAATCTCAGTTTTGCCCATTCTAATTTATCCAGTTCTGCATCCTTTAAGACCCTTAATTATCGAATCTCTACTTTTAAAGGCATAACCGCTTATATCCCATATATCAAAGAATAAAGGGTTGCAAATGCTAATGGTGTTCTTTCTGGTCTGTCCGGGGGTCTTATTGGTCTCTGATGTACCATGCGGCTGTTGGCCTCATGGTTTTATGGTTTGCGGATGCTGAGAGTTGTTGGCTCTTGTCTATAGTATGTTTTGCTTTTGTCTGTAGCTCATGTTGGCTTGTCTTGCTGGCTACTCTAGGTATATGAAGTGCATGTTGATTCCTTGTTTTATTGTTGTTATTTTGTTGTAGTTGTATTTTGTTGTTGTTGGTTGTTCTTGTTATTGCAGGTGGGTGCACGAAGGCGAGCCACTTTGTTTCTTGAAGTTATGGTTGGGTTTGTTTCTCCATATAATTGTTGTTGAGCAGTTTGGTTTGCTAAACTTTTTCAAGCTGACTGCTAGAACTATTTACTATTGTTTGCAGTGTTGGTCTGTTAGAGTTGATGGGGTTCTGATGGCTTCCCTCTCTATACGGTTTGGGGATGCATGTAGGTTGGCTGCTTTGACCCCTACATTTTAGTAAAGTATACGTGGTTTGGTGGGTAGCGGCTTCGGTTTTCCACTGTTGCTAGCTGAATGCCTACTAGCTGGAGCTGCTAAGCTGCTGCTTCCTTGTGATTTTTGCCTTGCCATGTGCTGCTTTGCTTGTTGTTGGTTGTTCACTAGCAGGGCAACTGTTGTGCGTCTGCTTGGTTTTGTATATAGTTCCCCCCTTCTATTTTTGGCCTTTCTAGCTGGTTAGGCTATAATTTGTTCAAGGGAGTCTGTTCCCTTTGGGTTATTTCCCTGTTTTGTACATATTTGTATATTCTGATTCGCTGGTTCTCCAGTTTTGTTACTTTTGATCTATAATATTTCTTACATTTGATAAAAAAAAGAAAGAGAAAAGAATAAAGGGTTGCACTAGTAAAAGCTCTAACTATGGTGTGGTATGCGTGAAGTGCATACAAAAGCATTTCATTCCAATCCTTATAGGTGACCACCATTTTCGTGATGATCTTTTTGAGATTCTTGTTAGCTACCTCGACAACTCCATTCATTTTCAGTCTGTAAAGAGAAGAATTGAGGTGTTTAATCTTTCATTTAGTGTAAAGCTCAACAATCAGCTTCGCATTGAAATTTTGAGCGTTATCAGTTATCAGTCTTAATGGTATGTCATAACAACAAATCAGATCTTTTTCAATGAACCTCTTGGCTATTTTTTGTGTCATATATGCATAAGAGTTGGCCTCTACCTATTTAGTGAAGTAATTGATGGCCACCAAAATAAGCTTATGCCCATTGCTAGCTTTCAGATTGATTGGTCTTATGACATCCAACCCCCACATATCAAAAGGTCAAGGCAAGGTCATATTGAACATCATTGTCGAAGGTGCATTTATCTTATCACCATATATCTAACACTTATGGGATTTTCTAACATAGTATATACAGTCCTTTCCAATGGTCAACTAGAAGTATCTAGATCATTGTATTTGCCTTGCCATTATATGTCCATTGGCATGAGTGGTATAAATTCCCCCATGGGTTTCTTTTAATGTTTGTTCAACCTCTTCTCATTTGGACACTTGAGAAGAGTCTTGTCAAATGACCTTTTTTTTTATAGGATTTTGCCATCCAAGTAAAAAACCATGGCTATTCTTCTCAAAGTCTTTTCATCCATCTTGGAAGCCCTTTAAGGGTATTCTCGGTGCTAGATAAACCTCTTGATGTCGTTGTACTATAGTTTCCCATCTGGTGATTCTTCAATTGTACAACAATGAGTTTAGAGATTTCTGACTTCGATGTTTATTGGTTAGATCCTGCCTCTAACAACGATTTATGTCATCGAAGCTAGGGTTACCAAGGCATTAATAAATTGATTTTTATCTATGCTCATATGGGTGAATTTTATTTCTTTGAATTCGTTAGCTAATCTCAAGAGATAATTCTGATATGGCTTCAACTCCTCATCCTTGGTTTGCCACTCCCTTTTTATTGACAGATGATTAGCAGGGAATCCTCATAGACCTCAAGCTTCCCAACTTTAAGTTATAAAGCAACTTCTAGACCGATGATGTAGGCTTTATACTCGGCCATATTATTAGTGCATTCAAATTGCAACCTTACTGAAACATGGTATTGCTTCTTTTCTAGGGAAATTATCACTGCTACAACCTCATTTCCTAATACATTCACTACCCCATCAAAGTACAAGGTCCGCCAATCATCATCTCATTGTTATCCTCAACTATTAGTACATCCTCATCAGGAAGGTCAAAATTCAATCGCTCATAGTCTTCCACAGCGTGATCTTCTAGATGGTTAGCAATTGTACTATTTTTTATAGCCTTTATTGTCATAAAAATAATGTCATATTCTACCAATAACACTTTCCACCTTGCTATCCTACTTGACAAGTAAGGCTTTGCACAAATGTACTTAAGTTGATCTAATTTTGAGATCAACCAGATCATGTAGTATAACATATACTACCTGATCCTTTTTGCACTCCACACCAAAGCATAACATAGCATTTTGATTGTTGATATTGGGATTCACAGTCATTGAACTTTTTACTTAAGTAGTAGATAACTTGTTCTTTCTTCCTCAACTCATCGTGTTAACCCAACACACATCCCATAACCATTTATGTCATTGTCAAATACAGGATCACGAGTCTTCCTAATGTAGGAGGCACCATCAATGGCAAGTTCTGCAAATACCTTTTTATCTTATCAAAGGCTTCTTGGCAATCATTGTTTCATACACCCAAATTTTTCTTTCCGAGTAAATGTAAAATTAGCTCACACGTTACCGCCAGCTGAGATATGAACCGAGCTGTGTAGTTCAAATGCCCAAGCAAACTTCTTACTTCTTTCTCTATTTTAGGTGTCAGCATATCCTGGATAGCCTTTGCTTTATCCAAATTAACTTCTATTCCTCGATTGCTTACTACAAAACCCAATAGCTTTCTAGATCTCACCTCGAATGAGCATTTTGCAAGATTCAATCTTAATTGGTATTTTTACAGCCTCTCAAACAATTTCCTCAATACTTATACATGATCTTCATCTTTCTTTGTTTTGGTAAATATATCATCTACATAGACTTCCATTTCTTAGTGCATCATATCATGGAACAAAGTGATCATTGCTCTTTGATACATTGCATCGGCATTCCTTAATCTAAATGACATCACTTTATAACAAAAGGTTCCCCACGGCGTGACAAAAATATTTTTCTCTTTGTTTTCTTCTGCCATTCTAATATGATTTAACTTGAGAACCCATCGATGAACGAATACGTGGCATTTTTCACACCATTATTGTAAAAACCAAAATATTTAAGTAGTATAGGCCAACCTGTTCTAGGTGGAGATTGTGGGGGGGGAACTAGCCTATTCTAGGCATGAATAGTGAGGGAAGGAACCAACCTTTAGTTAACCAAAGAGGGAAAAATAGTATGGATAATCAGCCCCCAAACACCCTCATCTCATTTAGGAGAGGTATAAATACAAAGGGAAGTTAAAGAGATGACTTTTCCATTCCACCAAAACCAGTAACAACTTCTCTCTCCCAAAGAAAAACCTACCCAAACCCAGCTACATGTTGTCTTCCTTAAGTGTTTGAGTGAAGGGAGAGTTGGAGAAAAGAGTCATGACCGAAAACATGGAAGAAGAAGAAGCATAAAGGGTCGGCTAGAATAGTAGGGAAGGGGAGAAGAAACTAAGAGGAACAGAAGAGGAAAGTCACTAAAACATTCCCTAGAATTGTTTAAAGATGTAGGTAAGAGTAGTATCACTTCCTTGGTTGGTTGTCACTTCATAATTTCATACAAAGGAGAGGGTGAAAAACACAAAATAGAAGATTTAGGATTCTTACACCTTTAACCCAAGACTTAACAATTAAACGAGAAGATTTAAGTAGAATAATGGATGAAAGGGCCTAAGTGCAGACCTTACAAAAGAAATATGAATGAATATGAAGGATTTTGGGTGTATGAACCCTAAATGAGGGCCGACCATATTGAAAGGTGATACAACCATATTATTCGATAGCTTTACCCATATTTGCCTAGTATTTTGCATATGTTTTATATATAAAATGCCTTGATATTCTTTGTTTTATATTTTTAAAGCAAATTTGACCTCCGATCAATGTTTTGTGCAGAGCTTGAGCTCTAGAAGTTGAAATGAAGTGACTACAGTGGCATTACAAAGCTATCATCCATACCTTTTTATACATATATGGCAAGAAAAATAAAAGGAGAAAGAGCATGGAAATTGTAACCTTCAAAGACAGATCTCGCATTCTGTCAGTGTTGACCTTCAACCATTCCAACTTGAGTTAGAGAGATCCATTTGATGCAAACTCAAATTTGTTGGATTCCGGACTCGAAGACCTATCAACCTATCAAATTTTAGCAGAAAAAGAGCTCACATAAGACAAATATGATTTTTCTAAGACTACTCATAAATTCTGCCAGCATACAGGTTTTGTGAAGAAATAAGTCCAATTTACTTTCCAAGCATCCAAACCGATATCCAAGTCTATATTTGGGCAATTTAACTCCTATAAGTCCAAAGTTAAAGCTTGAAGATTTTATGCAAGACTATTTCTTCTTTTCTTAGGAAAATAGTTATTGCATTACTTAAATGTAAATTGTCTACTTAGAAAAGGACTATATTTTTAGGGAAGTAGGGATTGGGGTTTGCTATCAAATAAAAAAGAAAGAGAGAGAGAGGAAGAGAGGGGTGGCCATAGAGAAGAAAAATCTCCACTCTTTCATCCTATACCCGAAATCATGTATTCATCTTTTCTCTTGATAAGTTTTGCAATAGACATGAAAGGCTAAGTTTTTTTTTCTTGGTTGAAAGGACACAGAAACCTTCAAATTTCAAGAACTGTGAGATCTATTTTGCCTTTTCTTTTCTGTTTATATGATGAGTATGAGTATGTTTATTTTTCTATGCTTATTTCCTATGATTTTTTAGTTTGATTGCTAGAGCGGATTCTAAGTTATTATTCTAATCAATCTATTGCTAAGTTTGTTATCAAAACTGGAGTTGTAATATATGAACTTGTGAAGCAATTGAGTTTAATCATTCCAGTCCTATGGCTGATGCAAGGAATCGTCAACGTACTTAGTTTGTTGTTAACTTAAAAATCGTTAACGAAAACTGAGTCGTTACCGACCCAAAAATCATCAACGCGATCAAGTTATACGATTGATGCTGAAGTCATCAGCGCACATAAGCTATTGCTGACTTAAAAATCGTTAATGAAAATTGAGTCATTGCCGATCCAAAATCATCATAGACGCAATCCTTGTCGCTGCTGATTCAGAAATCGCCAACGACAATCAAGTCATTTTTTGTTTTAATTTCTCCCTTGGCTAAACGTAAAGTTTACGCTACGCTTTTCCCCTTACACATATCCCAAACCAGCTGAATATAGAATGTCACCAATCACACTCCATTCATCATACATTACCAAGTAACACAAAGACAACATCTCCGTATGTACCTTTACCGAAGTTTCTCCCAAGTTTACACATGCAATTTATCATTTTTATCACAAGAATAATCATAACAGCATGTCACAACCATATTTCCATTCACTTGATTCATATTCGTATAAATTCATCAAACTCATAACGAAATCAAGGCATTAACATCATTATGAATTTCATTCCAGCACATGTTCTAGAAATCCAAATATATCGCAATCCATGCACTTCATCACTTCATTTCACATTTCATGTAAGTTCATTAATCATAAGTGAAAATCAAGACACTAATCATTAACATACATTCTGTTTTTTGTTTAAGCATGCTCTTAAGAGTCAAACAAGGTCATAATTATGCATTTTGTCACACCCTAAGACATCGCGCCGCCCGATTAAAAATAATCTTAAAAAAAAAGAACAGATATCTAGCATCTTGTTTTTAAGGAGGAAAATGTCTAGTTCAAGGAGTTATCACCTAATAAGGTCACTGAAAACCCTAACAAATCAACAGAGATTTTATGGTACGAGACTGGTTACGCGAAAGGGAAGATGCTATCACCCCTTAAGCATCCTACCTAAGGCAGACTACATTGCTTGTTTTGTCTAAAATTGCTAAGAATTTGTTCTCTTTTTTTTGTTCTTCCTGTCATGTTCCTAACTCTAGCATCAGTGAACAATACCTACAAATATTTTTACTCTAGCGTTGGTAAATATTGTAAAAAAAAAATGATATTCCTGACTCTAACGTCAGTGAATAAGTTCGCAAAGTTTTTGAATTTTTAATGAAGAAGAAACAATTTTTTATGCCTTTTTATTATTATTATATTTACTCTTTTTAGACAAACCTAAAAGAAGTATTGCACGACAGATTTGCACTTAATAGTACGGTCCACAGATAAAGCATACAGCGAGGAAAGAAAAAAACAAAATGCAAATAAAATTAAAAAAAATAAAACAATGTGTGATGGGTCTACAAATAACCCTACGAAGGTCCACAAATATTTTGAGAATTTTCTATTATTGAAAGGGGCTTGTTTGGCTAAATATCAAAATAGAAGTGACATAAAAATTATGGTCAGGGCATAAACGTGTGTTTTGTCAAACACACCCTTAGCAAACATAGGCTAGGCTTGAGACCTAGACTTGACCCAACCTCTTTCTTTGTTTAAGTTGGGCTAGGCTACACCCAACCAACCCGGCCCGGTTACGGGTTTAGACCAGTAACAGGTTGGCTGGTCTGCAAGCGTACGTGGGTTCTCACGCTTGCTACAGTGTTTATGCAATTAAATTACCAGAAGGGGGAAAAACGGAGGCTTACCAACATTCGGTGCTGGCGAGAGGTGTTGCTGATTCTTGGCTTGTGGTTCTGGAGTTTCCATTATTCTTCTTCTGCCTTTTCCTCCTCTTTCCTTTTTTTGTTCTTTTGGTTTGTGCCTCTTTTTTAGTTAAATGAATTTACTCTTTTTTCTCTCCCCTGGTATTATTTGTTCCCCTGTTTTCTTCCCCTTTTTTTTTTTAATCCCTACCCGCGATGGCTGCTTTGTTGGGTATTTATAGGAGACTGTGCGTGGTAGTTTTTTAGCCCGCCTCTTCCTTCCTAGGAGGAGGATAAAGCTTTGTTGGGCATTGGTGTTTGACAAGAACTCGGACTCCCGGAGTCCTGCCATTGCAGGGGTCTGGGTGGTGGTGCCTTCCCCGTCTCTATGACCTACCAATGGTGGGAACAGTCTGGGAAGGTGGTGATGGCGGTCGTGGAGATCAATCATTGCACGCATGGGTGGTCTGATCGGTGTGTTTCTTTTTTTACTTTTTTTGCAGGGAGTTTCCTCTGTTTTCAGAGGAAGAAGACGATGGCCAGAAATGAAAAACGACGTCGTTTCTAGACTGGGCGGCCGTGGCCGTGTTTCAATCTGGTCCTCCAAGTTTCAACAATTCTTAATCGGGTCCTTGGGCAGAATTGCTGCGCCTTATATAAGATGGTCCCTGGACCTTAATAACTTGTAATTTTGACCTTAATTAGCTCATAAATTTAATATTTTCTTCAATTATGCTCCTAATTTCATTAATTAAACTAATACTAAGCTTAATTAAGTCCCCAAACTTATCAATTCTTCAATTAAACTCCCGATATCATTAATTAAACCGAATCAAAGTTTAATTGAATCCTCAGACTTGTTAATTCTTTCAATTTCTTCTAAAATTAACTTTCAAGGTCATAAATCCAACAAGATTAAACCCTCAAAACTTTTAATTTGTGTTGTCTTGACCCAAATTTCAAAAATATTTTTTATTCATTTAATTGCTTTCAATTCATTTTCTTTTTATTTATAAAAAATAAAAATAGAAATAGAAATAATAAAAAAAGCAAAATAAATAAAAAAGCAAAAAATCAATTTTTAGGTTATGACACATTTCATCACACAATTTCATATTGTCCAACCCCTCAAATTGGTCAGCTTTTCCTCAATGTTTATGTATTCAAATTCATTCATTTTTTTGTTAATATTTCTGGAATTATGTCTCTCATTCAGCCCCTCATTCACCTTAATCTTTCCCTCTAGTTCTCATAAGTCATAAGTGTAAGAACGCTAACCATTCTCTTGAGGTTTTCTTCCCTTTTTATATCCCAAAGTTTCAAGGAATAAATAAAAATTGATTTTAGGCAGTCCTAGTGTAAGGTTCAGTGGTTTGTTCTTCTTTTTTTGTTCGATTTCCCTCTCCTGTTGTCTAGCCGACCCTCTAGGCTCTTCTTTCTTTCATGTTTTTGGTTTTCTCTCCTTCTCCTAACTCACTTCTCACTCAACACTCAAGAAGAATGGCATGCAGGCTAGTTAGGTTCAGTTTTCTCCTTGAGAAGGAGTGTGTGCTGCAACAATAGCTACTGCTGGTTTTAGAAGGAGAATTAGGCTCCTTCTTCCTCCATGTTTTTGATCACTTCTCTTTCCCTCTAACTCTTTTCTCACTTAGCAACCAAGAAGATTGGCATGCAGCTGGTCGGTTTCAGTTTTCTCTTTAAGAGAGGAGCGGTTTCAGCAGAGTTACAGCTAGACTTTGGGGAGAGGAAGGGTCACCTTCTCTCTCTCCCTTGCATTTATACCCCCTCTTAAATGAGATGGAGGTGTTTGGGTGCTGGTTAAGGCTATTCTTATCCCTCTTTTTGGTTATTTTGGGGCTAATTACTGATTCAACCATATTATTCGATAGTTTCACCCACATTTAACTAGTGTTTTGCCTATGTTTTATATATAAAATGCCTTGATATTCTTTGTTTTATGTTTTGAATGCACTTTTGGATGAAAGATGCAAAAAGGAGTAAATTGGAGGTAATTGATATATTTGACTTTCAGTCGATGTTTTGTGCAGAGAGTGAGCTCTAGAGGTCGAAATGAAGTGATTCCAGTGGCATTAAAAAGCTAGCTGATTAGTACTTAAAAGTGCATTTTTATCAAGGTTTTATATCATCATTTTGCACTTGAAGTATCAATAACTCCTTAACTAAAGCATGTTTTATAATAACAAGTCTGATACCATAAGATACCTTTAATTTATGGTAAATGTTCATCTTAAATGCAGGCCTATCACATAAATGAAAGGATTGATTGATGAGTTTAAGTACGAAAATTGAAAGGACAAAGAGAGGGCCAAACTTAGAAAAGAGATGCTGGTTCAGTCCAAACTGGAACACTGTTTGGTCATTGGGTCATATCTGGAGCTGTAGATCTTGGATTTAGTTCTGCCTTATATGGATGGAAAGCTAAGACATATTCCTAAAACTTTCATGTGGAGTCCAAGATTTAAAAAGGCCGTTTTCAAGTCCAAATTATAGCAACAATGGAGAAGTCTGAATCTGTCCTGCAGCCCAGACATTGTTTAGTGTTTAACCTGTATCTCGAGTTCTAGAAGTCCAAATGACCTTAACTTTTTTTTCCTGGAAAGATGAAACAATTTCTTAGAACGTTCATGATTTAATTCTATTCAAATTATGATGTTATCAATGACGTTTTTGGCAGACAAAAAGATAAGGATTGTCACTAAGTCAAGATGTGGCCACCCACTCAACAATTAATCAACAAATCAATAGTTCTGAATTTTGGCCTATAAAAGAAGGCATTTGCCATGTATTTAGGCATCTTGGTTTGCAGATCAAGATCATGTTCTTGCTCTCTCTTTATATTTTGTAATGCTTAAGTTTTGCTTATATTAATCTCTTGCTTATGCTTTTCATTTCCTTCCCTTTACTTGGTTAACTTATATCTTATTTATGTTCTTATCTTGTTTATTTATGTTTTTTTCTTTCATTATGTTTAGTTAAGTTTATTATGTCAAGGTGAAAAGGTTACATTAATGGTGTAAGAATAAGTATAGTATAAACTCAACATGGACTTTAATGTTTGATACTAACATGTTTTGTATTTGTTATCTTATTCACTCTTAATACTTTGCTTGTTAAATAGTTAATCTATATTTATGTTGTATAACCTTGGTACAACAAATACTTGGCACTTTCATAGCCCAAACCGTATGGTATAACCGACACCTGTGCTATGAAAGGAACTTGACTTGTTGTTAATATAAGTTATAATCATGAATGCCTGACAACATTTACAAGTATTAGCATTACTCGAATAAGATAACTAATGTAATCATGTTAACAATTTATAATCCGATTGGAACCTCCTTTGTGTGTGGTTTCCAGTTGAGTAATAAGAGTTTATACTATACTTGTTTGAAATACCATTAGTGAATCCTTTAACCTTGACAATTGTTTTTATCATTGTTTAATCCTTATATCAATATCACATCTCAAAGCTCTCTTCAATTTATTATTATTATTATTATTATTATTATTTATAATTTATATAGTTAACCTCCCTGTGGTTCGACCCCGGTCTTGCCGGATTATTTATTACTTCGACACTCCTACACTTGGGAGAAGACATCAATCTTTTGGTCGTGTCACTAGCATCCATACCTTTCTATACATCTAAGGCAAGAAAATAAAATAAGAAAGAGCATGGAAATCGCAGCCTTCAAAGTCAAATCTCGCAATCTGCCAGTGTTGACCTTTGTCCATTTCAACTTGAATATATGGAGCTACAGAAGTCCAATTGATGCAAACTCAATTTTTTTGGATTCATGACTCAAAGGCCTATCAACGATCCACATTTCAGCAAAAAACGATGTCATATGAGGGAGATATGATTTTTCAAAGATGACAATTGAATTCTGCCAACAAACAGGTTTCGTGAAGAAACGAGTCCAAATTACGTTCTGAAGCATCTAAACCGATATCCAAGTTTTTATTTCAGAAATTTAGCTCCTCTAAGTCAAAGCTTGAAGATTTCATGCAAGGCTATTTCTCATTTTTTAGGAAAATAGTTATTGAAGTACTTAATTATAAACTGTTTACTTAAGGGATGACTATTTTGTAAAATAGAGACCAGGGTTTCCTAGGATATAAAAAGAATGAGAGAAGAGAAGGGGGGCAGCCAACCAAGAAGAGAAAAACACCCCCTTCCTCTAAGAAACCCAAAATCATGCATTCCTTCTTTTTTTATTAGTTGTTCAACAAACATGCAAGGCTAAAACTCGTTTTCTTGGTTGTAAGGACACGAAAACCTTCAAATTTCAAGAACTGTGAGATTTATTTTACCTTTTCTTTTCAGTTTATATGATGAATATGTTTGTTCTCCTATGTTTATTTTTTCTATGATTGTTTATTTTAATTGCTAGAGCGGACTCTAAGTTATTATTGTAAACAATCTATTGCTAAGTTTGATATCAAAACTGGAGTTGTGGTATATGAACTTGTGAAGCAACTGAGTTTAATAATTATGACGGATCTACACTATTAATCTTAGGGAGAACATTCAATCAAATCAAACATAGAATGCGGACAGTTATGTTTTCTTGATTAATCAACTTGTCTAGTTCTTAAGGTTGCCATTGAATTAAATTATTAGTGCGGACTTTGTTTGATGGTTAGAGTTAGTTATACGGCCGATCTGTTAACTAACAAATGTTAAGAAGAGATAAATATTCAGAATATAAATTGATGTTTCTTTTTCATGATCAGTTCTGATTTCCGTAGGTGGATGTGTGCTTGCAACCAAGGTTTGTTTTCTTGATAATTTTCTAATTTTATTAAATTTTGTTTGATAGTTTTCTATTTTTTTTTTTGCTTTAACCTAGATAACGTCCAAACCCCCCACCCCCAAATTGCATATCATCTAAAATAAAAATCTGACTTGAATCTTTCTCGTGGGATCGACCCCTTGCTTGCTCTATACTATCTTGTGTGTTGTGTTTGAAGATAGGGTAATTAATTTGTGCGACCACGACATCGCAATAATTACTACTCCAATTCTCCTCTGGAATAAGTCGGTCCTCCTCCTCCAAATTTTTCTCTAAAGTTGGTCGGTCTATATCCCTCAATTCTTCTTGATAATTTTTGTCAGGTTTTACATGAACATAACAAGGCAATTCATAACACTACCATGAGAGCGTGTTACGAGATATCCACGTGATACTCTGCGTCAACTGCTATGTAATTCAGATAATTATTAGCCTCATGCACCAAGATATAATAGATTGGTATGTATGGAATATATTTTTTTAACATGTAATAAAATTCTTATTTATATGTTAAAAATGATAATATAATATTTTCACAATCCTATTAGGTGGTTGCAGCTCGTAATGCTACTGACGATGCTGTGTGTGGTGCTTTCAATACTTGGTTCTCATCGTGCCTTTCTTTACTTGAGGAGGTAGGGGAGGCTCAATGTTTGGATAGTGCAATAGAGGATGATGATCGTGTTTATCATACATGATGATGACATGCCCATTGTTCTGATGGTGGAGGTCCATCAATGGGTTAATTTGTCAGATGTTTAACTATGTAATTTAATTAATTTGTAATTGAATTGAAATTAATTAATTATTTTGGTATTGTAATTCATTTTTATAATTATAAATTTACCTACTATTGAAATTAGTTGGTTTTGTTAGTTGTTGGTTATTGTTAATGTGATTCTGTAAAATGTTTGCTTGACGTATTGTTGCTGTTTTTGTGACTATGTTGTTGGGCAGTGACCTAAAATGGCTGAGACCAGTGTTATTAAACCCGGCCCGACGGGTCGAGTCGGAACCTGGTCGACCCGGTGGCTGGACCGCTCTGGGTTTACTAAAATACCGGCTGGGGCAACAGCCCGGTCAAACCCGGGCAACCCAGGCGAACCCGAACGAGACCCGGTTTTTTTTTCCCTTTCAAATGTGGGATTTGAAACCCATTAGTATATAACTATATATACTCTGTGTTCCCAAGAAAAAAGTCATGTTTTTTGAATGTGGGATAAAAAACCTTTTGGTTTAAATACTTCAACTTAAAAGGATAACATAGTATCTTTTCAATGTGGGATTTGAAGCCCTTTAGTATATATACTCTATGTTCCCAAGAAAAAAATCATGTTTTTTCAATGTGGGATGAAAAATCTTTTGGTTTAAATATTTCAACTTAAAAGGATAACATAGTATCTTTTCAATGTGGGATTTGAAGCCCTTTCGTATATATACTCTATGTTTCCATGAAAAAAATTATATTTTTTCAATGTGGGATTTGAAACCCATTAGTATATATACTCTATGTTCCTTTGGAAAAAATCATGTTTTTTCAATATGGGATAAAAAATCTTTTGGTTTAAATATTTCAACTTAAAAGGATAACAAGTATCTTTTCAATGTGGGATTTGAAGCCCTTTCATATATATACTCTATGTTCCCATGAAAAAAGTTATATTTTTTCAATGTGGGATTTGAAACCCATTAGTATATATACTCTATGTTCCCAAGAAAAAAATCATGTTTTTTCAATGTGGGATAAAAAACCTTTTGGTTTAAATACTTCAACTTAAAAGAATAATATAATATCTTCTCAATGTGGGATTTGAAGCTTTTTCGTATATATACTTTATGTTCCCATGAAAAAAGTTATGTTTTTTCAATATGAGATTTGAAACCTATTAGTATATATACTTTATGTTCCCAAGAAAGAAGTTATGTTTTTTCGATATGGGATAAAAAACTTTTTTGGTTTAAATACTTTAACTTAAAAGACTAACATAATATCTTTTTAATATGGGATAAAGAACTTTTTAAAATATTCTTTTAAACTTCATTGTTTACAACATGTATAACCTATATTTACATGGATTTTTTCATATGAAATATTAAAACTTTAATTTTTTTTTAATTTTTCCGGGTTGATCCGGGTTGACCCATGAAACCCGGGACCCGGCCCCTTAGCCGGGTCAACCCCCGGACCGGGTTTAATAACTATGGTTGAGACTAAAAGAGAATGGGGTTTTAATAGGTCGTGCATGTAGTATATGTGTGATCTATAGGTGGTGCATATACTTATGTGCTACCATTGTTTATGTGTTATTGTGGGAATTATTTTCCCAACTGTACTAGTTTGGAAAATAAGTTTTGTCGTTGTGCTAATGTGGAAAAAAAACTCGGTTAATCTACAGATCGACCAACTAGCTTTTTAGGCTTGGTGTAAAAAAAAGAGTCAATCTTGAATTAACCTAGTTTGACCCGATCAACCTAATGAGTTACTCATTATCTAATCAAAACTTGATTAATTTTTTTTAATTGATGTCGTTTTGATTTTTTTTTTAATAAGAAACTTGTATCTAATTGGTATCATTTGATTGGAATTTAAAATTGTTCATTTTTTTATCTTGAACAACTACTGCCGAAAATATTTTTTCTAAGAAAATATAGTGCAACATTCAGATAGGAAATTTCTTAATAATCAATTAACTACATATGTTCACTATTTAAAACTTGTTTGGCAACACGGCTAGCTACACATTTGCTGAAAATATGATTTTTTTTTTTAAAAAATATTTTTTATATTTTTGAATCGTTTTGATGTACTAATGTTAAAAATAATTTTTAAAAAAATATATATATTATTTTAATGTATTTCTAAGCCAAAAGTATTTTGAAAAATAATCACTAACACAATATCAAACACTACCTTATTGTCTCTAGAAAAGTTTATACATTTCTTAATAATAACTTAACTATAAATGTCCATTATTTCTTGTTCAATGGAAACAGAATTTTGAAATTTGATAATGCTTAAACTAGATTTAATTTTATCGAAAACCAAATTCTGAAATTTGATAATGCTTAAACAAAATTTATCATGAATTTATCTAATTTTAATTTTTTTTTTTCAATCTCTAATTTATTAATAACAAAAAATCTCAATAATTATTTCAAAATTTTTGTTGTTGTATTTAATATTCAAGGTTATTTTGAAATTACATGGACAATAAGTTAATTTTTATTGCACATTTAATTTTCCTCATTAGAAAACATATTTTTCTACATTAAATTTTAAACATTATTCTTACAGGTTAAGCAATACAAATATTTTCAAATTATCTCTTGTTATGGATATTAAATAAAAAAATAATCTTGAATTTTAATTTAGTGTCTTGTATATGTGTGTGTGTAATGTTCAAAGGGCATTAAATTAAAGAGAGAGAAAAAAGGCAGAAGAAGAAGAAGATTGAAGCATGAATTAATTCATAGCTCATATAATAATAATAATAATAATAATGTCATTAAAACTATGATGCATGGATTGGTTTGTAAAATCTAAAGTATAAAAGTTTAAATACTTAATAAATAAATAAATACACTCTATATTAAAAGTCATCAGTCTTTTATTATGCAAATCAATAGTGAAAGGCTGATTTTACTCTTTGATAGACAAAGTAGGATGCCTTGGATCTAGGGATATGGTAGTATTTTTCATGGGACACATTGATCATTACTTAAAGAGAAGGGGCTAGACAATAATTATGTGTTTTCTTTGACAGTGTGATCACTTAATTGCCCTCGAAAGATTAAAAAAAAAATCACTTGGTTCGAGGGGCTTTTAAGTATTTGACTTTATTTTTAAACAAGTAAGTTACTTTATTACTCTGGAAAATTAAAAACAATTGTCTGATTTAGGGGCACTTTTGTCATTTAAATCTGGTCATTTGGTATTATTGGGTGTCCTTGGAGGCAATAGGGTAATTTGGTAAATAAAGAAATTAAAAAAAGAAGAAAAACAATCAGTTAAATAGTGATGCAACCATATTATTTGATAATTTTACTTATATTTACCTAGTATTTTGTCTATGTTTTATATATAAAATGTCTTGATATTCTTTGTTTTATGTTTTGAAGGTACTTTAGGATATAAGACTCAAAAAGAAGTAAATTGAAGATAATTGGCAGATTTGACCTCCAATCGATGTTTTGTCTAGAGCTCAAAATGAAAAAATTCTAGTGGCATTAGAAAGCTAACATCTATAAATTTTTATAGATTTATGTCAAGAAAAATAAAAAGAGAAAGAGCATAGAAATCACAGCCTTCAAAGACAAATTTCACATTCTGCCAGTGTTAACCTTCAGTCGTTATGACTTGAATATCTTGAGTTAGAGAAGTTCATTTGATGCAAACTCAATTTGTTTGAATTCCTGAATCGAAGAAATAACAACCTAACAAATTGAAGAAGAAAACGAGCTCATATGAGAGAGATATGATATTTCTAAGATTACACATGAATTTTGCCAGCATACAGGTTTTGCGAAGAAACAAGTCCAATTTACTTTCCAAAACATCCAAACCGACATCCAAGTCTTTATTTCGGCAATTTAACTCCTCAAAGTTCAAAGTCAAAACTTAAAGATTTTATGCAAGGCTATTTCTTTTTTTTTTAGAAAATAGTTATTACACTACTTAAATGCAAATTGTCTACTTAGAAAATGAATATTTTGTAGGAAAGAGGGATTAGGGTTTCCTATCAAATAAAAAGAAAAAGAGAAAGGAAGAGGGGGCAGCCAGAAAGAGAAGAAAAACTCATCCTTTTCTCCTACACCTGAAATCATGTATTCATCTTTTCATTTTATTAGTCTCTTAATAGACATGCAAGGCTAAGTTCTTTTTCTTGGTTGCAAGAACACAAAAACCTTCAGATTTCAACAACCGTGAGATCTATTTTACCTTTTCTTTTCAATTTATATGATGAGTATGTTTGTTTTTCTATGCTTATTTTCTATGATTGTTTAGTTTTATTGCTAGAGCGAACTTTAAATTATTATTCTAACCAATTTATTGCTAAGTTTACTATCAAAACCGGAGTTGTGGTATATAAACTTGTGAAGCAACTGAGTTTAATAATTGTGGCGGATCTATGTTAATAATCTTAGAAAAAACATTCGATCAAATCAAACATAGATTGCAGGTAGTTATGTTGACTAGATTAATCAAGTTATCTAGTTCTTAAGGCTGTCATTGAATTAAATTACTAGTGCGGACATTGTGGTTGTTTGATGGTTAGGGTTAGTTATACAGCGAATCGGTTAACTAACTAAAATTAAAAAAATATAAATATTCAGAATATAAATTGATGTATCGTTTCAATAATCGATTTTGATTTCTGTAAGTGAACGTCTACTTGAAATAAAGGTTTGTTCTCTTAATAATTTTCTAATTTATTTAATTTAGCTTGATTGTTTTGTTCAGCTATAGCCTAGATAACCTCAAAACTCCCCCCAATTACATATCATCTAGCATAAAAATCTTAATTAAACCTTCCTCATGGGATCGACCACTTGTTTGCTCTTTACTATCTTGTTTATTTAAACTAGGATAATTAATTTGTGTGACTGCAACATCATAATAAATAGTGTCATCCACCGTTTGACGACATATATGGGGTCGTCTGGTAGCCGAATCCGTGATTCTAGGGTGGCTTCCGAAGCATTTCAGTGTCCCCTCTGTGGATCAGCGGCATGTGTAGCACTATAGTGGCCGATGTGGCATGCATGACCTTTTTTATTTTTTTTCCCTCTCTCCTATTTATTTCGTGCTGGAATTAGAAAAATCAAATCAACTCCTAAAGTTTGTTGTACTTAAGATTTCATCCATATTCTCTTTATTACAATTTTTAAAATTTAGAATACTTTATGAAATTAAGAGGTTTTTTCAATTTCATCTGTGTTCTCTTTGTTGCAATTTTTTTTTAATTTAGAATTGTTTTTTTAATTTAGAATTGTTTTCAATTTCATCCATAATTAATATTTTCATCTATCAGATTTGGTTTCTATTCTTTTAATTATATTTTTTTTAATTTTAGATGGTTTTGGCATTTTTTATTTTTTAGCAATTTAATCATTCTTGGTTTTTTTTTTTTGGTCTTTGTTGAATTTAGCTTTTTTAAAGGAATTTTGTTTTTAAATTGAATTAAATTGATTGATTTCATCCTCCAACATTTATTTTTTTAGGTGTTCAGCTCCTGGGTTAAGCTCGGGTCAAAAATTTAATGGATTGCGTATGTGAGAGTTTAACTCGGATTTATAAGGTTTACTCAAGCTTGGTTGTTTTTTTTAAGCTTTTGATTTTCTTTTCATATTTCATCCTCTAATATTTTTTTTACTCTTTTTATATAGAATTTATCTTTCTTTTTAAAATAACAAGAGTTGCTTTGAGTTTTGTTAAATTTCTCTTCTGTAAAAGGAATTTTATTTTTTATAAATTAAATTTATTGATTTTATCCCCTAATATTTAATTTGAGGCAATACCTAAAAGAATTTTTTTTAATTAATTTTTTAAAAAAAATTAGTATTCTTTGTTTTTTTACCTTTTCTTTTTATAGAGTTATCTTGATATTATATCTCGGGTAATTAGTAGGTTTATCAGATTTGACTCGACTTTTTATTTTTATTGTTTTTTAATTTTTTTTATCTTGAGTCAATGATCAAAATCTTAGATTTTTTTTTAAAAAAATACAATCGTTTTGATATATATATATATAGACTAATATTATTGAAATATATAATATTATTGAAACATCATAATTTTAACTGAGTCAATGTATTTTTTATGTTTTAATAAGTTTTGAAGTATTTCTAAGATAAGATACAATAAATTAATGTTTGATAAAAGCAATAGAAAAACAGCAGCAGAGTAGATTGCAAAGTGATTGGGTCAAACTGTCAAGCAACTCCACTGCTTTAAAAAACAAATCCTTTCTTTATAAAATTGTCTGTTTTCTTCAGTTCATCTTTCCAAACTAAAACCTCTTTCGTCTGTGCGAAGGGTTGCCATTGCCATTCCTTCAGCCTTATTTCATAGGTAAACGATGTTTATCCACAAAGTCTTAGATTGTATGGTCTGTTTAGTTTCTAACAATAATTTTTTTCAGAATTGTAGTTCTAGTTGACATGATTTACATGGGGTTGATTTTATTTTTTTAATCCTTTGATTTACTGGAAAAATAGAAGAAGAGCTTGATTTTAGTGAATTTATGGTTGGATATAAGTATTCAACTTTTCTGGGCTGGATCTTTGGACTTGAAATTTTTGGTTGGATTTTGGTCAAATTGTTTGTGTGTGTAATCTGGGTTTGCCAATCTTTTGTGGTGTTGGCTTAAATGAAATTTGAGTTCATTTATGTTATTGGGTTTTCGCTAAATCTTGATCAGATGATAATATGATAGTTGACTTAATTGCAGGGTACCTCGAACTGGGGGAAGCTTTGTTAGCTGATTTTGATGGTTTGAAGATAGGAATGAGGGACATCTTTATTTACTTTGAAATACTTAGCTGATTTTGTTATTGCTTGCCTCCTTGACTGAGAAATTTACGCAGATTATGTTTGTCCAAATTGCATTTCTTTAGATGTTTGAGAACTGATTTTGGACTCCATTGTGTGCTGCTAAAACCAACTACTTGTTTAAGTCGAAACAAGTTGGAGAGAGAAATAGATAGTTTGTTTCTTATTTTGGTGGGAAGCTCATAAGGTTTTATTCAAGAGAAGGATTTTTGTAGATTAGTTTTTGGTATCATTTAAATGAGTTCAATGCACAGTACTGTCCATTACTGCTGTGTTGCAAGGGGTAATCGCACCTTGTATGTGTATAGTAGGGGAGACCATGAGATTGAGAATTCGGCAGCATTGTGCTTGGAAAGCACTCCCTCTTACCACAAGTGGTATTTTGAGACGATTGCTGAAAAAACCTTTGGGTTTTTGATAGAAGATGGTTCTGTTTATTTTACAATTGTTGATGAGGGTCTTGGACACCCGAGTGTACTTCAATTTCTAGAGCATGTAAGAGATGAATTCAAAAAGGTTGCTAGAAAAGGTTCTAGAGGAAGTTTTTCTGGTATGAACTCGATCAATGTACAAGAACAATTAGTGCCTGTTATTTGTAGCTTGATAACTTCATTGGAGCATGTTGTTTGCAATGATGGGGCCGGTGAGAGTTCCTCATCTGATAATGTAGGCCTCTCTCCATCACCTCTTAATGCAAATGAACAAATTGAAGTTGTCAATTCTACCAAAGCTCCTTTGTTAGGTAAATCAAATAAGCAAGATAAAAGGAAGTCAAAGGATCATGTTATTACAATAAGAGATATTGAGTTAGAAGAGCATAGAAATTCTACTGATAGAGGGGCTAAGCTTGATTCAGCTACTTTGGATTCCAATAATCAAGGTGGAGTAGGTTCTTCAATATCGCTACAAAAGGATTTGGGTTCAATGAGGATTAGATCAAGCTCTCAAAGCATTCGAAAGAAGTGGTGGCGCCAAGTAAGGATTGTTCTAGCTATTGATGTGGCTATATGTTTGATTCTATTTTTAACTTGGCTATCAATTTGTGGTGGTTTCGGATGTACTCATTGAACTTAAATTTGAAAAAGAAAATCACTTTATGTTAGAAGTACATGGACCAGTTTCTTTAGAGGGGTTCAAGTGGATGAAAGCAACACATCAGATATTGTCAGCTATTTTTAAATAGTGGAGGTATGTGCTGGAAATTATACCATGGCATCACATAAGTTTATCAAATCCTTTGTACAGTATCATATCTTCAGTGTATATGCACATGCTTTTGTCAGTTGTCTACTATTGCTTGTGTTTTTTGTTTTTGTCTATGCATTATGGATTATGAGCTGTTATGTAATCTAAAAATCTGTATTCCATCCTTGCAGTATTATACACTTTTTTGTATAAAACTTTTAGTTGAATCATCGAATGCAAATGAATTTCTCTTTCACATAGCTTCATGGTGTTTCAACATTCTTAATATGAAATTATGCATTAAAAGTGTTGTGTGTTTTCTTTCATGTGTTAAGTGCCTTTGTTACCTGTTTTTCTAACCTTCTTTTAGAAAATTTTCTTGTTGAAAATAAGATTTCGCCTTTCCACTTGAATCTCACTTGGTCTGTAAATGGAATATGGTGTTGGAAGTATGTGTCCTTCAGCTCAAAAGGTATTTTGAGAACATAGGTTCTATTAGCAGAAATAATGGAAATGTATACAGAGGATAATTGAATTCCAATGGTATCTGCATGTCTTTTAGTTTTTACTAGTTGGATGCCCGCGCTACGTGGGGGGTTTATTTTTTATTTTCATAAAAAATACTGTAAAGATTTATAATACAAAAAATAATATTTATTTAATATTAAAAAATATATTTTTTTTAAAAAATTATTAATTATTTTATTAATACTATTAATTATAATAAAAATAATAATATTTATAACACAAATGATACTATTTTTAATATTCATACTATTAATTATAATAAAAATAATAATATTTATAACACATTAATATATTAAGAAAACCGACGTGGGGTTGGGCGTGGACGCGTCCAGGCCTAACAAGGGGTTAGCCCAACGTGGGGTTGGGCGCGGTCACGTTCAGGCCCAACATGGGGTTGGGCGCGGGGGACGCGTCTAGGACCAACATGAAGTTGGGTGCGGTCGCGGCCATTCCCAACGTGGAGTTGGGCGTGGTAGCGTCCAGGCCCAACGTGGGGTTGGGCGGGGATGCGTCCAGACCCAACATGGGGTTGGGCGTCGTCGCGTCCAGCCCATCATGGGATTGGGCATGGACGCGTCCCGGGCCAACCTGGAGTTGGTCGCGGTCGCGGTCAGACCCAACGTGGGGTTGGGCGGGGACGTGTCCAGGACCAACATGGAGTTGGCCGCGGTCACGACCATTCCCAATGTGGGGTTGGGGTTGGGCGGGGACGTGTCCAGGTCCAACATGGAGGTGGTCGCGATCGCGTCCAGACCCAACGTGGGGTTGGGCGGGGACTTGTCCAGGCCAATATGTGGTTGGGTGTTGCGATGTCGCGATTGTACAAATTAATTATCCTAGCTTAAAACAAAACACACAAGATAGTATAGAGAAAATAAGAGGTCGATCCCACGAGGAAGGTTCAAGTCATATTTTTATGCTAGATGATAATCCTTTAGCTAGTATGCCCCATGTATACTTCAACAAGAAGTATTTAGGATTACGTCACCAAAACGTAACAGTTCACCCTCCACCTTTTGCTTATGCAGGAAATAAAGGGGTTGAAAGTTGTGTTCATCAACTAAACAATATCAATGCTGTCAGTGGCTCTTCACTGATCATGCTTGCCAGTATGTGTCATTTGTTTGGAATCCCTTCCAAACACTTTTTTCAGGGGGGAGAGGAGGATATTAATTCCACCATTCCAAAACCTACAAACAAATTTCCACAGTTTCATGACTCTGGACTAAAACTTTTGGTAGAAACCCTCGACCAAAATATCAGAATCTTACACGATAAGATTGAAAACCTCTCTGTTAGGATATCCCTAATAGAAACTAAGTTATCTACTATAGATAAACTTCAAACTCAGCTTGCTACAATAGCAACCCTAGACATATCTAAAATAGACAAAGTTTTAGATCTATTACAAAATATTGACCTTAAGACATGACTAGTCGAGAAGGAAAAATAGATAACGTAGAAAGAATAGTCCTACGTTTAGAAAGTGATTTCAAATCACTAGAAGAAAAACAATTGTCCATTTTACAGAGACATATTGAAACCTCTGCAGCAACTGTCATTGCCGCATACAAAAAAGATCTAGAAGAGATACATAAATCTCTCCTAATAATTGCTGATGCCATTAAGGCATGCGATTGCAACAAAGAAATCATTAAGACCCTTAATGATAAAATAGGAACTCTACCTACAGCAGTCCCTATAAGCCCCTCATAGGCAACCCAACCATCCTCAATAGGAATGGCAAGAGATGACAGATCCCCAACAGGATTATCTCCAGCAGTAGTCACTAAATTTGTCTACACACCAAGGCTTTTATGACAAAGCCCAATACAATAAAAGCCCAACTTTTAGAATACTATATGGCTCATAACCATACAGAGTTTACCAACACGGTAATAAAAGTTCTGAGTTGTACAGACCCAGAAATAGAAAACTCCTTAGAAGCCCATGAGGAATTAAATGTCATTGTCGCTATCCCAAGACAACAAAACTTAAGAGTCGATATAATCGACCCAGAAGATCCACACATGGAAGAATCTTCGGCCCAAGGAGAGTCTAGGAGACCACCCAGTGGAACAACTTATGATAGGCCTAGACCA
>Ga0307515_10004872_pt1 | contig 27447 bp, 23 predicted proteins | sample 17_EM_MG_FD_194513 | JGI IMG/M metagenome (GOLD analysis project Ga0307515, IMG submission 194513) | Populus trichocarpa ectomycorrhiza microbial communities from riparian zone in the Pacific Northwest, United States - 17_EM | ecosystem: Host-associated > Plants > Roots > Unclassified | place... | reverse complement strand
CATACAAGGTACGGTGGCGGCTTCGCCGCCCTTTGGAGGCGCCCAGATTGATCTCCAGCCCAGCCAACCCAGAGTTGCCATTTTTAGCAGCTCCTATGCTTCCAGATGTATATGGCTCTAACATACTCCTGGAATTCAAATTTATTAGATCATCTCTTGGCCAGCTCCCAGTGATCTAAGTCCGGGTGAGTCTCTATTGTTTCTGTGGCTAGAGCAAGCATATTGGCAACTGTGAGGATGCCTTCCACTGGGTAACTCCAATCAATTCAAGTTCATTTAAGTCCATGAGTCTTGCCTCTGATCACAAAGTGTTCTATACATGAACTATGCATAAACAGATCCTCTTTCACTTCCTGGTCTCCAATTTACTATATCACTAATATTCATAGTGCAGCTGTAAAAAAATGCTCCAAAATGCTGTTGATTCACAATTTCTGACTCAATATAAGAGATATCATAAATCTAAGACTGGGAGGTGAAAGAGGACATAGTCCACATTTTGTGTGTAGGACACTTTGTAATCAGAGCCAAACACTCATTGGGATTAAAAGGGAAGGTCATTTGGGATCTGAGTTTAAGTGGTAGGTACTTGCCACAATCAGCCACTCAGCCACAGAATTACGACCAATCAGAATCGAAAAAGACACATGTCGTGTCCTTATATGAATAATGATACAGAGAAGAGAGAAGGAAAAAGACTCAAGATATATGGACGAGACATCAGCCCCTGCAGCAGTCACCGTGTATCAGATCTGTAACATATCTCCGGCACAAGTATACCTGTAACAATACCCGTAATTGATGGATCGAGTGATGACTAGTGATCTAACAACCCGAGGTGCGCCGAACCCGAGTAAGTATCTGCAGGCATGTACTTAACGAAGTTTGACAGCAGAGAAATGAATTGTACTATTGCGTGAGTCCGTGACACATATCTCATTATATTCATGACAGCTACAGCGAATCAAAGGCAAGGAAGAGTACAGAGCAAGGAGAAATAGATGGTGTAAACCAGTGGAAGCGAATCTTGAGAGTAGAAGGGGATATAAGAGAGAAGGGTATCTGCAAGCAAAGCAGGCGTTCTAGTAAATAGTTTTTACCGTCCAATGCCAAGGTTAAGGTTGTAGTAAAGATAGAATGGGGACAATGAGTTCTAGAGCCTAGAGCAGCAGAAGCAACCGCAGTGAAAGAGGGGAAGAAATGAAAGAAATTCGGATAGATGGCATACAGATGACAGGCCACCACAACATAAATCCATAGAGATAGTCAGAAGGAAAAAAAGTTTAAGCAACTCAAGTACCGAAAACCATAAACGCATCACCGGCCTTATCATTGGTAGTAGCTTTCCCGCAGCCCCCCATCCTACTCGACTCCTTCGGCCAAAACTTCCTCTTCTTCCTCAAGAACTTCCGACGGCCGATTCGCAGGGTTGTCTATGATACCGTCAGTCTGGGGTTAGGAGATTTGCCACCATCTGACCGGCAGCTACTTCCGCGGAAGGTGACGATGTACCATCTGTCCCGCCATATATATCTCCCTGAACGTCTTCATCACCAAACAGACTGCTAAAACTCTCCAAAATCTCTTCCTCGGGTATGCCACCCCTCGAAATATGTCTAAAGGTGTGTTCCAAAACCTCGTTATCTTCATTAGTGTACTGTAGCTGATCTCCATTTTGATTCCAGTATGGGTGTATTTGAGTGGAGCTATATTGACTCAACGTATTGCCTTGTTTATCGCCGGCCTGAGATGCTGGAGCTGCTTCGGGGTGGGAACAATGAGTATCTGAGCTAATAGTAGCAATCGTCTGATACTCAATCCTTGGAGCTGTATTACTCGATCCAATGCTAACTGGTAGGTGATTTATCTGGTTGGGGTTGTGCCGCTTCGAAGGCTTCGCTGGAATGAAAGTTAGCATAGAATCCGCGGAAGAGTTCCCATAGCATACCGTCAGATGATTTTGGGTCGGTACTGTCTCTCTTCCGTTTCCCGGTAGTAGCAATTCCGGTGGCTTCGAGGTTCTCCACATCTTCCGTAGCAAAAATGGCATTGCCAATACGCTGTCGTGCATCCTTCGAGAGTCCAGCGATGAATGAGCAGATAACCCGAGCCTTATCGCTTCCTCGAGCACAGAATTCGGAGTCCAATTGTTTTCCAATCAGGTATGCGGCGGCGCCGAAGCCAAGATTTCCGTCTTTAGGTAGATCTACGCATGTGTAAAATGTTATTGGGATGCCCATTGAGTGGTATTGATTTGATCTTACGGTCTATACGATCCTTCGAGTCATAGATTTTCCGTCTCCTTCTATGTAAGTCAAGCGGATGTAAAAGAAGGTCTTCCAACTCGTCAATCTTCTTGGTCGTAGAGCAGACCTCTTTGACATCCCGACGAAGCTTTCCGAGCGCCACAAGGGACAGTTGTCCTGGGTATTCCTTGAGATGCTTAGCTTCAATGTGCCTCCTACACCCAGAAGAGTCAATTTTGAATTGATTGGGAGATAAGAAGGTACATTACCCCACATTGAACCATGTGCTGGAGTATATATTATTTTCACCGGGTCCGGGCGAAGGGTCGTAAGTGCATATGGGACACTGCACAGTATTCGGCTTGCTGATGGAAACAGAATCGCCCGAATTGGTTTGTTCGGAGGAGTCTGCACGATCTTCTCCTGGTCCATCTTTCTGATTTTGCTTTCCTTTTCTGTTTTTGGAGGAGCCTCTGTCGTTATTTCGGGCCTGCTGTAGTGGGATGACACTCTGATTACCACGGCTAGAGGAACCACCTCTTTGATCACCTGCAGCTGTAATATTCCGGAGATGTGAAATACGTGTAGGACCACAGATGTGAATCCCAGCTCGAAGTGCTTCAAGGGCGCCAGGAGGCAAAGTGATGTCGACAATTCGGCTGGTGGGAATTCCTGATGATTTGAAGGAAGGTTGGTACAGGCCGTCGACTTTGATCACAGTGTCGTCAACGTGGTTAAAGATTTGGTTCAGAATATCCAACCGTTCATCCTCGTCGGGGGAGTTGTAGGGTTGCCAAGGCCGGCATTGTCCATAGAGAAACTCCAACAGCAGAATATCGGCAGGGACTGCGAAATGTTTAGGAGGCGTAGGGCTGCGGACAGTTGACAAAGTATCGCTTCTGTGGTCGCGGGTGCTGATCATATCGTTTAAGGCTTGTGTAAACAAACGTTTGCGCACACGCAAGGCTCGGTTAGGAATCAGGAGGCTTTGCGGAGGTCAGATCGTGATTGCAGTCGGCGTCGCGTATGTACTCGTATAATAGAGGGGAAATAGACGGGAGGTTGAACAGTGTTCATTAATAGGAATATATTTATTTTTGTGACGATTCAGGTTTAAACACAGGAGTGAGTGAAGAGTGGAAAATCAGTGGGCAGTAGAAGAGTGAAAAGTGAGCGAGAGCTCGCATATTTGCACCCAGCACATACTGCATATCGTGTTGAGCGAATGAAGGATTTCCATATGAGATGAGCTGTGGGTTGTTGTAACGGTACATACTCGAGAGCTGCTCGGTAGGCACTCGCATGCTGCTCGGTAGGTGCTCGTTACGTGCTCACAAACTTCCAGTCGGTAGCGGATTCTCAACAACCACAACAAATTCAGCGTCCGGCTTTAAATGGAGAATCCTGAAGGTCCAAATTTACTAAAGGCGGAAATGCTGCAATGCAATGCAAAAGATAAGATGACGGGTTTTGAAGAGGTTAGGGTTAACAAAGCACGAGTGGTCGCGACAAGGTTTCGTTCCGTTGCACTTCCATCTTGCAACACAACACGGCCAGCAGTAACTTATAGCGAATTGCCGCAAATAACATCACCTAGGGAGATCCAGCGAACTGGGTAAGTAGAAAGTCAGAGGAGGGAAACTATCTTGGTAGATTTAATAGGTAGTAGATGAGAGGTAGAATCGTTTCACCGGATCAATCTAGAGCGCGTTTGATTGCTGTAATAATAGCGAAAAACCACGTACACAAACTGTCCTCAAACCAGGTTCAAATGGTCTACTAGCACTAAGAAATCAGGAAAGTATTGAGTGTGATAAACGATGAGGAGCAACTCGATGGTACTGCGGACGGTGGCATGCGGCGGTGTGACAGTAAGGGAGAAGGAGGAGGAGGGGAGAAAGGGGTAGCATTAAGGGAAAAAGAGCTCCGTTCTCCTTCACCGATGGAGGGGGAGAGTGGCGGTGCGTGAGAACTTCGTTTCCGTTCTCTACTTACTTAAAACCGATCTGCTAACCAGCCACTAGTTGTAGTGTGAACTTAGGTTATCTAGATAATATTTGGGCCGCTTCGGTATACTGCCATGTGCGAAAGCTTATAATTTCCTAGTTCTGAAGGAGTCCTAACAGATATGTGAGGGGCATCATTATCTCCGTGACAGGTACAGTACACCAAAAAAAAGTCTGCTAAGCAACAAATCTAACCTAAGTATCTGTGATAGTACCAACATACTTAAGTAAGCACTTACTTAATACCTCTAGAGATTGTAGTAGCGAGTGGTGGGTAGTGGTGGTGGTACTGGAGGTAAGCGAGGGTACAGATTGCAGTCTATACTTAGTGCTACTATTCAGAGCATGCTTGAGGGGATTCACAGAGCCAACTTACTCGTCTAAATGCTCCTTTCTCTGGCTGACACTGTGATTACGATCACACCAGCATGAGCAGTCCTGGACCGAATATACAAACATCAAAAATCGATTGGAATCGGACTACAGATTCCACTTGAAAAACTGGGTCGGGGATCTGGTCTCATAAGACCTAAATAATTAAGTTACTCCTTATAAAGTACTTACTTAAGGACATAATTACTTTACCATGGGAGAACCTTTTTTTGGTGTGGTTTTTCATTTGTCAGTTGCAAGCTACTGCATCCAGCCAAATAAATGGTTGACAGAGGATTGTGATTTTCTGTAATGTGGTCCCGCGTATGGCTGCATTAACAAGGCTCCAGAGATCGGCTCAACCTTGTTGTTCGGATTGGTCATCCAGAAAGCTCCCTACACGTTCGGCTAGGGCGGATTTGTTGCAATTCAACTCGGGGTGATGATCAGCTATCATGGCCAATTAGATAGGCTTGCATGCGTGTTGACCTTACGACATGAGTGACGTGACCTACGGATATTATTTCCGTGGTAAACCACAAGACTCCGCGGCCGCCCCAGCCGAGTGTAGACGTACTCCAGGTGATAGCTACCGATAAGACGAGCTCAGTTGATATCCACAGGAAATCGAGTCGGCTTCGCCTAGAATCCCCTTGCCTTTGCATTTTATCGAATAGTGCGAACGTGTGCTGCGCGCAATTATTATCGGGCTCAGTTGGTGGTCTACGAATAATTGATTATAATTCAATACAAAAAGACACAAGTAATTTAATACAATTAAAAATACTACCCTATTCATTCATATACCTAATATAACATAAAGTAATTCAAAGTGTGCGATCACCACATAGATTTGCATAAGCTCAAAGTGTCGTGTATGGAAAATGTCTCATACTGCCTGAATTCATGTCATTTTGGCCTCCCGAACGTGATGAATGTGAGCACTCGCTTTGATTCATCTGCAACGAATGACATTGCTTCAAATTTACTGGTGCGGGTCAAAAAGTGTAGCTGATATTGAGCGATAAGAGTCGCCCAAGATGCCATCTAAGGCTGTATACATATGTAGGTGGGCGTTAAGGCGAGTTGCAGACGACTTGCGACAACGGAGCTACGAACATAAGTATACGTGAGGGATATTTAAAAGTTAAGCTCTCCCCCCTTCCAGCATAACAGCATTGTGCTCAAGTATTTTTTTCGCTTACCTGGTCGAACGTACAACCATATTTCAACATCTTCTCGTCTCATTGGCAACTAGGGACCCCACCCCATTGGTACTAATCTTTCCACCACCAACTTCTAAGCCGGAACTTAACAACTAGATGAATCACACCGCCGTAGATGCGACTTGGAAGTGTTGGAATTGTAAGCACGACAGGAAAGGGGTTCGTAGGCCACCTGTTTGATATGGAGCACGAAACTGATGCTGGGATACAGTGCAAGCGATCCAGTGAACCGTCTACCTGCGATTGGTGCATAAAAAATAAATATCAATGCACAGAAGATGCTCCGTCGATGACACGCAAAAGAAAGGCTGCACGTTTCCGATGCCAACAATGCCGAACCCGGAAGCAAAAGGTACGTGGCGCTGCTAAACTTTGTGGGCGAATTTAACAGTATAGCAGTGTTTACCTGAAGACCGGCAGTGGCCGGAAAAGTGCAACGAGTGCAAGAGACATAATTTGGATTGTTCAGAGCCTCAGCTGCCAAAACGGGCTCGCCCAAAAGAGCTGCACATTCCTCTAGCCCCAACACCGCACAATAACGACAATACGACCACCGGATCAGCATTCGAAGGTCTGGCGATTGAACAGCTGGCTCTCACTGCACTGCCTGTGTTACGTGCTGCCGAAAAAGGCCTAGCTACTGGAAGGCATACTGAGCTATCTGCATTACGGAAAGCGCTTCTTGAATGGTAATAGTGATTCTAGACCGAGCAGGCGCCCTACGACAAAGTAACAAGCTGACCTCGCCCCAGCTCGCGTCGTCTTGGGAGGTCATACGGACTATTCAAAGCCGTGTGTGTCACTCCTGGAGACGATATACTAAAGTATATTGATTGTGATATGGAGTTTGATTGGCTATTCGATCGGTACACATCGGAATTAGACTTTGCCGAGAAGTTGTCATCGAAGCTAGTCGCAAATGACTTCCCTCTAGAGCTACAAAAGTTGTACAGCAATATGGTTCAAGGATATGAAGTTATTCTCCAGTGCCGCGTTAGTCATTTGTTCACCTATGAAGAGGAAGATAACGATGAGGAGTTTCATGAGCGAATGCTGCATAAAAGGTTTACCTCATCAATGACACGGCTAGCCTCTGCCTACACAACGACCGATGAGTTTGAGGCTGCAATACAAGTATATGAGAAAGCAGTGGACCATATTTCACGTTCTTCGGGGGATTTCCTAACTTCTCTCTTAGACGATACAGTGAAGGATCTTATCGCCTTGTATAAAAGACAGCAACTGGCGCTTCGAGAGCACCTCCACGGGCGGGGACATTCCTCCAGACCAGCAGCCCCGCTTCACCGTGCAGCTGCGACGGGAATCGCCAAACTGGTTTCTGCTGTACTTGATGGGGATGAGGTAGATGTCGACGACTGGGATTTTTTCAGTAGGACAGCTCTGCACTTTGCCGCGAAGGCGGGGCTTCCAGAAGTTTTAGAGATTATCCTCAAACGCCAAGCCGATCCAAATTATGCCGATGATGCGGCTTGGACTGCAGCTATGCGCGCTTGTTCTAGCGGTTCGTTGAAGTGTGTTGAGATTCTGTACGATTCTGGAGCGGATACGAATGCTGGAACAAACTTTGGAGAATCGGCAATCTTCATGGCTGCCAGAAATGGTCATTTCGAGATTGTCAAGATGCTACTGCACGTGACCGAGCAGAAGATTGATGATACGACTGAGGCACTTAAGGGTGCCGTCAGTGGGGGACACTATGCGCTCACGAGAATGCTGTTGGATGATGGTGCTGACGCTAATGCATCTGATCATTGCTCGCAGTACAGGACTCCCCTTCATCATGCTTCTAAACTTGGTCATGAGGCGATTGTACGGCTGTTACTAGATAGAAACGCCAAAATTGATACTGTTGGACATTATGGGACAGCGCTTCACATCTCTTGCGATTATGGTTACATCAGTGTTGCACGGGTGTTGCTCCAGCGTGGTGCAGACGTCAACGCCAGCCCAGGAATATATGGGAGAACTGCCCTTATGAATGCTAGCGAAGCCGGCAGACAAGACCTGGTAAAGCTATTACTGGATCACGGGGCTGATGTTAATGCGATAGGCCGCCACGATCATGCGACATCCCTTCAACTGGCTTGCAAATCTGGTCACGAGGGCATTGTAAGGCTGTTACTGAAGTACGACACCAATGTTAATGCAACTGGACCCATGGGGTCCGCTCTCTATATAGCCTGCAAGAGAAATCTTGAGGTCGTAGCAAAGTTATTAGTCGAGGCTGGCGCTGATGTCGATCTCCGTCACAATTGCGAAACTCCCCTTGAAAGAGCTTGCGAGCTAGGCCACGAAGGCATTGTAAAGCTACTACTAGGACAACAGGCGGATGTCAACGCGAAAAATTCTGCTGACGTGACTGCCCTTCATATTGCATCTCTCAATGGTCATGAATCGATAGTATGGTCGCTATTGTTGTTCGGTGCGAATGCAAATGCATCCGACGAAGACCTCAAAACCCCCCTACACAATGCCTGCAGAAACAACTTCGATGCAGTCGTGAGACTACTGCTTCTCGGGGGTGCCAACGCCAATATGGTCGGAGCCCAAGGGACTCCACTGCATATTGCATCTGCTGGTGGTTTCAAAAGTATCGCAGAGCTTCTACTCCAAGCCGGTGCAGAGGTTAACAAGGTGGGTCCATCTGGAACGGCCCTTGCGTGCGCTTACCAAAAGGGTCACCGTGATATCGTTAGTTTATTGCTCAAGTACGGGGCAACGGACATCACAGTGAACGCTTAAGGTAGAGTGGGCTAGAAGTAGAATTGTGTTTTTCTTCGATCGTTGTGGCTCTGCGGATTTGGGGGTCGTCTTAGTGTATGTCATTGTGCGGTTCTCAGGATCGCGAAGGGTTGTTGTTTAGCGGCCGAAAGTATGCTTCGGTAGATGAAGGCACATTCTAGCGACATCACTTTCTGGGTTGGGTTTCTCGTTTTGTCTCGGTCGGCATATGGATTGGAATGAGACATGAGTTTGTTGTTTTGATTATTGGGCAAATTTTAAAGCTAATGGTATCGATTTGTTTCTATTTGTGTCATTTTCGTAGTGTACGTACGTGTTTGAGTTCGTTTTGGTTTGGCAGTTATGCGTGATTTCCTATGCCGAACTTCATGAAGATCTAGAAACGCAAGTTAGTGTTAAAATCGGGTACTTGTTTGAATACCTACCCTAGCGTCGAGATGACCTAGGTCGAGGTGAAGAACGTGTTTGACTCTCGTACCCAGACTCAAATGGTTGTCATTCCTGCCTCGTTTATCCACAGCTAAAGGGCTTGAGAAAACTTGCGAGTAAAGCAACGCGAGTCCGGAGACGAGGCAAGCCTTTCATATAATTTAGACAAAATCAGAGCTAAATAAAGAAAGGTGTTCTCGTTCCCAGAATTTCTTTGTCGCATGCTCCTCAAAACTGCTGATAAAGTCAGCAGATGGTTGGCACAAAGAAAGAGTGCACTCTAGTTGACGTCATGGTCTGCACATACATAAATGCACAGCTACTTTCGCCAGTGCGTACTTACTCTGCCGTACCACTCATTCACAGAGGCACACCATCGCCCGGCTAAACTGCGTGACAACTTTTTCAAGTATCGGATTCGCCCTTTTGCTTCCGCTATCAAAATATACTATCTACCGGCTCTATACACATCATGGGTTCAGCGCCGAAACGGAGCGTGCACGTGGCTGAAACCCATCCAGAGACGCGCCGCGGCGTAGATCATGCAACGGGGATGTCTTAAAGCCCAATAAACTACTTCGATATAGAATCCCCACACGAGTACTCTATCTACTTAATAGCCATCAAATTCCGAGACCCTACTTTCTTGTTGTCTCAGTGGTCTTTAACTTCGGGTATATATAACTTGCCAGCAAATCCGCATATTAGACCTCACTCGCAACCCTCTCCCACTTCAACACCGCAACAATGACCACAACAACCTTCGCAAACTTTCCAGCAGAGCTCATCCTCGCAGTTCTCTCTCACCTCGATACAGCCGTCACGCTCTCCTTCGTCAGCCGCCGCTTTCGTGCACTTTGTACACCGACAATTTTCAAAACCATCAAATGCAGTCCACCCCACTATAAAGCCAATAATGTGCGGGCCATCCAACGCCTTAGTCATCTCGCCCAAACGCTTGCTGCGGAACCCTGGAAGGGCACATACGTCGAGGAATTAAACCTCAGTTTCAATTGGTTCCCGAAGGATGACCCCGATTTCCAGAACAAAGTGCTTGTCCGTTCCAGCGCTGATTTTGCATCGGACCAAAATACGTTCCGAGCGGCTGCCGAGAGCCTGAGGTGGGGAAAGGACCATTTTCTCCTCCGCAAGATGGCGCAGTGGAGGTGGCGGCGCAGTGAGTGTCTGTTGACCTCCCATGAAACCGCCGAGTATATCGCGCTATGGGTACTTTTGATACTCTACTTCACGAAAAAGCTGAGGAGTCTATACCTCTCTCCGTCGAAAATCGAGCAGCGCATGGTTGAGTTGGCCATCCACTGCGATGGTGGCACCAAGCAGATCCTGGGACTTTGCGCAATTCGCGAACACTATGAGGGCAGTAGCTTCGATGAAGGCCACAGAGCGGTGCAAATACAGCCAGTGATGCCGTGGTTTTTTCTTCCCGCATTGGACCTTGTACATGCGGAAAGCTGTACCGACATCATTGATGAAAATGCCCGCAACTGCGACGACCAGTACCATCGCCGCATATCCTTCCCCGATGGAATTCCCCGAGACGCACTGTACAAGTCTTCTTCAGTCACGAAGCTGCTCTTCGAACGATGCACCATCCGCTGCGAAAATTTCGACGAGATTCTTCGACTTCCTCGAGAGCTGAAGGTGTTTGTTCACCACGGCGACGGTCCGCTTGGGGGCCGGGGGACACTGCATAAAGCGAATTTAAAGACAGCACTTCTGCATCAGAAGGAGTCACTAGAGACTTTGGTCCTGATGGGATCTCCCGAGGACTGGGGGGATTATGATGAGCTTATGCGATTGCAGGAGGATGGCGCGGAGTGGGAAGTTGAGGAAGATGGTGAAGTGCCGCAATATGATTATATGGGTTCCCTGAAAGAGTTTATAGCGTTGGAAACATTGTGCGTGCCGACGTGGATACTGCAAGGATTCCAGCCTGAAGACGCTACGACTGGCCTGCACCTGGTGGATGCTCTGCCTCCAAGCCTAAAAGAGCTATATATTGGCTCAGCGTGCGATAATTCCGGGTTCACAGACATTGTCAAGTTGCCAATGGAGGTTCTCGAGGCGCAGCTGTATACAGTGGTGGAAAGGAAGGATATGTTTCCGAATTTAGAGAGGTTGGGTGTATGGGGACATGACAACAGTTTCGGGAGGTTGAATGACATCTGCGCGCACTGGGGCGTTCAGTTAATTACTAAGAGGTATCAGCCGTTCTGTAGATTTTATGGCGATTGGATAAAGCCAATATGGGACGAATGGTCAGCCTCGATTCTCTAAGCTCTCGCAGTAGAAATGTTGTCATAAGCTTCGAAGCTTCTACTATACTGCAAATAGCCACCCGACATATCAAATGAGGTTTTCTAATTCTTCAAAAAGAGAAGCTTAAGAAATTCATGTATTAGTTTAGGGGCTAATGTACCTAAATGTAAGCCAGTGCTTGTGAAGACAATATGATCAAAGCTCAGGCGAAGACGTCAAACTTAATTCATATGCGTGAAGCTTACCTTTTAAATTTGTTCTTAACATTGTAAAAGCTTATTCTCTCGGAAACGAGGAAAGAATAGTGGTCACACAAATTTATAAGTAGAATTAAAGAAGGACAATCTCTAAGGTGGGAGTCGCTGAACGGAGGAAGAAGCAGGGCAGGGAAAGGGATGAGCACCCAAAAACCCAGAGAAGAAGTATCGCAACAGCAAGAGTGTTTGGATTCTTGGGAACCACGAAGTCAGACCAGAAATGAAGGTAAATAAAGGAGCTTAGAGTCAACCGCAGAGCGTAGGGATGAAAGGTGCAAAATAACCCTAGCCCTCCTTGCCGACTACTTGAAGTAAACTTTAGGCATAGTTAAACCGCCGGAATTTGGGATTCTCCAGCTGGACAACGATGAAATATCATATATGTATGTCTGGGATGTGGGGGTACGTTACACCTCCTCCAATATGGTCCTACATAGAGACTTACATACTCCCTCAGATCTCGAGAGCTAGAGCCTTGTCGGAAGTCGCGATACCAACCGCAGGGTGTGGTGATACTAAGTATATGCAGCATGCATACTCCAACCAACCATGCGAGATTTCGTGTTCGCTCAGCCGCATCTGTTTCAAACCCTTCTTTATGTCGCATGCGCGCAGTTCTTCAGAACTTTCGGAAACCCAACACCGAAGATCCCTCTGCAACTTGTCTGGATAGCAGAGATGGTGCCTAGCCCCATAGTATCATGATCTACTCTTTCAGAGACTTTGCTCACTTCCTCGATGGGTCGCGGCGTCTCTCCGACAGCTCTACCCTCCGCCTCCCGATCCGAGCCACCCAGAAGCCTCCGTTAAATCGGATATCGAGTACGTATAGGAGGAATCGTCCTTGCTTATATCTAGCAGCATCGTCTTCGTGCATGGGCTTAATCCTGGCGGCCGCGATAACCACTCTACACACCCAGAACCACGAAAACGGCACATTCTGGCCTAAAGAGCTTCTTCCTCAGTCTATCCCCTCCGCTCGAATACTGCTATTCTCATACAACGCCAACGTATTTTTCGGGGTTCCAACGCTATCATCCATCATCATGCCGATTCTTTGCTTGACAGGTTACAGGGAAAACGAATGGGAGATGTAAGGATTCGAACAATGGTTGGAACTACTACTAAATGCGACTCAGGTGGAGAAGAATCGGCCGATCCTGTTTGTTTAGGCAGTCTGTTGGTTAAACAGGTTCGAAATCTCTGGCTTGCTATATCCTTTGGCTAGTCGGGTAGGAGCTAACTGCATGAGCAGCCCTAGTAAATGCAAAGGCAAACGACGAACTTTATGACCCTCTTCGCAAAGCTACATATGGACTTGTGTTCTTCAGCACGCCACATTGCAGGGGCAATGGCGTGGCCTTGGGAAAACATGTAGCCAATATACTGAGTGCTGCTACGGGAGAGCAGCAGAACACCATACTTTCGACCCTGGAAAAAAATTCGGTGCTGAATGAGATTATAACCGACGCCTTCTATTTGCAGAAAGAAAACTACGAGGTAGTTACATTCTTTGAAACCATGCCAATGAAAATTAAGCTAGGAGGTTGGCTGCGATCGCAATCCATACTTACGGTATGAATCCTTCGATATCAGTTCGGCGTCACATGGGAATCTCACAGCCACTTTAGTTAGTCGTTGATCGAACATCGGCGAAATTGGGAAACTCGAGGGAAGTGGTTCTGGATCTGAACGCCACCACTCTGGTTTGTGCAAGTTCGAGTCCTTGAATGATGAGGGTTATGAAGCTGTCGCGAGACATTTGAAAACTCTTTGGGGCAAGGCACTGGAAAAATACAAAACAGAGCACAAAAATGCTTGTTAGTAATTGAGTCCTCCCATTAATTGTAGAATATGCAGCTTATCATATATGACCGATACTCCCAGTTGTAGAACCGCGTACCCATTCTATGGTACCCTTTTCAAGAAACACAAACTTTGTTGCAAGATCTAAGAAATTGGCATATCTACGGAGCAAGCTTGAAGGAGCTGAGCCGGGCGGGTACCGTCGTCTGGCACTATGCGGTCTGGGTGGAGTCGGGTACGTACGTCGGGTCATGGGATTCGGTTTCACGCTAGCTAGAGATTCTAACGCAACACAGCAAGGCTCAGGATGTACTCGATTTTTGTTTACGAGTTTAAAGGCTCACAAATTTCTATTTTCTTGGTCTATGCAGGAAGTACAATGCGATTCGAACAGGATTACCGCAAGCTGGCCGAACTTCTTGGGCTTCCGGGGCACCGGGGCCCGGAGATAGATATTCGACCACTCGTCAAGGACTGACTCGAGCCCCCGGAAAGCGGTGACTGGATACTTGTGCTGGACAATACCGACAATAAACTCGATTTCTTCCCCGAGAGCGACGATGTAACCGCGGGTTTAGCTCGATTCGTTCCTCACAGCTCCAAAGGAACAGTCGTAGTGACAACAAGAGACCGCGAGGTTGGAGATTTGCTAACCGATATGAATGGTGCATTCCAAAGCTATGAGTCCGGAAGAAGCGAAGGAGCTATTTGAATTACATTATCCAAAAGCTACGAGTCTGGACTACGAATCAGTCTCGATGTTACTCGAGGGGCTACAATGCCTACCACTCGCAATTGTACATGTTGCAGCATACTTAAGACACAATCCATCATTCTCACCATCCTCATACCTAATACAATTCAATAGCACCAAGGCTAAACGGAGGCTTCTTCTATCTAATCCCCACAAAGATATCCGACGAGATACCGGAAACGCTGAAACAGTTTTGGCGACATTTTCGATCACGTTTCGACAGATCCAGGAGCAGTCACCCCTTGCCGGCGAACTTCTAAAACTCATGGCATGTGTCGATCGCCAGGAATACCACATGATTTACTGGCTCGCAGTGGTCGAGAGGGCAGTGTTGATGAAGTTACCCTTTGCGAGGCTCTCAGCAAACTCATCAATTTTTCGCTTATTACTCCTGTGGGTTCGGGAGACCACACAGCATACGAGATTTATTCGCTTGTACACCTTTCAATTGAGGCCTTCCTATCGGTAAAAGGAGAGATGGAAACTGCAATAAAACGGACCGCCAAACTGCTTGTGGAAATCCTCCCAACTGGAGATTCGGAGAACTGGCCCGTGTGGCGGGTTTACCTTCCTCATGCTTCTGCTTTTGTTAGGATCGTAAATGTCGACAGGGAAGAGATTGCAACAATATACTATTATATGTCTTGGTATTTCTGGCGCTTGGGTTGCTACTCGGAAGCAGAATGCGCGGCGCAGAGGTCAGTTGATATACGGAAGGGCATACTTGGTCTCAACCATAAAGATACGCTGTCATCCCAACACATTCTCGCATTGACATACAGCTATCTGGGGTGGTGGAAGGAAGCTGAGGTGCTGGTGGTGCAGGCAATGGAAGTGAGAAGGAGAGTGCTCGGCCAAGAGCATCCAGATACCTTGACCAGCATGAACAACCTCGCATGGACATATAAATCGCAAGGCCGTATCGATGATGCTATTGCATTGATGGCACAAGCAGCAGCTCTTTATACTCGTGTGCTCGGGGAAGACCATCCATACACTACGGGTTCGATAGATGATTTAGCGGAATGGAGGGATGAAGTAGGAGCAGAATCTCCTTGACACCTCGGAAGGTTCCTTTTGGGTAGTACGCGTTCTCCTTTACCGAGCCTCGATTATCATCCAGTTGGTAAAGTAAGTCCGTGCATGTGTAGGCCTCATAAGCTCACGGTTATCCGGGCTTCATTGCCCAGCGACCTTTTTGTGTATGTAAATATTTGAAGTTTGGCTCGGGAGTATGGCTTGCGATTCTGTTTAGCGGCGCTTGTGTTATTTTGTCTTTTTATTGATGATGCCTGGTTATGACTTTGAAGTCTCAGGTTCATAAGGTGAGTAGCTGTGAGATTCGAGATTTGAGGGGCATGTTAGTGGAGTGATGCACCGATGTAGTAGTCAACGGTTTTATGTTTTTGTTTCTGGAAATATAGGGTTCTCGGTCAATGTATTATAATAAACCTGTGGCACTGTAAGAATCAGAGTACACCCAACCTTATTTCTTTTAGACGAATCTATTACGTTGTCACGTCGCGTGATTAGGAAAGGTAGGCTGTGAAGCAATGCACAAGTGCACCGGCTATGGTGAGTAACGTGAAGAGTGGAGAGTGATGGATAGGTAACCAATGCAGCATGAAGTTCTTATTATGCAAATTAGGCTATAGCCTATTATTATCTGGGGGTTGGCACTTCCGAAATGCCGGGTAGATACTCTCCTTGTAGTAAATGGTTATCCTGAGGGAAGCTTCAAAGAGGATTTCAAAAGTTCACCCACTCAAAGTTCTCAACTGCCCTGTGCCACCTAGTCTATCTCAACACCTATGTAGAACGTCATGCCTTGTATCGAGATAGGATGTAGGGTGTCTACAGTTTGCCAGTGGTTTCTACTGTTGCATAGATGGATCGCCTTCACTGTACGGTTTATGAGGCTTCAGCTGTGTCGTTCCAGACTCAGCTGGAGATGCTAGCTGAGTGCGCATGCATGCGTACAAGGCATACTCTGATGCCGTATATAAGATCACACAAACTCCCGTAGTTTAGAATATACAAGCTTCTCTAGCAATCAGTATTTCAACATCTACTGTTGAAATATGGAAGGGGAGAACCGTGTGAATAGGCTTAAGATACAGAGTCTGGAGAGAAGGAGAAAGACTCGAGATATATACAAGGTAGTTGGATGCCTTATGACCTACCGGCTGTGTGCCCTGACATCAGCTCAGCTGAAGCTCAGCTCGGTCAGGTTCATGCAACATCTACGATTACGTTTGGACGAGTGAGAGATTATGAGGAGAGGCATTTTTAATGTCTACAGCACCGTTTTCCTGTTTCAAAGAGGGGGAACTTTCCGCATACTATCTGGGCAATGAGTGAGCTGAGGATAAAATTGCAGGGCAAATAGAGCTTCAAATCACAAACCCATAATCGGGCCCGACCACGAGCCATGGCTAGCACAGGTGGCTGTACCATGCTTTCCCATGTCCAATCACCTAACTCGATTCAATACAACAACCACCCACTTTCAGATCCTTCCTATTCCCTCACCGTACTCACTACATACAGGAAAGACTCTGCGGCGGTTCGCGATCGCCAGGGGAAAAGTCTCTCTTGACAAAGAATCCATACGCAGTTATTCCAGATCGAAGAACAGCTCACTCATTCCTCCTGTTGCGACGCCGACACTGCCATCCGGGTTAACGCAGGAAAACGGGATGTATGGTTCGTCTGGTGGTGATAGTGGATGTGGATAATCATGAGAAATATTTCAAGCCACTGTAATTTTTCAACACTAGGTGTTTTTTTACAATTTGCAGTACAGTTTCCCCACAATTTACACTGGATATCACTCGTCCACGCTAGTCACTTCACTGCGGTTCATAAACAAAGTCCGCCATTTTGTTAGTACATGTACTCGTACTTACCTGGGTAAGTAGAGCACAGTAGTGGTTTTTGTGCTAAGAAGACTAGAATGAGTTCCTGGGTATAGATGCGGGACAAACTACAATTTGCATCATGTTTTAGGTGATCTTTGGAACTAGTAGGCGAGAAATCTAGAAAAAGACGGTCTGTTTAGGTACATGAGCTGTAGCGCTATGTATATTCTTGTGTTACAGGAAGCCAAATAGACCCCTCGCAAGATGGCAGTTACTCCAGAAAAAAGCACTGACGCGAACCATGAGCACACGGGGATTAAGCCGCCGACTTGATCAAGTTATTTATTACTTGCTATACGCACAGATACAGTGGCCCCAGCTTACAGCCGAAGGGTCGCACACATCGATACCTCCGAGCTCCTTAACACCCATAACTCACCCACCCCTCATCTGCTCACGCGTAAGCACTGTCCCCCCCCGGCTTCCTCCCATACACAACGTAACTATCCCAGTCAGCCGTCCAGCTGTCACTCGCACGGCATAGAAAACTCACTAATGGCTATACGTATGATAATTCTTATTCCTGACCGCTTTCTTTCCCTCGGTGCAAAGCCTCTCCGCCTCTTCCTCGCTCATCCCAAGAATCCTCGTGAACGCCACCATGCCGTACGCACTGAACATGGTCTCCGAGCTCAGCAGCATCATCGCGCCAATACGCTTGAGTCTCTCATCCTTTGGCCACGGGCCGAGCGGCTGGTTATAGATCTTGATCTGCACGTCGACGAAGCCTGCGTCCTCGAGGTCCTTTTTCATCGCTGGGCCGTTTGCGGCTGCTGGGCGCCCACTCTTTACCATTGCCTCGGCGAGAGTGTCCAGGTAGACCTTGATCGGGTTATCGGGTTTCATCGTGCCGTCGTCACAGCGGAGCGCACCGCTGATTTCTTGAAGCTCGATGTACCCGCCCGGCTTTGTGCAGCTGGTTGAGGGTTATTTATGGCGCGGGCACGCCGGGGGGAGGATCGGATACCGGTATGCTTCCGACAAGAGATCGCTCCAGTCTTTGATCCCCTGCACGAGGTTGCGTATATGTATAAGATCAAACGAATCCTGCACGATCAGCAAGGGCCTCCGTATTTGGACGGGATGCAACATACGGTAGCATACGTCCACCCCTGCTCCGCATCGTCCAACTCAAATTTACTACATCTCTCAGCACACACTCCATCAAAGTGTTAGACACATTCGGGTGCGCGCACCAATTCGGAGGAACCCACGCCGGCTGAATCGGCGTGATATCCGTTCCGATCACCTCCGCCATGGGGTATTTGTCCGCGATATCGATCGCCCAGATGCCCGTCCCCGTTCCCACATCGAGGATGCGGTGCGGATCCTTGATGGGCGCCTTCAGCAGCTCGCCCTCCAGCAGGCCCAGGAATACCTCGTGGTGCAGATCCAGTCGGTCCTGCTCGACTTCGTCCACCGGTAACAGGTTCTTGTCTTTTCCGTAGTAGGTGTGGTAGCGCCGGCCGTGCTCGTAGACATATTCGTAGACCGACGAGGTTAGAGAGGCGGTGCTGGTGTCGTAGCTGGCCGGGGGTTAGGAGGGAATAGCGCGGAGAGATGAAGGAGACTAACCTGGAGGGATCGTACCCGGATTCGTCGTTGTCCTCTAACTGCATTGCGGGTCAGCACGACGCGGGGGAGGAGAGGGAAGGCATACCAGGGCGGGGTCGACTTCCATGGGGGGGTCTCGGGCAGCCATTGTGTTTTTGCGGTCCGTTGGCGCGAAGGGAGCTGAGGCGTCCACGGGCTTTATATTGCACCCAGGATCGAACCACGCCAACCACGGAACCTCTGACTCCACCTGCAATTATCGTGCGGGGCTTCAACCTTACTCGCTAGAACGCGAGGCGAACGTAGGGCGCTAGCTACGCACGCCCCGCGGCAAGCGCACCCGCAGAAGTCCGTCCAAAAAGTAAACCGGGAGCCGGGTACCCCCGATCCAGCGCAGCCGGCATGGAAGGCGACTCAGCTGCTGTGGCTGTCCCGATACACGCGCAGGGCGGAGACCCACACATGTGGAGCATTCCGGTCTGTCCTCGTGTGCTGCAATGCACGCCATGCGCTCGGCAGGACGACATTGTGTCTCCACGCACAATGCGATTGGTGAGTGGCGATTCGGGAGCTTGGCTGGGGGCAGCATGCGAGGTAGCTATCCGCCGGGCTGGGCACGTTCCAGACCACGCAAGCAGGGCGTGGCTAGCCAACTAGCCTCAAACGGGCAGTCCGCGATGCGACGAAAATTCGCCGTAGCCGTCAATGCGTTGCCGTCCCAAGACCCGCCTAAATGCTTCGAAGCGAGACGCGACGTGTACGCTACGGTGTGGCTCCTGTTGGTCAGAAGACCGTGCGTCACATCTCAGATCTGGAGAAGTTCCAAATCGACCCAGCCCCCGTTGTTGCGTTAGTCCTTCTTATTGTAGTTCGCATGCTCCGCTTCGATACAGCTGTTATACGCCCTCAGAGGCGCGCATTTCCGTCGGGAACCAGACAAATCGAAGTGACGTATTCAACTGGCTAGATCCTGCACAGACTATATACACCGTGGGGTCGAGGATCTATATACAGTGCTCCAGCATGTCGGTCGGATGATGAGATTTTGTTAGATAATTATAGTTATGCAGCGTACGCGTCTAGGGCAAGGCGTCCCACACTGATATGCACTGCCGGAACCATGGTGGCTATCGTATCCCCCACAGCGATGAAGCGCTGGATAGCCCGACTATCCAGCTGGCAAGACAAACCTTAGTACGTTGGCCGTATGCAGCCTCCATATCGTAGCTGCTATTGCTGGGTTATCCGGCACAAGCTACGTGAAGGGTCATAGAAAGTAGGCTGATGCAGGCACGGATAGCCTGTAAGCTGGCGGTGATCCGCTAGTGCTTGGATCCCGTTAGTGGCTTTTTTGTTAGAGCTGCCCCGTAGAAGCAATAGAATTGAGGCGGCTATGGTGAAGGTGTCGGAGAAGGAGCGCTAATGATTAACATATGGTAGGGTCTGACCTAACCTAACGGGGCCCTTTGCCGCCAACAACCGGGTTAGGGCTAAACTCAGTACCTGAATTCACACAGCGCGCATCACGACTTGCGCTTTGGCTCAGACTTCCACCCCATTCCCTCTTCCACCTATTACTGATACATCGACTGCACACAGGTATACTTCCCCAAGTACTGAAAACACCGGACCCGCCTGCCATATAGCGGTACGTCTTAGTGCAGCCGCCAACCCCCAGCCCCTTCCATATCTTCTTGTGTAGCCGCCAGATGTTCGCATTAATAAATCCCTTGGTGATGCTGAGCGAGTACTTATTGCGGTTAGGGACCGGTCTGGGTGCGTATAGACCGGCTCAAGCCCGCTTCCGGCAAATCTAGTACCAAGCCTCCTCTTAGTAGGTCTACTTAGCCACAGGACGGGCGCTACCCAGATTAGTCGCTTCGGAACACGGGTCTATAACCGTTAGTCTCAGGATTACTATGATCATCGCTCTCCCATTTCGGGCATCTCGGTCAAGCACCGTGTCCAGAAGTTCATCACGTCCAAGGATGAGACAAATTCTAACGTAAAGCTCGCCCCGCCACCCTTTACCGCACAATCTCTGGTAGAGCAGGTTCTCGGTGAGTGTAGGGGCTGCGACTTGTCCAAAAGAGGGGTTTCACCAGTAGTGCTACGGTGATTCAGTAATTTACTCAAGCTTCGGCAACGATAGGCTCCGGCGGTGTGATAGTAGGCAATCATGATGAAAGAAGAGATTATGCTGATTTGCATGTACAAACAATTCTGACACCCCACCTGACTGCTCAACCATGCTAAGCATGCTCCGAAACCAACTTGCCGGCGGGGATGTTATGGACGGCGTTTCCCTCGAGTTAGTGTCGGCTTTTAGCCTTGCGCCGAAGTAATTTCTTGGACGTTTAGTACTTGGTTCGGTCTCACCTCAATCACTCGGCATGCTTCCGTCTGGTGAGATTCCACTTTTGAGTCTTGATGTGTTTGTGTTATGACCGGTCAGGAATGTGGCACCTCTGTCGTGTACAACCCCACAGTCACAGCTCAAATGTTGCACACGAGATGAGATGACTCGGGTACACGGACGAACGTGCCTAGATGGCTATCGAGACTTCTAAGTCTTTAATCATAGACGCAATTATCGAGATGGTCACGTGGAAGATTGCAGAAATGGAGGGGCCAGTGGAGAGTGATGTATGAAAGAAAAGTGGGAAGAATAATAAGGTTCTATTTGTCTCGCACTAGATTCTCAGAGTCACGTGACGTAAGCCTCGTATCTCGCCGTAAAATGTTAGCCCCGACGAGAATCTCAACCCAGCGGAGCGAATTAGGGTTGAGGGTTCACGGAGGGCGGGTAACGTGTGGTGCGAGACAAAGGTTCCAATAACTACTATCGGAGGCTTGGAGCTATCCGAGACACTCAACGATACTCTATCGAAATTTCTCCGGAGTTGTTTACCTCCTAAGACCTTGATGGTCTCGTCGGAACCGCTTTCATTCACTCTTAATTGAGGGTTCTCATGACTGCAACTCGTTACAGTCGTCTCCCGACCAAATTTTTGTGCTAGCCGTACCAGTTCGGATGCCATTACAACAGTTTCAATACCGAGGGTTGGGTTTTCAAAGCGAGACTCGAATAAAGTACTGAGAAGGCCTTTGATCCCGCGACCACTGCAGACGGTGCCACAGCATTTTTTAATGTATCGGCATCCTATATCGAGATGCAATAGGTAGAGGGCGCGCTCCCAACCGAAGGGGAGGTCGTTGAGGCACTCAGTAAGTCAGATGTCTTTCCTTGCTGTGCTAATATCTGCTTTTAGACGTGACGGCTAACTGCTCCTTCCCATACCACTCTAGCACCACAGCCGCGAACACTCGATGTCAAGCAGAACAGACGACTGGTGTATATTCCCAATGTCACGCTTCCTGAGGGGTATGTCGAGTAAGCCCTTCTTCTATGCATTGTAGATCAACCGCAGCTGCAACGGGATATTATGTATTATACCAGTCTAGAAATAAAAAAGATTGGGATCTGGGAAGCCTGGGGGCCGGAGGGGTCAGTTTTGTTTGCAATCTAGGACGATACGACTGGACACCACGCCAACGGCAAGGTGAAAACGATGTACATAATCGATCAGCGTCGGGTCGAGAATATCGAGGAGACTAGTCATGCCGAGGACGGTAGCTGTGAGGCAGTTATTTCGACAATCATATCCAACCGGCTCTTTGGACAAAAACCTGACAAGCACAATCATGTTTCTTCTCTGGAACTGGGTACCAATGTCATTTTCCCATCGTGGATACTGCTTGCACTCGGAGGCATGTAAAGGGCCGGAATCGTCCAATAGAATCGTCCAACGGAACATTAAAATGAGCGTTTGCCATCACTGCCCACATTAACCATCCCAAGCTAGTTGAGAGCCCGCTCCCGGTGAGTCTATCTCCACCGTCTCCAGCCTGCTCCGACCAGCTCAGATCGTTCATCTCCACACAGCTCCCGCTAAGTCCACCTGTACCGTCTTTAGCCTACTCCCAGGCACCATCTCCAGCCAGCCTAGCCAGCCCAGATCGACCGTCTTCAAATACATCTTCAAATACACCTCCAAGCGTGCTTGAGTACAGTCTCCAAGTGCACCCATCTCTAAGCGCGTCTTCAGCCAGCTCCCGTTTCCAATTGCACTTCCGAGCCGTCTGCGATGAACCCAGAGTCACTGTCGATAGATAGGTAGATAGATGGGTAGATAGGTAGATAGTGAATACCATACTGCTATATACACAAATATACACAATCGCGCCAGTGTATATTTGAAACGAGATCTTTTGAACATGTTACAGTGTGAAAGGAAGCCAGCTGAGAATAGAGAGATGCCGCATTCTGCAGAAGACTGCGAAAAGTGAAAGGCTGCGAAGGAGGGACGCTGCGTAAAGAGAGAGGCTGCGAAAGTAGAGGAAAGCTGGAAAGGCCGTGGGCCACCACGGTAACGTAGCCCTAACGTAAGGCCACGTGATATCCGTACTTAAACCAGTCCACATTTTTAGTAGTGGTAAACAAATTTGGAGTGGGCACAGGTGGTTACTCGGGCCGCAGGCACCCAGGCTATTTCTCCAGAAGCCCGCGCTAAGGGCAGGCGGGCAGGCTTACTCTGGAAACCTATCGGGCGGCTTCAAAATGGTGAAGCCCGCCGGCCCGGCCCTTTAGATACACTGACCCCACCACTTCGCACTATCCGTCTGAGGGTATTTCCAAGAGCTTCTACGGGAGGAGGCGGAAGCGTGGGTCAATGCTGTAGGCGGAGGTGCCGATGATGCGCAGGGGATCTCTAGAGAGACGAACAAGGTATGTCGTTTCTTCCTTAACATGCATTTGTGGGCTTACTTATGTCTAAGGGTAAAGCTAGTAGATAGCTGAAACATACCGCCGCATCGCGTTGCCGACACCACCTGCGTTGGCTGTGTATTCCATGGCCCAGCATTGGAGCTCTCTAGCAAGGCTACCCCTTGGAAGCCCCTGGCCAATACCGCAATCCGGATAGGTATTATGAGGGTTATTAGCGGGGTGTGTTATCTCGGGGCGCAGTACTATCTCTCCAGAAGGGTCTCTTGCAAGTAGATGTATAAACCTACGATGAGGGATGCATACTACCTACTGAAAGGGAAAAAACTTGACGTCGTGCTATGAACTAAGAGGTACACGTAGGCCTTATCTTTCAACTAGACATAATTGCAGCGTTCAGAGAGTAAAAATGATGCCCGTACATGTAGAGTACTATTCCGAGGATCGAGGTTTGTACTGACGTTTCGCCGTGACGCATTTTACTTTAATCCCGAGCTCCTGTGACACGATTTGGCCACTAATCGACGTGTCTATGATACGAGTTTTTGAGGCGGAGCGTACGAGGATTTGCTTCAATGCTCGAAAAAAGCTCGCTTTCAAATTTCAGGGCCAGTTTTTAGCAACCGACACCAAGAGAGGCGATGAAGTTCCGGTTTCTTTCACATTGACAAGGAGGAAAGGTGGTTAAGCAGGCAATTGCTGTATATAGTTTAGAGTGGCTTGGCGGCTTTGATTGGGAGGTCTTTGGAGCTGGGAGAGAGAGGATCACGATTATTAGTTCACAAAATACAGACTGTGTTGTGTATGACCTCGACTTCGACCCTTTTCTCTTGTGTGTTCTGTCTCTCAACATGTGAGCATATAGTTACCGTACCCCGAAAACTAACGTACATGCAAACCTTCTATGACACGTGACTATTTGGTGTTTTTACGTACCGTATGGGCCCTTGTGAAGCAGTATGTCTGAACCTCGATGCTTGTTATAGTACCGCTTCGGGTTCGTGAACTATGAATTTCACCTCATGCATACAGCCCAGGTGCCTTATTAGAGGCATGGGCAGGCCCAGCACCCACACCTAACAAGCTGCTAGCAGGGCTCCTTGCAAATCCCGGAATTTTTTCAAAATTGCAAATTGCTCAACAACCACACAATGGAGAGAATATCAGAGACAACAGTATAATAGACAACTCCAAAGCTTATATGTCAATCTAAAAATCATGTCAAACAGTCCAATTTTGAGTAAGATGAAAATGTGAGTGAGAGTCCATGAAGCTGGCAGATTTTGCCCACCTGCTAACCCCCTGTTTCATCACCAATTGTAAATGGAATTTACTGGTAATACCATCAGAGTATATATGGTATGCTAGCTTTCAATTAATATCAGTCGTGGCGGATTTGGGCTGGTGGTTGTTGAGATAGGTACTATTTCTGAGTTGCATCGGCAAAAGTGCAAATCGACTATAGGCTGCGCTACGCGCAGCTCATAGCAAGCTTCCCGTGGGCCCCTGCACGACGCGCAGTCTATAGTCATCTATAGTCGATTCATAGAGATGCGCGCGTGGGCCTATGGAACTATATACGGCTGCTGGCCGGAAATGGACCTATACCTGTCTTTACTGCCTGTAGTCTTCGCTGATTTACTGGTACTATACACACTATCGCTGCGAGTCCGCTTGAGAGCCCGCTGGCGCTTGAGAGCCTGCTTGATAGCCTGCTTCAGAGCTTGCTTGAGAGAGCTGCCCTTGAGAGAACCGCATTTGAGAGAGCCGCGCTTCGGGGAGGAGTAGAGTTTTCCACAGGAAGCTTTTGGCCGATGGAAAACTCTGAGTTTGTGGAAGCTTTGGCTAATAGAAGGCTCTAAGTCTGTGGAAGCTTTGATGTTGACGTTGGCGTAGCCAACCTACTTGTCTAAGTACTTCTGGTACTATGATCACCATCACCAACACCATCGCCATCGCCATCGCCATCATCTCCATCAGCCCCGGACCGAATGCGCACACATACGCCCACAATTGATGGGAAGCGGGCACTAGATTCCGCTGGAAAATCTGAGTCGGAGATCTACTCTCCCCAAGATCGAATTGTCTACCTTTCCTACGGAATCTAAGGCTACAATTGTCAACACCATAACCATAAGGCGTCGTAAGATCTTATCGCGGTAGCCGGACTAAAGATATAATTCAGACTATAATAGCGACCAACGTCATAATTTCGGCCACCATACGCCGCCCGCCCACATGCCGCCCGCCAAACACTGCCCACCATACGCCACCTGCTTCACGCCTCCCGGTGCCTGGCGCCTGCAACTCACGCCTCCCAGTGCCTGGCGTCTGTAACTCAGCAAGTCTCTGGATCGAGCATGCAGGAGCGTACATGGGAGCATATAGTCAAGTGAGATTGGGAGTGTCTTCCCTCTTGAGAGTGTACTTGGGAGCGTAGAGTCAAGTAGGCTGGGAGTGTACCATCGAGTGCATGGGGAGCGTACTTGAGAGCGTGCTCGGAAGTGTACTTGACAGCGACTCGGAGGTGTACTTGGGAGTGTCTTGAGAGCTTACTTGGGAGCGTACAGTCAAGCAGGCTGGGAGTGTGCCATCGAGTGCAATTGGGAGCGTCCTTGAGAGCATGCCCGGGATTGTACTTGAGAACGTACTCGGAGGTGTACTTGGGAGCGTACTCGGAGTGTGCTTGAGAGCATCTTGAGAGCTTACTTGGGAGCGTACAGTCAAGCAGGCTGGGAGTGTGCCATCGAGTGCAATTGGGAGCGTCCTTCAGAGCATGTCCGGGAGTGTACTTGAGAACGTACTCGGAGGTGTACTTGGGAGCGTACTCGGAGGTGTACTTGGGAGCGTCTTGAGAGCGTAAGTCAAGCAGGCTGGGAGTGTACAATCGAGTGCAATCAGGAGTGTACTCCAGAGCGTACTTGGGAGCATGCAAAGAAGTGCATTTGGCAGTTTGGTTTCAAGTTTGTTGAATGCAGCATGATGTATAGTATCAAGCGCACATAATCGCATGCGTATCATAGTAATCTAGTCAATGCGCAGGCCTATAGGACCTCATAGTGCCACGCGTTAAATATGCTATGGATCACTGTCCTAAAACAGCTTCTCTATGAGTTACGCGTCGCGTAAAGTCATTTTCCCGGTGTGCTAAGCAGTGCTTAGCAGCATCAACAGTACTAAGTATTGTCTAAGCTACAGTACTTGATCATCAACCACTCCTTGATTATTAGAGGAAACTAAAAGAGGAGGCAAGCAAGTGAAAGAGCATCTTGTTAACTACATTTCATATATAAAAGATATCCTGGTCAAAGTAAAACTCATAGAGTTAATTGAGCTCAAAGTTGGATAGATATGGGAGCGGGGAGTTGAGGTTGGGAGCATGGCTACAAGATGCCCCGCTAGCGGCTTGTTAGGTGTGGGCGCTAGACGAGCCCACGCCCCTAATAAGGCACCTGGGCCGTATGCATGAGGTGTTTAATTTCGATGCTCTGTCCCAAAATCGTTTGATGATTCCCATTCCTGAACTCTGTCCCAAAGTCTTGTAATGATTCCCACGCCTGAACCTGCACGGGCCAACCTCATGAGTAGGTGTAAAGTAACTATGTAAGAACTTCATCTGCCAGAATACTGAAGACTGAATACTGGAGTGTTATTCCATTAAGTACATGCTCTTTGCGTCTAAGTACGTGTAGTATATGAAACCAACGAGCTAGGAACTCTAGAGGGTGGGGAGGACATTCCCTTTTGTCAGTCTAGAAGGGAGGAGGAGAAAGAGATGCTGCAGTTGACGCCAGGCGGCAGATGGGAAATACGGACGAGAAGGCGAGGCCATGATCTAAGAGGTCGCGTGTAGCTCATTAAATAAAACACACGTCGAATCCATGAGGTCAAATCCGGCGCAGGGTCAAGCTCCTCGTCCTCCTCCTCCACCACCTCCGCCACCTCCGCCACCTCCGCCAAAGTTGCCTCTTGCACTGATCTGGGAGAGAGTTCTTGCTTGGCACTGTTTTCCGGCCCTCATCGTTTTCACAGGCGCGCAATTCGAAT
>Ga0307515_10004871_pt1 | contig 27447 bp, 24 predicted proteins | sample 17_EM_MG_FD_194513 | JGI IMG/M metagenome (GOLD analysis project Ga0307515, IMG submission 194513) | Populus trichocarpa ectomycorrhiza microbial communities from riparian zone in the Pacific Northwest, United States - 17_EM | ecosystem: Host-associated > Plants > Roots > Unclassified | place... | reverse complement strand
AACACTACAATATTCCTCTTTACCTATATCCTTATGTTTTTGGATGACTAAGGGTTTCGAGGTGCAATCTAAAGAGATATGACCAAAACCTAAACAATTAATACACTTAACCTTTGAACTCACCTTAAACACTTCATTGACAACTCGTTTGCCTTATCTTTCTTACAAAGTTGGGCACTACTAGGATTAGGTCTGTGGGGTGGAGCACCTAACAAAGAATCACTACTTCTGAATTGGGACCTAGTAGGGATACTATAAGATCCCTGACGATTCATCCTCTGATTCTTCATGACCAACTTGTAATCTTGAACTAAGGTATAAGCTTGGTTAAGGGTAGATACACCTTGAAATACAACTTCTCTTCTAAGATCATCATTTAAGCCTTTACAAAATCTACGCAAAGTCACGGTTTCATTCTCTCATATGGCATATCTAATCATGTAATCGTTAAACTGTGTTATATACTCATTGATAGACTTATTCCCTTGTCTTAGATTGTTCCATTGGTCTAAGAGTTTATTCCTATAAGACTGGGGTAGGTACTTCTCCTACAGTTTTTGTTTCATTTTGATCCAATCAGTTATAGGAGGTTTACCTCTCATCTCTAAACAATCCTCAACATCTATCCAATAAATTTTGGCTTCATCAATGAGTTTCATCTTAGCAAATCTAACTTTCCTATCATCAGACAATTTATGTCATTCAAAGAATTTATCCATATCACGAATCCACATATCAAATATCCAAAGGTCATGACGACCGTCAAAAGTGGGAGCTTCTATTTTGTTAGGACTTAAGACTCGCTCATCAAAGTCATCGTGTTTAGAGTAACCTAAATGATAGTCATATTGGTGGCGCTCAGAGTGAACTTGTCCATAATGATTATTCTTGTGATATTTATTGGTCTTTGAATGCCTTATTCGAAAACTCTCTTGGGGCTCAATTCTTCTAAACATGTTAATCACCTAAGTTTGCAGTTCCCTTTAAATGGTCGTTGAGAGTATCACTAAAGGTTGAGTCTACAGTAAGTGTAAACTTAAGCTTGGACATTAGATGATCATGACACAAATGCATGCAATACTAACTTATAAATGGAATTGAGATCACACAAATGGTTCTTGCATGTAAAATCACAATACAAAATAAAGCTAATTGTTTTTTTAAAAAAAAATTAATCTTTTTTTTCTTAAATGTGGAGATTAATCAAGAACAAATTACACTAATAAAATTGTAAGCATGTAATACTAGATTCTTAAGTGTAAATGATTAATCAAACACAATGTCACAAGCAAGAACTCATAATTATCAAATAGAATAAGATATTAGCTACCACTGATAAAAGAGGTTGATGAACAAAAATTAACAATTAAAAATGCTAGGTGAGATATATTTTTTTTTATGATTTTTTTTTGGCACAAAGTAATATTAATGATAACTCTAAATACTAAGTGCAATACCAAAACAGTAAAATCAACAAATTAAAAGGTAGAGTAATTTACCGACCAACATTTAAATTATCGAATTCAGTCGCGAATGGATCTCAGATGACGTGTCAGCTGACATGGCAATAGGGGATGATGTGGTGATGTCTGCTGACATGGTGGCTGATTTGCATGACGTGGCTCCGGAGTGATGACGTGGCGGATGGCATGGGCCTAGGAAGCTGATGTGGCAGGGTTAATTAATTTCACCTCAACTCTCTTCTTCTGTGCTGCAATTGCTTTGTTGAGTTTCCTTTGTTGCTATTGCTGGCGTCGCGGCGTGATTGCTGAAGGCGAGGATAGTTGTAGTCTGTTGAAGGTGGTGGTTGTCGTCGGCCGGGTCTACTGCTCTGTCTGTGGCTGACAGTTGAGGGCGACGACACTGGGGGCGGTGGTAGATGAAGATCTGTTGATGGCGCGGAGAGGATGACACTGGATGAGGCGCTACCACCGACGAGGATTTACTGCTGCTGGCGTGGGCGACCTGTTGTGGCTGCTGAAGGTGATGGCACTGTGGACGGTGGCAGATGAAGATCTGTTGTGTTGCCTTTGTTGCGGTGAACCACCAGTCGGTGCTGGCTGTGATGGGTTTGTGGGTGGCTGTTGCTGGTGGTTTTGTGCTGCTGAAGCCGGAGATCCACTGATGTCTCTTGCGGTGTCAATCTGGTGGTTGTCGCTGGTCTGTGTCGGAGGTAGCAAATCGGCGTGGATTGGTGGACTGATGTGCAGGTCTTCTCGGTGGTGGGTCTGCCGCTGTGACTGGCTGAGGCGCCGCTGATGGCAGGGGCGCCGTTGTGACTGGCTGAGACATCACAGATGGCAGGGGCGCCGCTGCTGGAAAACCCGATTACAGTCGTAGATGATGAACAGTGTTTTTTTTTTTTGTAATCAGAACAGTAAGTGTTTTTTTTTTTTAATAGTGACAATTTTTTTTTAGATCAAACCGGATCTAGGGTTTAGCATAAACATTGTGGATCATTTAATTGTAAGAACAATTAAAACCCGGGCTCTGATACCAAATTTGACGCGGGACAACAAACAAAAGAATTAAAGTCAGGAAAAGAAAGAAGCTTTTAGAGAAGAAGCTGAGAAGAGAAAGCAAATAAAGAGAAGAAAGGGGATTGGAGATATGCAAAATCTGCAAATTTTCATTAATCATCAAAAGTCCCTTAACATTTAGAAAAGTGGGATATAAATACTAAAACCCTAACTAGAACAAGCGTTTAGGCTTATAGCCCACTAAATAAAATACCCAACAATAATTAAATCAAACCCAACAAATAAAACCAAATTAATAAACCTTAACTAAAAGTTCATATAAATTAAACCCAAAAACATAAGTTAAAGCCCAATCTGTCAATTGTTTGGCCTATCCTCCATCGTCTATGATCATTCGCGTGCATAAATAATATTTCGGATTCGGTGTCCCCATCATAAAGTCTGTGTATTTATTCTAAGCAAACATTCAAAAGCTTGACAATTTAACTTAGTTTATTCTTCCATAATAAATCAAGATGAGAGTTACAACAATCAAATTAATTCTTTTGCTTCTTATTATAGTCCCTAACAACAATTACAGATTGAAAGAAAATAGAAAGCATACATGTCATCTCAAAACAATTCAATAAGTTTGAATAATAATATAATTGTGAACAAGGAAAAATAAATACCTGAATCTGAAAGAATTACAATGATAACGTTACTTCTCACAACTTCTTAATAGGGATGGTGTGTATCTCTCTTGAACCGAATTTAGGAGTTTAGTTCATAGTTGCTGAAAATTTGACAAAGGCAGAGAAAAATGGAATGTTTTTTCGAACCTGTTTCAATTGTGTTCTGCTCTATTTATCCTCTTCCTTGGCTACCAATATTCTTCAGGATTATTTGGCTAACTAGAAGTCTTTATGATACTTAATTTGTTCCTTCTTTATCTGGTCCTTAAGGTTGGATAAATCTCTTAGAATTTATGTTGAACAGACTCTACTGCTGTCATAACTCTATTGTAATTCCATCTCTGTTGCAACTTAGACTTTGTTTCTGACTTGGTTTCTTGCAATATCCGATCATACTAGCTGTATTCATTCATTCATGGCATGTTAGAGGCTTAATCTACATCTTTATTGGGTTTTAAAGCCCACCAATTTTATATCAGATTCTCAGCTGTAATGGGATGCTCAACACCGTTAGTTTCTTGATCAAATCAGGAGACCCATCTCATCCTTCAGATTGCGTCTGGAGTTTGACCTTCAAAAATATTTTATCTAACTTGGAGTCCTTCATAAAAGTTGTAGTCCTCAATATGTAGATGAATTTATCCTTTTGAATCGCCTAATTTTGATATCGAAAGCTCAAGATATTCTCATTTGAATATCTAGTGTGAAAGCAAAGAATCCTGTTGCGAGTAATATTTTGGCCCGAGTTTGCAGGTCTGATTAAATATCCAAATGAGATCAGAGTTTTTTTCATAATCCCTTCCTGAAAAACTTGACATATGTACTTCAACTTAGATTAAAGCCATATTCTCATTCAGGAACTCTAACTTAACGAAAAACTTGTCATAAGAAATTAAGTCCAAAACATAAATTACAGAATTTCTTATCTTTAGCAATTACATCACAAAATCTCTTAGGCATGCCAAATTCATAAGAATAACTTTATAAAAAAAATAAAAATATATATATATTTTACACTTATCAAATTTTCCCCACACTTAGCAAACAACAAACCAATGCTTGTTTTATTTGTTAACGAATGCTGAAGTTTTGCTTTATCACAATTCTTTATTTTTATTTTTCTGAAATTTGTTGTATCACAATTGCGACGGATTGCCAACTGTCTCTTTGATAATGACATTTTAGACTTCCAAGGAATTAAACTTGAAAATGTTATTATAAGTTGCCAAAAAATAGGAAAAAATAGAATATTCAATTGAAAATATGCGATATGTTAAGTAAGGCATATATATATATATATATATATATATATATATATAGACCTCCAAGGCATACAATTTTTTTTGAAACCTTTTTTAAAATTAAATTATTTCAATTTTATTCTTTAACATTTGATTTATTAAAAATTACTCTTTGTATTTTTTGTTTTTATTTTTTTATTGGGTTATCCTTATTTTTTTTTCACAATTTTATTTTCTATGAGTTTTTTTCATCAAATTTTATATTTATTTTTTTACTGTTATCTTTTTTCCTTCGAAATTTTTTCTAAATGGATATTGTTTTCATGGTTTTATGATTTCCATGGTCGCGGATGCGATTAACCCGAGTTAACTCATATTTTTTTTTCATTGCTTTTTTAAAATACATTTGGTTTTTTTTTTTCTATTTTTCTCCTTCAACATTAAGTTGTTCAATGAATGAGCTTCATGATATTATTCAACTTACTTACGAACGCATTCACCCTGGTATTACGGTTGGGTAAGTGATTTTGTATCTTGATCTAGGTGGGCTCATATTAAGTTTTTTTTTACCTTTTTTAAAATATATTTTTTCTTTACTTTTCATCCTTCAACATTTTATTTGCTAGAGATTGAGCTTCATTTTTTTTTTCTTGTGGAGTTATTATGTTCTCATTTGATTTATTAGGAATTGATGTTTGAATTATTTTTTTCTTGTGCTTTTTTCTATAAGATCATTCCAATTATATGTTCATGATCACAAAGTTTTCTGGTTAACCTGATTTAACTAAGTTTTTTTTTTTTCCTTTTATTATTGAGTTGTTTTATAATCCGGGTTGACTTGTTCTTTTAACTCTCTTTTTGTTGTTATTTTTTATTAATTTGTTTATTTATTTTTGTTGTATTTTTTTATTTATATTATTTAAAGGTCTCAAATATTTTTTCTTAATATTTTTTATGTTGAAAAAAATTCAGGTCCAGCTCACAATAAGGCAGCGGAATAATCTGACTTGGGCATATCTGTTTTGGACACACTACGGGCTAAAATTGAATCTGCTCAAATCCAATTTGTCATTTTGGGTAGAGCATAGAAAATTTGAAACTTTTCAAGTCGCAACTAAATTGTACCGTTGCAAACTCATATATGCACTAGTACTTTCTTCACATCTATAAAATCCAATCACCAAATTCTCTAAGATCTCCCCTCTCTCTCTCTCTCTCTCTCTCTCTCAACTGGGTTTGTACCTTTTGTCATAAATCCTGTTTCTTCAACCTTTTCTTCTTTTTTGGCACCTAAGTATCTATTTTGCCAAACAAGAGGGGCCCTTTTTTCAGTGCTACAGAGCCGACTGACCTATGGAGAACATACTCAATTCAGTGGAGAATATGCAAGAAACGCCTTTTGAGAGTCTAATGCAATCCAAACCCACCATGTTGGATTGCATAACGCCAGCAAAGGAAGATCAAGAGATGGATCAAGAATCTGAGAATATGCAAGAAACGCCTTTTAAGAGTCTAATGCTATCCAAACCCACCATGTTGGATTGCATAACGCCAGCAAAGGAAGATCAAGAGATGGATCAAGAATCTGAGAACTCAGGCAATGATTTGCGCAAAAGTAGCGCCCCATATCATCTCCAAGTTCCCAAGGCATTTAAGTTCCCTGAAAGGTATAGAAGCCCAACTGATCTTATGATCTCACCCATTACAAAAGGCCTTCTTGCAAGAAACAGAAAGGGTGGTGCTCTCTTGCCACCAAGTTTGAATCAGCCCAAGGTATGACCAAATTCCTTAATTGGTTTCTTGATTAGATTTTTAATCAGGGGATAATATAAACTTTGTCATATTAGATACCAATTCTGTTATATTTTGTTCCATAAAGTTGTTTGTTTTCTTCTTATTTTTTATTGTGGGTGCATGAATTAAATCTTTTATTTTGTCATCGTAGCAGGTGCAAGATGTAGAAGTTCAGGGCGGCGGCTTTCAAAATTGAGATATCAATGTTGGCAGACAAAAAGCTATATCAGATAGATGTATTGGTTTCTTGTAATCAGATGGGTTCTTGAACTTCATGAATTTGTCTGGATAAAAAGTCCTGTTTTCCTGTCACGAGAGATGAGATGTGTAGTCATGGAAAAGAAACCATCGTGCCCTTCCCATTTCAGAGAATTATTAAATAGGCAAGATGAGGTTCGATTCAAGATGACTTGCTTCTTTTAGGAAAGTAAAAAAGACGTTCTGCAATATAGATTTTTCTCTCTGTATGTAAAACAGCTTGGCAGAGGAATTTTCACGGCCAAAGAAACCATCAATTGCAGCGCAGCAATCACGGTATTTGGAAGATTATGTGACAGAGCCAGCATCCTATATATTGTCCATCAAGATAACAAACTACTAGAGTTAGCCAGCTTTAATTTTACAGTGTCAGAAGGAGTTCTAACATAATAAAAAAAATCATACATGGAATCGGTTGTTCGTAAGAATCTAGGCCTGGTTTGAGCTAGCGAAAATCGTATTTTGAACTCTTCTCTCACTCCAAACGAACTTCATACCATTGGACTGAACCAACATCTCCATCAATTTCAAGTTCACAAACAGAACTTACCAGGAAAGAAGCAGCATCATCGACGGTTTCAAATTTTGCTAGGTCTAGCGGCAAGGTCGGTCTTGGCCAATTCTCAAGATAGCCTTTAAGTACAGCCTTCAATTCTTCTTCAGAAACAAATTTCTCATCTTCTCCAGGTTCTAAAAGGACATAAGTTCCCGTTTTCTGATGTATCCTTCTCCTCCTCACCCCAAAAACCTGACTCAAAAAACAAAGTCAGTGAATCAAAAAACAGGCTTGCACCTATGCTAAATGTATGTTGGTGCAAGGCAGCATAACAAAAGGCTGGTGGCCCATGCCAACAGCAGCCGCAACTACACGAATCTGAGTCCTTTTCGCGCTTCACTGCGCGATGCACGTATCATCCTTCAAGGACAGTTTGCTAGAACATCATGTCCTAGTTTCCATTTGGTTAAGATGTTACCAAAGTCAATAAAGGAAAAATATGAGCGCAACTTATTTTGTTGTTAAAGATTCTCATTAGTACTCAACAAACTCGGTACTTGTTATTTTCTCTTTTACTTGATAGCTTGGCTACTATTAAACTTGCTTAAATGTCAACAGAGAAAGAAAAAAGAGAAGTACTTGAGCTGGAAGAAGAAGAAGAAAACAAGATTAGATCTCCCGCAGAAAATCAACCAGATGCAATGATCAAAAGGCTTGTCATTTAGGATCAAGTCATGATTAGTAAACTCAAAAATTCAACACGTATGCTTCCTCCTTTTCACATTGATTGTCGTTTTAAACAAGATTAGCATTGGATGCAGAAAGCATGGCCAGAAATAGAAGAACGGTTACCTTCACAGAATTGCCACGTCGGTTCATCAAATTGGGGAGTTTGAGATGGATAAAAGAAGAACTGTCAGCAATGTCTGCTGAACTCGCTTGGACAAATGGTGCAGAACTTCTCTTTCTCGTTATATTGTCACCTACAATTAATCAGAATGGATGAAACTGCCAGTAATTTGTCAGAGCGATTTCTGTTTACATTGCGACTTGTTTCAGTACTGTGATTGAAAAGTTCTGTATGCTTGGCTGCTATATTTAAACAGAACATAGACCGGAAGTCTTTAATGCCAACGTACGTAGGCTTTGCCTTAACCATAAATTTCCCTCTTGAATAAGTTATACATGCCATCAAATCAAACTGGTTAAGAAATCCGAGACCAAACGGAATTTAAGACGGAAGGAGAGATCAAAGTAATGGGCGATTGATTCACAATGAATCAAGCGGTGCACCTCTTGGACCAAGGTGGTGAAGATGTTAAAGGCAGCCTCATTAACCATCATCGAGCAACTCGAGAGTCAAGGTGCGTACAGCTACGATGCAACTAAAGGAGTAGATGGTAGAGGTGGATATGAGCCAAGGCGATTGGGAGTTTGGTTGCATGATCATGCAAGAATGCCCGGATGGCAACGTTGATTTACATGCTCTTTTTCCTATTTTGATTACATTATTTAGAGATGCAAGGTCGGATAAACTATATCAAAAAGCATCAAGTAATGGCTGTGAGTGGCAAACAGTGTTCTCTTCACCTAATTTCTCCAGTACAATTCAACCTAATACAAGGAAAAGCGTAGATCAATTATTATTTAATATAGCTTCCTGCTCCATGATGCAACACAAAATCTCCTTCTCGTAGTACTCAGGAATCAACACTATACAGTCCAGGTTTCAGAATCAAACAAACATTTTACAGATTTCAATGATTACACAAACCTCATGAGCTCATATTAGAGATAGTGAGATGATTGGCAGGCATAGAGGGTTGAACTAGCAATCAAACAGAACCCAACTCCGTAAAATCCTCGAACATTGCTTATAATCAAGTACATGTACAGTGATTATACAAGCATGAAGAACCATGTGAAACCAAGCCAGAAATACCAATTAATGATTGTCTTCCATATAAACAAAACAAACTCCTAACATGTTTAATCACAATTAAAGGCTCAAGTAGCTAGCATATGAATGAAGTTGCAGTTTGAGAAGAAAGGAGAGTAGAGCTTACAGTCAAGACCGTCAACTTTAGTAATCAGTAGCTGCTTGTGGAAGGCTATCTCCATTGACAAAGCACTGCCCGGAACTCTCAGCATTATTATTTTTTCCCTGTATTACAGATAGTAAGAGATTGTCAGGTTGTGGAGATGACATGCTAAAGGGAACCTTTACTTCCCAATGGTACCTTATCCTCGACTTCTCATCATATTTACGTAAGTACCCTCTCTCTATATATTTATTTATTTGTGTGAAATTGTCAATTTGAACATTAGAGGGCATTAATGGGGTGTTTGATTGGGGTAAAATTGATTAACGTGTAAGTTAAATATTTGTAAGTAATTAACAATCACATTAAAATTGATATATTCTATATGATTAAAAAAAAATAACATATAAAAATAAAAATAAAAATATCAACTAATAAAAATATCAACTGATTTCTCAGGTTTTTAAAAACAATCAAGACTTACGCTGATTAATGAGCTTCTAGATCAAAGAAATATGCTCGTGAATGTATTTCTTAGTACATGTTTTTCACCCTTATTATTATAACAATATGTTGTTATTATTATTATTATTATTTTATTATTATTATATTTTTAAATTATTAATTAACAAACATGGTAATTAAAAAACATTTCATGTAAAATATTTTACATGTTTATTCATAAAATATTTAACATAGAATAAAATACTACCCTCTAATCATTAAAATAAAATTAAGTTTTCCATCAATTACTCCGGATCAATATTAATAAGCTTTAATATCATAAAAATAAAAAATAATTAAAATTTTAAATGATGAAAAGGTGTTTTTTTATTTCATCATATGAAATATCTCTTAATGAGCTTTGTACATCAATAAAAATTAAATCTCCTTCATGAACAATACTAACAAGTAAGAACAAACATGCTTCTTCTGGTCTCAGGTTCGAGCACTGTGGTTGCTTATATGATGGTCACTGGAAACTTACATGGTCGTTAACTTTAGGGCCCATGGAATTAATTGAGATGCACGTAACTTAGCCTGGACACCTACATTAAACTAAAAAAAAAATAAGAACAAACACACCCATATCAATATTTATATAGAAATTTAATAAATTTGCAACGACAATATAATATAATATGGGCAGAAAAAGGTTGTCAAGTACACAAGCTGTAATAACTAGCTTCTGATTTCCCGCATATACAGTTAGTTAGAGCCTCCAAGTACACGTCGTAATAACGAAGTAGCCGGTTGAAAATGACAACTAATTGGTTAATAAATAAATAAAACAAAAGACACCTGAATGTCAGTCAAGCACCTGTAATTACTACAGAACACCGAGATTTTCTCTCAGCCTTCCTTTTTGTCCTTTCCAACACGTAAACCCCAGGCACCTCTCTCGTTTCCCTGTATCAATTCTGTCTTCCTTTTCTTCATTAATTAAATCCCCACCCTGAATTTCTTTTTTTAGAGGGGGGGGATGCGAATTCGTATAGCCAGAGCTTTTGGGGGTTAATTTTGGTTCACATTCTTCGAGACATTGAGAAGGGCTTTCATTCAACATTGTGATCGATAGATTCAAGTTATTTTTTTTTTCCCTCTTTGAGTTTGATGCATATATTTGTATTTGTTAATTTGGGTTTTTTTCAACGATTTTTTGCACAGAATCTAGTTGTCCAAAATGAAAAGAAAAAAAAAAATTTATGCTCCAGATTATTTGCACTGAAAACAGCATTTTTTCAAGGAAGTTTCAGAAAAAGAAAGAAAGATTTCTTTTTCTTCTGTGGTTGACAAAGCTAAAACTGGCAACTATTTAAAGTGATTAAGAATTTGCGTGTTGTTGATGCTGCAAAGTTTTTCTAGGACATTAATTAGATAAAGATGGCCCGTTTACTGTTTTGTGTAGAAGTTCATAGGATTCTACTGAATTTTTCCGTGCCTTGGGTAGTATGGCCCTTTCCTTCTATTATATTGGCTGATTATGCAACACAACGCGACTTGTTTTGGGACATTAATTCTGTAAAAAGTGCTAGATATGCTGTAGATTTGATATAGATGTTTCCCTTCTCGATTTGCAGCTTGAATTCCTATTCCAAGGCAGCACAGGGAGCTTAATTTCAATAAGTTGGGTGGAACTAGCAAGCGTTTAATAGATTCTGAGGGAAGTAGCAACCATTTAGAAAGTTACGAGGTTATGGCTGACGAAAATGCTATTCCTGCTCTCAAAAGTTCAAGTTCTTCCGCATCATCAGAATCTTCAGCAAGATCTGGTGGGGTCGAAAAGGATGATCCTGCCAATCCCTTTATCGAACCAAACCAAGCAGGTGTTAAATCATCACGAGGACCCTTATTTCCAGCAGAAGTTTCCAGCCACAATCTGGTTATTAGCACACAGCTAGTGCCCCCACCATCGCCTCAAAGTAATGTGACGCCAGGCTATGATCCAAATCGGCTCTCATCATCCATTTTTGCCAAGCCTAGTAATCCTGCCGAGTGGAGCGCCACTTCAAATGAATCGTTGTTCAGCATTTACATGGGAAATGGTAGCTTCTCAAGAGATAATGCTTTCATGTTATATAAATCTGGAGAACTCCCCAAGTTTGAAGAGACAAGCAATCCTTTACCCAGCTTGAGTCCTGTCATTGAAGTAGAGAGCAATGATAGAAAGAATAAAAATATATCGATAGAAACAGAGGTGAAAGAAAAAGAATCGTCTGATTCTGAAGAAATGGAACCTAAATCAACAGCTGATATCAATACCAAAAAGGAGGTTCTGGTTGCAACAGAGAAAATTAGCTGTCAGGAAAAGATGCCTCCTGTCGAGGAGGTTCAAGTCTCCTTCTCCAGTAGTAACAGATCATTTCAATTCCCACTGTAAGTTACCTGACTGTGTATCCATGCAGAATAAAATGGTTTTTGTTTCCAGCATCTACCCAAACCAAAATGCTTGCGTCTCACCTTTCTCTCCTTGCTTTTCCACTTTGATTTTTGATTTCGTCGCAAGAAATTGAACTTGTAAGAAACGTTATTTTTTAAAAACATAAATTTGGAACTCCGGATTTATAGCTATAATTACCCTTTTCCTATCATCCATTATTAGACCATTTAGATTTCTTAGTTCTGCTAAGTACTAAGTCTGCCTGTCCTGTATTGGCAAGATACCTGAAGCTAATGTTTAACTTCATTTCAGATTCGATTCTACCTCAGGAAGGACAACTTCTTTCCATGAGGTGACGGGGAAGCATCCCTCGGAGAAGCACTCGCAACAGGAGCCACCAAAGCCTGCAGAAACCACCCCTGGAACAAACCCTAAGGCTGCGGGAAATAGTTGGTTTTCTTGCTTCTCCTGCTGCTCACTTGGATGTTAAAAGAGAATTCTTCATAACTATTTTAACACCAACCTCTGTAAATCTCCCTCTTCACGAAAATTCCTGCCCTGTCCATCGGATCTAAATATGAACCATATTTTCTGCAATTGTTGTTTCTTGTATTGGTGATTCTTCTTCCAATGCAAAACCTTAGAGCTTATACAGTCAAGGTATAGAAATCACCATCTAAACTAATTAAGTTATAGAACCTACAGTCTTCATTCAATCCTGTGGGAGAAGTTTGGCTTTTAGATTTTGAAAAAAGGAAGTCAACGTAAGAATCATGTACGAAGATCTATTGATTTAGAAATTCCAGAGGGAAAATCATAGGTTGGATTCTTACATTAGATTCTTCATTCTTCATAACTATTTTATCTTGACATCATTTCTTAGTTTGTTTCTCTTTTTTATTAAGAATACTAGTGCCAGTCTTAATAAATTAAAAAAACGAGTGTTTTGTATTTCTTAGTTTGATCTCTAGTTAATCCAAAATTAGCTTAGCTAACAAATCTGCAGCAGCATCCCCTTCTCTATATGCATGCTGCGCTTTGACTGTCCATTCTCTATACAGTAATTCCTGAGCCTTGGTAACCATAGCATAATTGGCATCTCCTGCTTCGTGATAAGATTCACCACCAGAAGACGAATTCCAAGCGATCAAGGCAGCTCCAAACCTATGATGACTGCCCGGAGTTCCGCTCTTACAGAAGAATAAACTCCAGTATTTATAGCAAAACCCTGAACCCAGGAGCCCATGCTATCTCTGATAAGACCCCCAGCTTCTGCATGCTCCCCCTGGATTACCTTTGCTACAACCATACGTTCAACCATCTCATGACACTTGCATCTCCCGCCAATCCTGTGCTTTCAATAGTACTAATTAGCCATGCTCTTGATCGCCTCTACTGGATTGCTACACGCCGGCATATCCGCCTCCTCAGAAATTCTATGGTTTCTACTCTTCCATTTCCGTATCAGATGTCAAGTTTCTAATAAGCCACATGAGCATCTCCACATCAAAGAAATGTCACACCTCACAAGCGTCATGACAATTTCTTAACACATGCATAGTCAACTCCACCACTGCCGGGCAATGGTGGCAACAAGGGTCGTTCACCATGTGTCTTTTATTTCTTCGCTCATTAGTCATCAGCCTATTATGCACAAGTAGCCATATAAAAATCTTAACCCTCACGCACACAAGCTTCCATGGTGGTGCCAGCTGCCTACGTACCTTGATCGCCCACGTTACCTTGAGCATTATACGCCGATTTTCACCCTTCTTCGAGTGACGCCAATACATGTGGTCCTCTCCCAAATCATTTGATGGGGCTGAATAACTTGCTAAACCATGACTAGGTGTCCTCCTGGCAACAGATGGGCAAACTCTTCCCATTTCCATTGCTTGTTCTCATCCACCATATCAGCAACTGTCTCCATGCGAGTCTCCTCTGGAATCACGTGATTAGATGATTGATTAATGGGCCATAACCCTCAATCCACTCATCAGTCCAAGATTTTACCGGTCTCCGATTGCCGATTGTCAATGCAGTTCCTTGATGCCAAACCTTGCCAATTACCCTCCAAAAAAATATTTAAATAAAAATAAAAAAAAGAAGTCCCTGTTTTCGAATTGCACCTTATTTGATTTGACAAACTTTAATCAGAATATGATCTATTTGAACAAATTCATCAACTGAGGGCAACCATACCATTGAGCTTAAATTTCCATCTTCAAAACTCAATCACCATTCTTTTTACCAATGGCACGAGAATCACAATGACTAAGGTATTGCGACACTATTCATCATGAAGTACCTACAACTTCACTCATCATGAGACACTTACAACTCTACTCTGCTCTCACAACGAGGAGATGTAGTATCACTCTCCACGGAACAAGCACCACCAATGCTATTCTCCACTTACCACAAGCCTCTTTATCATTGCTCCACTTGTGCCAAGTTGTACACCACAAGATAGTTATAACTGTTAAATAATATTTATGTAGTCTTATTTATTAAGGGTAGAATAGTACTTTCAGTTTAACCTATATATATTTTATTTATATTTAGGTTAAGACTAAGCATTTATAATATACAGATTGTTCAGAATTCTAGCATTCTTTTTATATTTGATCTCAATTATTTCAACATGGTATCAGAGCTGTTTTTATGGAACGAAGCTTAATTCCGAACACAACTTCGCGGATCCAATTATTTTTTGGAGTGAGATTTTGTCTTCCGCTTCTACAAAATTTGGTATTTCGTCAGTTTCTGCAATTATTTTGGTATTTCGTCTTCCCTTCAGCTTTTGCAATTTGGTATTTCCGTTCAGTTTCTGCAAATTTGTTTTGTGTTTTGGAGTAATCGTATAATTTTGAGAAGATATTTGTTTAGTTTCTGCAATCTCTGTTCAGTTTCTGCAATTTGGTATTTTGTTTTCCGCTACTTTTGCATTCTGGTTCTCTGTGACTGTTGATTATGGCTACTGAAAGAGATGATTTGCTTCAGTTTGTGAGTGTGAGGTTGGATGGGAAGAACTATTCATATTGGAGCTATGTAATGAGAAATTTTCTTAAGGGTAAGAAGATTTTGGGATATGTTAGTGGAACTTATGTGATACCTAAGAATACTGAAGAAGGAGATACTACTTCGATAGATACATGGGAAGCAAACAATGCAAAGATCATTACTTGGATCAACAATTATGTTGAGCATTCTATAGGTACACAGTTGGTGAAGTATGAGACAGCAAATGAGGTTTGGGATCATCTGCAACGGTTATTCACGCAATCAAATTTTGCAAAACAGTATCAGTTAAAGAATGACATACGAGCTCTTCACCAGAAGAATATGAGTATTCAGGAGTTCTATTCTGCCATGACAGATCTTTGGGATCAATTGGCTCTTACAGAATCGGCAGAATTAAAAGCATGTGGTGCTTCTATTGAACGTAGAGAGCAGCAATGATTTGTACAATTTTTAACAGCACTTCGTAGTGATTTCGAAGGACTTAGAGGTTCAATAATGCATTGCTCTCCACTACCTTTTGTTGACTCGGTTGTTAATGAGTTATTGGCTGAAGAAATACATCTTCAGTCGTATTCTGAAAAGGGTATTCTTTCTATTTCGAATCCTTCTATACTAGCAGTACCCTCTAAGCAATTCTTCAATCACCATTATAAGCCTTAAACAAGGGTTGGCTTCGACGAGTGCAGTTTCTGTAAGCAGAAAAGTCATTGGAAGGCTCAGTGTCCTAAGTTGAGATAACAGAATCAAGCTTAGAAGCCTGGCAGCCAGTCACAATCTAATGCTCATAGACCACCTCAGAGTTATAAACCACCACACCACAATACCGCAACAGTAGCTTCTTCATGCTCTATTATTGATCCTAGTACTTTGGTTGAACAATTTCAGAAGTTTCTATCCTTGGAACCACAAGCAATGTTTGTTTCTTCTTCCATAAGTCAGTTGCCTCATAGTTCCTCAGGTATGTCACATTCTGAATGGGTTTTGGATCTGGTGCTTCACATTATGTCTCCAGATTCTTCATCTTTTACATTTGTTTCCCCTTCGCTCTCCATTCCTGTTATGACTGCTGATGACGCTCCCATGCCCTTAGCAGGTGTTGGTTCTGTTGTCACACCTCACTTGTCTCTTCCTAATGTCTATCTTATTCCGAACCTCAAATTGAATATTGTTTCTGTTGGTCAAATATGTGATTCTGGTGATTATTTAGTTATTTTTTCCTCTTCTTTTTGTTGTGTACAGGATCTGCAGTCTCAAAAGCTGATTGAGACAGGCTGTAGGGAGAATGGACTATACATTTTGGATGAGTTAAAAGTGTCAGTTCCCGCTGCTGCTGCTACTACTGTTGATTTGTCTTTTTTTTGTTTGAGTCCTTCATCTTCTAGTTTTTATTTATGGCATTCTCATCTAGGACATGTTTTGTCTTCTCATTTGAGATTTTTGACATCCACAGAAGCTTTAAGAAATTTGAAAACTTGTGACATTTCTGATTGTAGTTGATGTAAATTGACAAAATTTTCCGCTTTACCTTTTAATCAAAGTATTTCTGTTTCTTCTTCACCATTTGACTTGATTCATTCTGATATATGGGGACCTTCTCCTGTTGCCACAAAAGAAGGGTCTCGATATTATGTCTCTTTTATTGATGATCATACTCATTATTGTTGGGTTTATTTAATGAAACATCGTTCTGAATTCTTTGAGATATATGCAGCTTTTCGAGCTCTTATCAAAACTCAATATTCTATTATGATAAAATGTTTTAGGTGTGATTTGGGTGGGGAATACACTTCTAACAAATTTTTTCAATTGCTTGCCTTAGATGAAACCATCCACCAAACTTCATGTACAGATACTCCTGAGCAAAATGGTGTTGCTGAAAGAAAACATAGGCACATTGTCGAAACTGCTCGTTCTCTCTTGAAGCTGCGTGCATACTCCGATGCTGATCATGATAGTGATCCCATAAATCACAAATATGTTACCGAATTCTGTATCTTTTTAGGTGATTCTCTTATTTATAGGAAGAGCAAGAAACAATCTATTGTTTCTCAATCATCCACCGAAGCAAAATATCGTGTCATGGCATCTACTACCAAAGAGATTGTTTGGTTATGTTGGTTACTTGCTGATATGGGAGTTTTCTTTTCTCATCCTACTCCTATGTATTGTGACAACCAGAGTTCTATTCAAATTGCTCACAACTCGGTTTTTCATGAGCGAACTAAGCACATTGAGATCGATTGTCATTTTACTCGTCACCATCTCAAGCATGACACCATTACTTTGCCTTTTGTTCCTTCTTCCTTGCAGATTGCAGATTTCTTTACCAAGGCGCATTCCATCTCTCGTTTTTGTTTTCTAGTTGGCAAACTCTTGATGCTTGTAGCTGCCGCATCGTGAGTTTGAGGGGAGATGTTAAATAATATTTATGTTGACTTATTTATTAAGGGTAGAATAATATTTTTAGTTTAACGTATATATACTTTCTTTGTATTTAGGTTAATACTAAGTACTTATAATAAACAAATCATTGAGAATTCTAGTCTTTTTTTTATGTTTGATCTTAATTATTTTAACAGTAACTTGTATTGAACTTTTTGTCAGAGTTTCAGATTTGTAGAGATACAAAACGTTAGTTCAATAGTATATAGCAAGATCGATGTGTTCAGGACAATTTTTTTTATTTGTTTCAGGCATAAACAAAAGTACTTTTGTTAATAATACCAGCTCTCCCTTCATTTTATAATATGCTACAGCCAGAAAGAAAAGCAAGCAGAAGGCAGAAATTATGAAATTGTAATTAGAGAACCATCAACCACATGAACTGTTTTTGGACTGGATCAAAAGCAGCAATGGAATAATCAATCCTTCCAAATCATTAATCTGCAAAACAGAGCTGAAAAATCCCAGTAACTGTCAAAGATTAGTTCAGCAGAAAAGGTTTAAATTATTGAGTGAGTTTTCCAGGATAATTTTATAATACTTTCTAAAATGAAGTTTTTTAAGACTAAGAGAGAATTTGACAATGTGGTTGCGGTTGCTTTTTAAATAATTTTTTGTACCAAAATGCATGCCAATGATGTTTTTTTATTTTTAAAAAATTATTTTTGACATCAGCACATCAAAACGATCTAAAACATATAAAATATATTAAATTTTAACCAAAAAAATTAATTTTTTTAGAAACGCGGTGCAAAACTTGTACCACACACTACTGCTTTGTATTTAATTTTATTAATTTAATTTGATAGAATAAGATTGATTAAATAGAATAAGATGATTAGATCTGAACGTAAACCTCTGGATTGTTCTGATAATGATTGAATGAGACTTGAAAAATAATTTTACATTGTTTTCTATTAATAATTACAATCGATTGCAACTGAGAATCATTAAGAATTGCGAAAACTTCATAATTTGCATTTCACGCATCATTTAAAAAGAAGGGAAAAGGCTCAAATTGAAACAACAAAAACTGGGATTGCCGTTAAGAAGATGAGATTTGATTGTTCACTTTGAATTCAAAGACAACTTGTTTGGTCAGCAAGAAAAGAAGGTGTCGAAAGAGAACACAACCTAATGTTTCATAAAAAAATAATTTTTTTTGTTTATAATTATTTATATATTTTTAAAACGATTCGATGTATTAAAATAAATAAAAAAATAATACATTTTGAATCAAAGAATATTATACAAAACAACCTAATAACACAATATTAAATGAAGGTATTTAAGAATATGGTAATAATTGTTTTTCAAAATACTTTTACTTTGAAAATGCATAAAAATAACTTTTTATTTATTTTTAAAAATACTAAAAAAATATTAATTTAAAATAAAAAAAATAAAAAAACAAAAACAAACCAGCTATATCGGTTTCATAAAAAACAAACCACCCATCTCGAAATCGATAAGCATTTGCAGAACTGACATTTTAAAATTAGCAGCAGACGACGCGCGGGAGAGAGTGACCAAGCGACCGACCCGTCAAGCTAGCTTAGAAAGAGATAGAAAAGGACATGGTGTGATGGTAACTGTCAAGCCTCCACCAGAAGGCACCTGCTGCTGTTGGATTGATTATTCATTAGACATTGTTGTGGGTACTTTTTATTATTATTATTATTATTTTACTTTAATAGTTAAGATTTTTTAAGTTTTGAAAAAAATAAATCAACGATGAAAACGAGCATAATTATTTATTCCATCCTAAAGCTTCCATTGCATCAGATGAAGATAATTGTTTTTTAAATCATTGCAAAACCTAATCATGGGAGCTCAAAAGCATTGATGTGGTGGTGTTTCGTGTTAGTGTTTCACACCAGATGTCCTTGTAGGCTTAATGGGCCTAGAAGGTGCAAGCCCATGATGAATCTGGTTCTTGAACAGGTCAGCCCACCTTGTCCTTGATAGAAGGGAAGGAAGGCTATTTCATACGGATCATGCTTCTCGTATCCTCCATAAAATGGTTAAAACTATGATATTTTTAAAAAATATATTAAAATAAAATCTTTTAGATTTTTTTTACTTTTAATAAAGATATATTAAAAATTACTAAAAACCATCGATTTAATATTTTTTCAAAACAGATACACCTTTAAAATTCACTCGAACACAAATAAAAACATAACACTAAAATTGCATTTAAATATCAAGCTGGTATATTTATTCTCATAGCGTCAAGTGAATCTGGTTCCACATCCCAAATCCTGTTATTAGGGGAATTTTGCAACACTCTGTGCTCAATAGCAAATAAAAGTGAGTTTAAAAAGATACATGAGAAGATGATAGCATGAGACGATGATAGCAGTTATTTTTTAAAATGTTTTTTATTTAAAATATATTAAAATAATATTTTTTTTATTTTTTAAAATTCAACTAACCATAACTTTAAAAAAATATTAATACAAGTAGGAGAAACACTAGCATGATTATAAGCATACATACCCTTTTAGCATGGCATAAATTAAACCGAGAAAATATGCGTTCTTTTCTTTTCCACCACCAAAGTCATGCAAGGCAAATGACTCCACAAAATCTTGGTAACTTGCCATTACGAAGTGTTTTTTCTTCTTTCCAGCAGCAAATCAACATTTCTTGACTAATAAATCCAGGGCTTTAATTTATGGAGTTTAGTCAGTAAATTCATTTGATATTAGCCAAAATCAAATACTGCTCGTACTAGTAATAGTCAACTAAGAAAGATTAGTAATGTGTCTTTTTACTTAATGACAATGAGCTCTTGCTCTTGCATGGAGGTTACAGGCATTCGTACCCTTCATTGGATGAGTTTTTAGTTTAAAAAATGCCTCGTTGCAGGACAAAGCCATATTAGTCTCACATCTCTGCTATATATGATGTACAATTCGTTAATAGTAATGTGAATTCTTTTTCCTGCAAATTACTGGCTTTGAGTAAATGATTATGATGAGCTGCAAGGTTTATCTATGGTGAAAAAAAGGAGAGATCGAGTCATGCATACAAACCACCCCATTCATATTATTCCAACAGCTAGCTAGGAGCAAAATGAGAGAAGAAAACCCAGTCAAATAAAACAAGAATGATTACTATACTGCGAGTAATGGAATCCGTTGAAGTTTCTGTTTTTAGATGTTTTTAAAAATATATATTTTAAAAAAAACTTCAAATTAATATTATTAATTTTCAGTATTTTTCGATGATTTCACGCATTAATTTTCAAAAACCTCAATATAAAATAATAGCAAAACTATAAAGAGAAACTCACAAATATAATAATTTATTCAATAAAATACCCATGATAAAATGTATAAAAATAACATGAATAGTTCGTTTTAGACAAGCAAAAGCTAAATATGTAAGAAATAAATTATCAAGAAATCTGGAAATATACAAAACACATGTAGAGATAAAGTAAAGTTATATATAATCATAAACATGAGCAATATTGCGCATTGAAGCTCATGAGATAGAAGTGTCACGCATAGAACACATAGCTTAATTATTTTTATAGCTGTGTTTATCTAAAGAACGTGTTGGTCAACACACCGTAATCTCTTTTATTCTAATTAAGAGAGGGTTACGAGAGAAAACAATCGCCCACAAACGCATAATTAGTTCACTTGCAAAGTTTTTAATTGTGATAGTTTTTTTTTCTAGTGTTTTTCACTCTAAAAAATATCAATATAATATTTTTTTATTTTTTAAAATTTAATTTTAATATTAATACATTTAAAAATTATAAAAAAAATTAATTTAAAAATTAAAAATATTTTTTGAACTACTCTTGAAACTTGACGGGAAACAAACATTAGTTAAAAGATATTCCATCTATTAAAAAAAACATCCTCAGCAAATAAAATAGAAATGAGAGAAAAATGGGTATTTAAAAATAAATCCTCGAATGTATATCTAATATTACAATAGTATCTTAGACTTCGACTCATCCGTAGAGCATCAAACCCCCCTTTTGATTTGTCCATAATCACTTTCGAGGATTCTTATGAATAAACAAAAAATTTCCTAATCAAACCATTACTTTAATCGGAAGGTTTATAATATTACAGTGAGCCACAAAGATTCAAGTGCTTTCCCTTTCCCTTTTTCTACTTAATTTATGCAAATTTTGTATTTATAATCTCATGATTAAATTAAGGGAAGGGTTAAAATTGCAATTTGTCATAAACAAATACCGATTTAATGATGAGTAAAAAAATAATTAAAAGGGAATCCACGCATTAAGGATATAAGACAGGATCTCGAATTTATCAACCAAGTTAAGAGAGGAGAAACGATGCCTCTCAAACCCCTAAAAGTGATATCCTCCACTCTCGAGACATGTTTGATACAAGAGTAGAAGAGGGTTCAAACTTACCCTTATAATTTTCACCTCTTTTACTTGTATTTGGTACAGGTTTGGAGAGAAGAGAAATTTTAATAGAGGCTAAAATTTAACTCAAAAAAATATTAAATGTTAACTTTATTTTTGGAAGGGAAAAGTCTCAAGTTTTGTGAACTCCTTTTTTTTTTTAATTTTTTTTTTAACACTATTATATTCTCTCTTTGTTTTCATCTCCTTTCATTTTAGACCATAAATATAAGTAATTTTATTTTCTATAATTATTTTTAAATTCAGAAATTGATTTTACTTTTGTTAAAATTCACAATAATCCATAATCTTTCTACTTTTTATAAGACATATTTAAACGCTTCACTCGCAAATCTCACCTCCTTAACATTTCTCCTCCAATTTTTTAACCCCGTTGTAAACACAACCATTGTTAAGCTTCCTCCTGAACTGTTTTTTTCCGAATTTTGCAGTGTAATTAGACTCTTCATAGATAACAAAAAAAAAGTGCGATATTGTACCATATAAATAAAAATAAAATAAGAAAACACAATAATTAGTAGAGAAATACTAACTATTGAATGAATCCAAGCTGCCATCCAAAGAAATTCCACAATGCAATTCCTGAAGTTGAAACACAAAGACAAGAATTAACCGAATTAACATTAAATATGGACTAATACTATAAACAGAAAGGGGGCATCTTTTCTGTTTAAAAATAAAAAATAAAGAGAGAGAGAACCAAAAAAATAAATCAGAATCCTTGAAATCAAATTAATCAAAATCGTGGGGGAATGAGGAGAGTAGTGAAAATGGGATATATAGAATTTTCTTTTGTGAGAACTAGGTATAGCATAATTAACGAGCATCAACTCCAAATTCGAAGTAGAATTTAGAATGAGAACTAGGTAGCTGGGATTTTTCCGTGGTGCCATCAACAGGTGAAACCACCACATGATCTAAATCCGTCCTTGAAAAAGAAGCAAGGAAGTTAGATCATGCTGGCAGCTTCAACTGCTAGTGGTGCACGATGGATGAACAAATTTTGGAGACAGGGAGAAGAAGGGCGAGGAGAGAGAGATATAGACGTAAATATTTTTAGTTTTCTTTAGGAGGGTGCTAGAGAAGAGTGGCCGGAAAGGATATATATAGGGGCCAGCGGGCCAAGGCGTAGATTGTCTTCTTCTGGGTTATTTAATTTAATCTGTTGCTATAATAAGGAGAGCTGAAAAGCATATATAGATTTATATGGTAATGAACAAGGGAGAAAACAGATGGCAGTGGTCCAAAGCAGCAAAGACAAAATGAATATTATCATGTCCACGCCACCTCCATGCAGACAAGGAAGCGAGTTCTCCCGAATCTCTCTCCTCCATCCTTTATCACCTTTACCTCTCTCTCTCTCCCGCCCTCAATATGCAAGCACAGTAGTTAATCTATGGGGCCCTGTTTTCATGGCTTCTTAGATGCAAGAGAAAGGAAAGAAATCCCATGACCTAGCAAGATCATGCGCTATATTTGCTAAAAAGAAAAAGGGAAATTCACGTGCTAGCCCCTTCTTTCTTTTCCAAAGATAGCAGTTTATATTTTGATGGATACCCTTTTAATATTGTTGTTCAAGATGAAGAATAGAAAGATGGGCTGGTAGAGCTTCTTAACTCCTTCAATATCTTTCTTTCTAAATAACATGGCATGCCGCCTGTCGAAAACCAGGTTCTCCTGCGTCTCATACTTGTCAAGTACATGTTAAAAGTCCATTTTTAAACACACTATTACATCATGGATGAGGAAGTATTTAGTAGTCTAATTAGTAAGTAACAATCCACATCACCAAGGCAAATTAGATAAATATTTCTTTTCTTTCAAAAACTAAAAAAATATTAATCAAACGTTGGAAACATAATATCCTATTTGTTTGAAAATATATAATGTTTTTACCGACCACCCTCCAAAAATGATTAACCACAGCTACACCTTATTCTTTAGCTGTCCTCGCGAACTGCCTCTCCTAACAAGCGTAGAAGGAGAATAGGCACAGATTGGATGCGATTCAAGGTTCAATTGCTAGAATTTCATGGACTCCTGATCAAGAAATAATTGGATTCCGTTGATTAAAGGCAATTTCATTTCATACGATAAGGGTCCATTGTGTTTTTACACACAATCCAAGCAGTAATTTACCGGGACCCGTTGTTCTCTTCTATTATGAACATCACATCGATGAATCTTCAGCAAGCCGTGAACTCGCTCCGAGTTACATTAATATTTTGCTCCCTACAATATACGATTCGTCCTTTCCATTTGAGACAATTTTAATGAAAGTCACTTATTTTATATAAATTGTCAGTTTCGGGATTAATTTATCTGCTGCTGATGAGAATCACAGAGAGTCCCATTCCATTCTTATTTGTTCACCACTAACACATTTGGGCACAAGACCCTTCTCCTATTTTAGATAATTGCTTATGGCTGGTGACCACGTTGGTTCTTCAACAGGTAAAGGTATCTTTGACTTCTTACAACCCTTCATAATTACATGGTACTAATTAATCAATAATCTCATTGAAAACGCCACATATAATGAACATCAAGATATCTTTCTATTCTATAGCCCAGAGACATTGTATCCATCGACCCCTAAATAATTTCAAGTCCAAAAAGTGGACGTGTCACGCAGAAAACCGAGTCCACCAATGCCCTAAAAGAAGAGCAAATTATTTCTCCTCCCAACCTAACATACTCTCAATCCATTGAATTGGTCGGCTCTCCTTGGATCACATCACGGCCTGTGGTCTGTAGAAAATTGTTGAGAAGATGATTAGTGAACAAGTGGCCGACATAACAACATATTTAGTGTTTGGCTTGGACCTTAGATTGGACGTTGCATTGCGAATACTGTTTCAGGTAGTCACATGCTCGGTATATACTGAAGCGTGACCGACACTGAAGTTGTTCATATATAAAACTTTTGACTTGCTAAATTTTAATTACTTTAATTGATGTAGGAAGGACCTAAATTTCATGAAACGAAACAAAAATTGAGATCTCCGTCTACATGTAATAATGATCTATGTCCACATTTTTTTATGAACAAAAAGTCGATGAATTAACCAAGTTTCTTTAGCAGGTTATAACCAAAAAGAAGAAAAAAAACTTGGCATTGAGAGCCAAGAACTTTGAGCTATATAGTTGGGGACCAAGACGAGTTCATGAGGGATCTCATCACATTCATGCAAGTAGATGTTTTTTATTGCAAAGAACAAAACATGAGGAATGGTATTTGACTTTATTTTCTTTTTCATCTATCTATTAAGTGGAGAGTGCAAGAAAAAAGCAAAAAAATCAAAAAACAAAAGCAATTGGAAAAGGGAAAGGTGAGCAAACGCATGCCGGACACAAGCACGAAGGGAGGGAAAAGCATACACAAAAACTAATGGAAAAGCATATACTTACAGTGATTTCTTATACCTTCTTTCTAGATTTGAAGGAAACGTCTGGAATCTATCATGGGTCCCCAAATAGGAAGGAGTGAGGCTGTCACAGCATGACCTAGCTAGGGTTAGTCCTTTCTTTCTCTAACCAAAGATAGATCATGCTGGCAGCTTCACTTTTTCCCTAGTGAACTTCTTTGACCATACAAAAACAGATCAGGTCAACTCCCTGCAAGGTTTTGTTCTTGCTATAATGAAAAACGAAAGCTGTGAAGTGTATGCTACATCTTTTTCTGATGAGCAAGAAGATGCTTCGTCTCGGAGCAGATGGATCATCATGGTGCAAGTACAGGAAAGTAGTTCTAAGCATGCCCCTATATAGAATGGAGATACCGCTTCGAAACTATGATCAGAAGATTGCACAAATTCTACTTTATCAAGTCTTAACAGGGAGGAACATGTTTCCAAATTATTTTATTCCTATAGAAAAATCAAGAAGAGGGAAAAGGTTGGATTGGAAAGTTCTTCAGTTCATAGATGAAATCAGGACGCGGAACAGCAGTTTCTGGTTCCGCAAATGAAAAAAAATAATAAACAAAATACCCAAAAAACACTAAGAACGGGAAAATAATGCGCATCTTGTGCGTGCAAACAAGGAAAAACGTATAGATGAAGCAGCTGGGGTTAGGAGACAATCACTTACGAAAACATCGAAGAAAATAAGAAATGGGAGATAAATATTATGCGGTAAGTAGAAATCATTTTGTTATTTCATGGATGGAAAGCAGAAATCGAACTAGGAGATCAGAGGAAGGAAAGAAACCCTCGAGTTATCTGAAGGGAGTGTGACATGAATACAGAGGGACGACCTGAAGCCGATGCGAAGGGGTTATATGAAGAGGTTCGTTATGATGAGGACACAGACCCTCCTCGTTGAACATTGAATTAAAGAAGCAGGGTGTGGACAGCTAAGAGAGAGAGAGAGAGAGAGAGAGAGAGAGAGGGTAGCTGGGTTAGGTGCATTGAGTAAGAAACACAGGCCACGATGGAGATGGCTTAAAAGAAGAAGAGTGTAGAAATATAGGCCACAGGCCGTAGAGGAAGAAACTAATATAGGGCGGCGCAGCAGGCAGCGTTGGAGATACAGGTTTATGGGCTTGTGACTTTAGATCAAAATTAGTAAATATATTAGAATAGTATGCAAATATATTTAGTTTCTCGTAATGGATTGTAATTTAAAAATAATTAGTATAAATTGGTTGTTTATTGTTATAAATACAAGCTAAATAAAAGATTTTTTAAAAAAAAACAATTATAATTTATCCATGTTTAAATTTATAAACTCAAAATAAACATGTTTAGATTAACTATGTTTGAATTAAAATAAGAAAGGTATTTTCTTGTTAATGCATTTTGAAGTAATGAATCTTAATTTTATTATTGTTAATGATGAATTATTTATTCTTAAGTATTACTGCTTCTCAATTATGCAAATAGGATGTATAGAATATTTCTTTCAAGATTCTAATAACACCATGTTAGTTTTGATAATGTATTTTTAAACCAAGATCTCTAAATCAAATAATATAAAACTCAAATATCTCTTAACAATATAAAGATATGCTTTAGATTTGAGAGGAAAATCAAAGCATAAAATGAGAATGAAATATTAAAACATGGGGTAGAGGAAAGTGTGTAAAAATCTAAAAAGTTTTTGGATGAAACTCTTCATTCACCTAATTTTTTATAATAAACTTTGGAAGTTAGAATGTTAAATAATTAATTTTCATTATTGACAATCTTTAATTAGCCGCATTGATCAATAATTAAATCTATAAAAAACAAGGGTTCTTTGAGTAAGACAATCAAATGTCCTTTTATTTTAATTTCTCATTCACTTATAATTTGTTTAATTATAATAAATTTTCAACAATCTCCCATGTAAATGAAAATTGTCCCTCCAATTTAAAAATGACTCGGAGATTTGTTGAGAGATATTGATTTGGTATGTTACTACATTATAATATATAGCTTTTGGTTTTGAATCTTGCATGGTGAAATACTATCGAATTTACTCGGCTAAATAGTGAATGTGATATCCTAAATTTTTTTTTTTTATGTAAACAAAGATAATAGTATTCACATAGCTCTCTACTTGGATATTTATTTTGATTTTTACAGTGGTGTTTATTTTGGCCTTGTATAACTATTTCTTTCATAAGTGCCTTTGAGAACTTAGTATTTGCCCAAATTTTCAAGTGAACAATCATATTTTTCACTCATGTAGGTGATCTTTCATTAAG
>Ga0307515_10004870_pt1 | contig 27455 bp, 3 predicted proteins | sample 17_EM_MG_FD_194513 | JGI IMG/M metagenome (GOLD analysis project Ga0307515, IMG submission 194513) | Populus trichocarpa ectomycorrhiza microbial communities from riparian zone in the Pacific Northwest, United States - 17_EM | ecosystem: Host-associated > Plants > Roots > Unclassified | place... | reverse complement strand
AATTCAACGTCTTGTATAGCTTTTTGTATGGTGATTTCAGCTTCACGAGAACTTGATTTAGGAAGGGACATCTTAATTTGTACAAGGAATTTCGTGTTTGGGTGTAGTTTGGCAGGGGAAGAAGAAGAGCGCGTACAAACGCGTATATCTCGCTTGGGGGTGTCTCGCTTCCTGGGGTCGCACGTTATTGGTCGAATTGATGGGGTAGCACGTGAGGGCACGTCCCTATATCAGGTGACCAGACAAATTTTCAACCAATTGGACACTCAGGTTCAACCCAAACTTAGTACAACGTAGAAAGAAGAAGAAGAAGAAGAAGAAGAAGAAGAAGAAGATATAAGAAGAAGAAGAAGATGTGATTGTACAGCTAGTTGCTGCCATCGTCTCCCAAAATCCATATCAAACGTGCCAACCCGCCGAAGCCAGTGAAACCATAAAGGTAAAGGGCCAAACCGTTCTACGAGACATCCTTCTTGAATACCTTGCCAGCTGTGTAGGTCCTAGTCGAGTTACGTTACTCTTACTCTTTCAACCTGCCCTCTAACCATTGCGTCAGTGCTATCGCAAACAAACAAGTCCCATCTCCGAGCTCAGCAACGACCTCAAAAGTCCACGTTCCCGTCCGCAGAAACATACCCGGAATGAAGTAGTCGGTTAGGATATCGTTGCGGCCGCTGCTCATCAAATGCTCCACGTACGCGCCCGTGGCATTGCGGATCGAGAGGTGAGCCATGTCGGAAAATGCTGTGGTGCGGAGGGGCACAGTGTAGCTCTTTTCGTCCTCATGCTTACCATTCGATAGGATGGCGGAGCTGGTTATGGTGAGGGTTGCGGTGGTGAGGAGCTTGTCAAGATGGGCCGGGTCCTTCCTCTTGGATGGAGGGATCTCGCCCCGGAGGAGCTGGAAGAAAATTTGGTCGCTGGTAACGAGTCTATTAGTTGTAGCCTACTTATTTCGATTATGATCAAGCTTAGTTTGGAGAGAAAAGGAAGACGTTGTTGACTTACACGGGGATGGTCGATGGAGCAATTTCGAAAAATTCAATCTCAAAAAGTTGCGAGGCCTTGGGTACCGGGCCGTAAGTAGCATTATTGTGGCCGGGAACCTTGAGCGCGCCCTCTGGTTCGGTCATGACTTCGACCTGGGCTACGGGCTTCTGGTGGGTGATTGAGTTGAGGGGGATCGCGGCAGCGAAGACAGTCGGGATGGCGCAAAGAGTAAGTGTTTGTACGAGAACTGACTTCATTGACAGTTGGCCAAATATCCGGTCTGTGCGATGTGAGTTGATAGCTATGAGCTGAGGCGCGAACAATTTTTTAGATGTGAAAGTTGATGGCTTTGGAAGGAGTAAAGGTTATTATTCCGCCTACTAATAAGTAAGCCCACCTTTAATTTAATAGACTACTAAGATACAGCTCCTATCTACTTTTAATTATGCTAAGTCCTAAATAAGTTATAAGTAATCTATTAATAAGGAGAATATAAAGTAATATATAATCCTAATACGACTATTAATATTAACACTGTATAAGAGAAGCCATACCCTTTACTACGGTTATATTTATCGCGTAATTCTTTAGTAAAGAACTGCTAGGCAGTAGTTACGCCTATAATCGCGCCTATAAAATAAACAATTTATAAGAAAGTATTGTTTAGAGTATTTAAGGGAGTTGATTAGAAGGTATCCTTAATATAAAGAGATAGTGTACTGGATTTAGAGTGCTAATTAAAATTCTTTAACTAGGCAAAGTCTTTCCTATTGGCTTAAGGTTACAGTTATCCAGAATATTAATTGCCTATTATAATCCTCCCTTAAGAAATAAATATCCGTTCTCCTTAATCTTAAAAAGGGTTAGGTAGTTAAGTATCGCTAGAGTTTAATAAAGAAGATTGTAGATACTGTTGTATAAGGAAGGAAATTAATTTTAAGAGCGAGCCGTATTAAACAGAGACTCCTACAGTCAACCCCCCTTATTACGATATTGGGTATATAATAATATTATCTATATTACGATCTACACCCCTTAATTAAGCCTTTTTGGTATAATATTACGATAATCTAACTTTTAACAATATCGTTAAGCACCTACTACTAATATCGGTATAAGCAGTTTTTAATTCGTCAGATTTGGCCTTTGCTTACCGTAAGTTTAGCTATTAAATGCATTACACAACAATTAAAACCCACTAAAATCACACTTAGATCTTACTCTCTACACTTAATTCTATTATATTTATTATAGCAAGACACTAAAATTCTAAAGGGCACCGCCGTTACGGCTTCTCTAATTATAAGTATTAGAAAATACGTACTTACTACCAAAAATACCCCAGTCTATTATAAAGAGAGCTTACTTGCTAGGTAAGCAACTTCCTCCATCGTAAGATTAATTAATCCTTAATATTAGAAATACTAAGTAATAAATTTCAACAGCTTAATATAGCTAAATTGCCACGCGGGTAAGGTATATAAGAGCGAAGGAGAGCTACCGAACATCCTCTTTTAGAAGAGGCTCTCTTTAAGTGGCACCAACGCCTATAAAACTCTCGCATTCCTATTACTAGCGACCTTATACGTGCCGCCGCTACTTAGCTATAGCATTAAATACCTATATTTACGTAAATAATTAAGCTAAGGTAGTTGTAAAGCTAAATAGAAGGCTTTAAATCTTGCAACAGTATTTATAAGAGAAAGTAGCACGGTAAGGCTGCCTTAGTTAATATAGAAGGAGCAGAAGATTATATAATAGAGCTTTAAGAGATTATCGCTTCTTATTTATTAAAGGATATTTACAATATAGATAAAACAGGGCTATTTTAGAGGGCTATACTAGATACTATATTAGCTACTAAGGCTTAATTAGGAACAAAAAAGGAGAAGGCAAAAATCTCTCTTAGTTATTACTCTAATATAGATAGTTTAGATAAGCTTCCTTTCCTCGTAATTAGCTTAGCACTATAACCTCACTACTTTACATCCAATCGCATTAATATTGCCTTGTTAAATATTATATAGAGGCAATAAGAAGGCGTAGATAATAACGGTAATTATACTTAACTAGCTTACCTAGTTTAATAGAAGGATATAGGGCAGGAAGATACTCCTCTTAATTAACGGCTTTAGCGCTTATTAAGAATGGCTCTCTTAAGAATACACGCGTTAAGTTCCTCCCTCCTAATTATACCTTAGTATACTAGCTACTTAATTAAGGGATAATTACAAACTTTAAGCTACTCTATAGGCGATCCTGGCTACAATTTATAGTAGAACACTTGCTTTAGGATAAAGATCTAATTAAACAGATATATGTCCTATAGGCAATTTAATAGTCAATTACAGCTTAGGGGGAAGTTACGCCCCAGACAATTAAGAACTACTTTATTAAATCTATGTTATTCGGCTCTCGTATTAGTCTATAACCTCGCCCTTAAGATTATATAGATCCTCTCGTAATTAATAAGATATAGTAACTAGCAGAGCAGCTATATACAGCAGAAAGGATTCGCGCTATAATAAATATTTGGAATTTTATTAATCTACCGGGTGAGAAAGTAGAGGATTCGCCAGAGGATCTTATTAAGAGTATAGCAGAGCTTTACGCAGGGCCAATCGCGATATAGAAACAGATAAGGAAGTTATTAATTAACCTTAAATTAAGCTTAATAAGGCGCTTACAGCCTTATAAAAGCTTTAACTTTATAAAGAGCAGTAAAGCGACTCTAAGAGAGACGTAATTACGGCTCTATTAAGGCACGAGCGTCGAATTCAAGGGCGACGATCTTAAAACACCAAGCAGCAATTAATCGCGATGTATTTTAGTGTAGCCGATCGCTCAATTACGGCTTCACGGGCGTAGATATAATATCATTACCTAATTTTGATTTTGGGTGCATTTTACATATAAGTATGGTATACAACGATACCCCTTTTATAACGATACGCTCGGCCGTAAAAACGGTATCGTACTAAAGAGGTTTTACTGTATATATTTCGGCTCGCTGCTAAAACTTCTAAGGAATATTGCGCATTTAGACGGATAGGGATCTTCTCTTTTAGTGTGTTTATTTTAGACAATTATATATCTATTATTAGTCGCTATAAAAACTATTAACGACAACCCAATTATTATTAGTGCGCGAGTAGTAGGATGTAGGTTAATAGATAGTAGATAAAAGGAAGAGGGAAATGCTTATAGTAATAGTATAGGGGACTACTTCTCTGTAGTATTATAGAGTGTCTTATAGTAGAGTGTTCTTATATAATAAGTTAAGGAATAGTATTACTAAAGGAGTAGTAAAACGGCTTAGTGTAAGAAGCCGACTTTTTTTAAAATTTTTTTAGGTCCGTTATATTATACTACATACAATACTGCGTATGCAGCCTCTAGGCTATGGCGCTATAGTTCTATATATATAAATCCTTTCTAGGCAGCTTAATATATACTAGTAGCTATATCCTAGTAGTTTATAAACTTCTAAACTAGGAGTTTATAGTTCCTTAGTAAACCCTAAGTTCCTACAACTACTAGGGAATAAGAAAATAGTAGGAAAAACTATAAGAAATCCTAACACCTGTCCCTATCCTTTTGCAATTTATTTCTGTCCTTTTGCTCTCTAATATCTTTTTAAGAGCCTAGTAGGAGTTGCCTCCTTCTAGAATCCTATCTATTTTATTCTTCTATAGAATCTTCTTTATATACTAGTTTAGCTACTTTAAGAGTCTTACAGTCTTTATTATTAGCAAAGTGTTTTTCTTTATAATTAATGCAAAGAGGGGTGGTATGCTAGTAAGGCTTGCCTATTATTATATAGGTAGAACAAGAATGGTCTTTAGATAAATGTGCAGCTGTATAGTATCTATAGGCCCTAGTGGAGTACCTATCTCCTATATGGCCAAATTTTTGGTAGCTCGTACACTGCGTAGTAGGAGAGACTTTGAGGTATTTTACTACCTTAGTAGCCGTACCTGCAATTAATATCTCTTTTTGCTTAAGGATTTCTTATCTTTTTTCTTTATTCTCTATAGTAAAAACTATAGAGCCAAATCTAGTCTATAGATTATATCTTTTTTTACTAAATAAGATCTATCTAGGTAGCCCTTATATCCTTATAGGATTAAAGGTCTTAATTTCTTCCTTTAGGAGCTTAGAGTCTCCTTCTCCTAGGAAAGGTAGGGTAGGAACCCCATGGGCTATAATTTAAACCTATAGTTCTAGTTTTTATTTTCTTTAAAAGGTAAAGCAGTTATGCTAGATTTCCTTATATTTAACTAAGAAATCTACATTATACTCTTCTGTAGTTATAAGGAGAATATTTTATTTTCCTTTTGTTCTAGCTATAGATGCTAAAACTAGCTTTTTTACTTGCAATTTTAATGCAAATAGTTGATTAACTTTATTTTGTATAGAGAAGGTATCTAGGGGTTAGTTCTTTTTTATCTATAATTAGGACTAGCTTCCTTTCTTATAGCTACTTTTTCTTACTTCTAGTAGAAGTAGAAGGGGTAGGAGATGGTAGTAATAAGGAAGGTAGTAAGGATGAAGAAGAAGGGAGGTCCTTCTTTAGCCTCTCTGCGTAGGTTTCTTTAGTAAGGGCCACCTCCTTACGGAGAGCTCTTACTTCTTCGACTAGTCCTTTTAGGACTTCTTTTGTCTTTTCTTTTCCTTTTATAAAGGGATTTTCTCCTGCTAGGATACTGCGTGTATAGTCCTCTAGCTATTTAACTTGTTCTTTTTTTTCTTCTTCTTCTTCTAGCCCTTTATAGGCCTGGGTTAGGCTTTCTAAGGCCTTTTATAGGTGTTGTTCTAGAGAAAGGGGAGGGAGGGATATACTAGGTATACCAGCCGTAAAAGTTATAAGTTTTGTTGTCTTTTTTGCAGGTTTTTAGTTTTCTTTTTCGGCAGAAGACTAAGGATATCCTCTTTTTTCTCCTGTCCCAAATAGGTCAGGAGAAGGAAAAGGGGCAGAGAAAGTAAATATAGACTTATTATCACTTATTTCTATAGGAGGTTGTTTTTTTTTTATGCCTACTAGGCTTCGGCATCTTATAGGGGGGTTTCTTAGTTTTTACTATCCTTATACCCTTTTTCCTTACTAATCCTACTAGAAGATTTCTGGGGAGATTAGGCTAAAAGGTAGTAAAAAAATTAGCTCCTATTTTATAGTTTTGGTATTAGTAGTAGTAGTACTAGTTTTTTAGTGTTTCTGTCCGTGCCTCACTTATAAGCTAGGGCCACCCTTAGAGAAATTTTTCTGTTGGGAGAAAGGGGGTAAAACGACAAATAAATCCACAAGAAGCCGACTTATTAGTTAAAGGTGTAGAGGAAGAAGATACTAGATATTAGTATAATTAGGGAGCGTATCCCTAAGGCTTTAGAATATGGAATTGTATATAAAAGATTAACAGGAAGGAAGAATAAGGGATCTAGTAGGTCGAGAATCCCACTATATATAGGTAATAGCCGCTTACTAAGCCTTTTACTTCTTTCTTCCTATATATATTATATATAGTTACTAGATAGGTTATTTATAAATTAGTAAGCCACTAGACTAGGAGTATTAAAAACAGACCTTTATACTAAAGAGTATTACTTTAAAATAAAGATATTCTAAAGCTCTACTATTACTGCCGAACCTTCTATATTGTCACGGGACTCACACGTTCTCACGTCTCTGCGCGCTTTGACGTTCTTAACCCGTGCTCACGTTCGTCCCGAGACACTTACGCACGTTTCCCTACAACCCCTATTTATACCCATACCTGACCTGTTCTATTTCTGCATCTAAATGTCTTTATATCAACCACGCATAGTTACGCGTACGTAGCCTTCTTCAATTACTACCCCGTTTAGTACATTGTATTCTAGCTCGTGCCCACTTCTGTAACATATATAGTAATTCTATCCTTTAATTTTATATAATAGTGCACCTATAATAATCTAATAGTTCTCCCTAGAAATTACCTCCTGATCTCTTCCTATAGTAGATCCTTATTCTCCTTTAAATTAATAAATAGCCTATCTTCCTCTGTAGTAAATCTTAACTTAGACCTTAGCTTTTATAACTACTTAATAGAGCTGACTAAAGGGAGGTAGTAGTAAGACTGAGGCTGAATTCTATAGAGTATAACCCTATATTCTTATGCCGAAGGAAGCCCTAAATTAGCCATTCTTTAGTATTAGTATATAACGCCACTTTTAGTGCTATTAATAATAGTTTTTAGGTATAATAGCAGCTAGGTTTAGGGGCCGCGAGGGGCTTATAGAGATTGCTAGTATTTATAGTGCTCTAGCTAGACTTGCGCTTAGATAAAGCTAAGGGGGGATAGTAAGACTGTTAGGTATAATACTTTGCGATATACTTAGGGTTTAAAACACTACAGATAGATGTAGATGGTCTATGCTGTTCTAGACGCTTATAGGCATTATTATCCTCATTATTGCTATAATTACTGTTACTGTCGTTACTAAAATTATCGGCCTTATTATCCTCATCCTCATTATTATTACTATTATCGCCGTTATTATCTTCTTTAGTTAAGCTACTAACAGGGTCGTTAAGGAATTGGGGACTATTGTTACTAACTGTGTTATTTAGTAGTGTATTGTTGCGGAGAGAAGTAGAATTCTAAAATATAGGGCTAATAGGCCGCGCGGTAGATACTGCTCGCTTGCCTTTAATGCGATTATTATTGTTATTATATTTATTATTGCCGGAATTAAGAATTCTATTATATGGTTATAGAGGGTTAAGATCGAGGACGAGGATAAAAGCGCCGGTAAATGAGTTTTTGCGAGAATTAAGTGGCTTTCGTTGCTTTTAAGGTCGTAGGCTCTCGCTACCCTTACTACTATCTTTGGCAGAATTATTAGAACTATAATTGATGTTGTTAGAGCTCTTAACCTAATTAAGTTTCCGCTTCTTTAGTATTAGGGGCAAATCACCTTTAGTGTTTATTTTCTTGCGATTATGGCCCTTATTAATACGTAGATTGTCTATATCTATATTTATTAGTTTAGTATTATAATAATAGCAAAGTCTATAACCTACTAAGGCTCTCTGCCTTCCTAGCTCCCTAAAACTCTTAATTAGCCGCTATATATATCCCTAGCCTCTATAAGTGTAAGCTTTGCAGTATAGGAATTAAACGAGCAACTTAATTGTAAATCTATGGAAATCAAGTAATATAAATATATAAAGGTAGACCCCTAAACTCCGAAGTCTATAACTTATTTTAACCATATCCGAGATATATAAGGGTAGTGCTAACGCTAGTAAAACAGGGTCTAGTAGTCGGTTACACACCCCCCTAGATTTAATAGTGTAGTTAAAGCTATAGAAGATAAATAAAGGCAAAAACTGTACCAAAAAATAGGAAATTTAGATATAGTTAAGTGGAAAAGAAAAGGGTAATGGTAAGGCTTAATTTAATTCGCCAATAGGCCGATATTAATGCTTTAGTGACGTTGCGATCGTTACAACTAGTGACGTTAAGACGTTGAGTTTGGTGACGTTAAGACGTTAAATTTAATAACGCTGTAGTTGTCGCAACTAGTGTTAATAAGGCTGGTGCTAATATAGGCTGGCGTTTCGGAAGGGCGTCTATAGCGTAATGGCTATAACTAGTTGTAGTGTTAGTGCCTCCCTAGGAGGCCTTAATTTGATTTAGTAATAGGCCGATATTAAAGCTCTGGTGTTTGCTAGCTGGTTATTTAAACGGTTGTCTAGTTTTAGCGACGGTCCTCTAGCTGCCGTTAGTTTAATACCTTCCTTATATCTACCTAGTATCCTTATCTCTCACTATTAGTATATTTAAGCTAGCTTCTGCTCTAGCTCTATACTCTAGCATCTCGCTCTAGCTAAGCTCTTACTTAGACGCCATATAAGGTCGTTATGCTATAGTAGGTAGATTAACTCTATTAAATGGTTGTATATCTAGGTTAAAGAAGGTTAGGGTTCGTATAGTTGGGTTTATATGGTTAGGTTCGGTTTGGTTTAATTAATATTTAATATACTTAATGTTCGACTTAATTAATGTTCGATATATTTAATATTTAACTTAATTAATGTTTAATTGTCCGTCCGTTTGGTAAATAAAGGTAATTATAAGTATAAGAGAGGTACCCGGAAGAAGCTTAAAACACTTATAAAGGTAAAAGAAGTAGTAACTTCTTAAACGAGGTAGCAATTAATTGCTTAGTAAGCGCTGAATGTATAGATTAGATATAGTATAGTAGGCAGGCCGGGCTCATAACTGTAAGCTTTGTAGTGTGGGAATTAAATAAGCAACTTAATTGTAAATCTATAGAAATCAAGTGATATAAATACATAAAGGTAGACCCCTGAACTCCGAAGTCCATGACTCATTTTGACTATATCCGAGACATACGAGGGTAGTGCTGACGCTAGTGAAACAGGGTCTGGTAGTCGGCTACAATAAGTACTATAGGGCAGCCGCGATATCTACTTCCTTAGTTAAATTGTCCGTTTAATTACCATCTAGCGCTATATAGTTAGGATATTTATAAATAGGTGTATATAGGAGTACTTCCACTAAAGGCAGCTCCTTATCGTTATTATTACTTCCGTCACCTATTAATTGTTAGTTAAGGCCGTTATATATTAAGGAAGAATCGCATATATAATTTATAAGGTTTTAATTTATTATAGACTTTACTACCAGCTTTATTACTATTAGGTTCTAAGCCTAAATCGGCTATACTATCCTTAATAACTACTAGATTTACTACTAGCTATTAGATATACGTATTTAAGGTTACTAGGAAAGAGGGAAAGAGGGAAGGAAGGTTATTATCTGCTAGAGGTAATTACCTTAACTACTACCTTTGGCGCCTTAACGGTAATCTAGACTCTTATTACTATTCTCTTCCTTATTATTATATTTAGTATTTATACGCGCTTAGTTAAGCAAAATCTTTAAGTTAAAGATATTATATATTATAGCGTACCTAAGTATAGCAAACCCCAATACTCCGCTATCTACATTATAGGCGTAAAAGCTCTCTTCTTCTCCTTAGATTTACCCCTTAGTCTTTCCCTAGGTACTATTATTATATAATATTAAGAAGATATTAGTGTTTTGGGAGGGCTAGTATAGAAAGTGTTTTTATTAAGTAAAACTTCTAAAGGGAAATATAAAGACTTTTAAGAAGCTGCCACTGCTGCTACCATTATTACTCTTAGTACTATTATTATATTATATGCCTTTCTTAAGTTATAAGAAGAGGGATAATGTAGGGCCTTTATATTTCACGCTAGCTCTCTCTTTGCCGCTAGCTTTTATATACTGTATTAACTCCTATATAATGCCCTAGGTTTCGCAACGAATTAAACTATATAGATATATACGCCTAAATAGTATAGATAGAAGTGTTTAGCTAGCACTACTGTTATCCTAAGCCCCTTATTATAAGGTAAGTCCTCTACCCTTATTTGTTAGAAGAGGGGGATATACTAATATATCTTGTCCTAACTAGATAATATAATTCTAGAGGACATAGGTATCCTGTACTACTCCTTATATCTACAGAATATAAAGCACGCCTAGTACGCCTCGCGCTTCCGTCTAATCCTTAGGAGACTATTTTTCCTAGCGCTAGATATGGGAAGGCAATACTATGACTATTATAGTGAGGATTAAGGCCCTTTAGGTAACGCGAGCGCTCCGCACTGCCTCTAAGCTTAAAGACCACTTTAGTCTATTTTCGCGAGCACGTAGCTGTCTAACCCCCCTAGCATATTCGCGAAACATCCCCTTTATCCCTTTTTAGAGCTTAATATTACTTAAATTATAGAAGGCATAGATAGCCTAGCGATTCAAGCGATTAAGTCCGTATCCGTCTAACTACGGCCTTTTAGCTATAATATAGCTATCGCATAAAGCCCTTCCTTGTTAGGTTAAGCAGGTGCGCGAATTTCCCCCAGAATTTGTTAGCTAAGGGCGAGTGTGCGACGCCGACTTATAATAAATACTTATGGCGGGTACTACGGGGTAAATACTAATAGGCTAGGTATATAAAGATAAGGTTTAACCTTAATAACTAGTAGAGTATATGCCTAATAGATTAACTCTAATTATATTCTAAGAATTACTATAAAGAGGAAAGCTATCTAAGTAGGGACTATGGTCCTTTAAATATATAACTATGCTTTTAAGAAATCCTTTATATATATAAGGTACGTAATATATATAATATACGTATATTCCCTTTGTATACTATATATACTATATATATTACTTAACTTATATAACCTTAGTTACTATTCCTCGTCATATAGTTCTACTAGGTCTATTATAGCCTATACTATAACCAACTTAATAGCGTCCTTTAGTGCCACTTTAAGTAGTTATAACATTCTGTTTAAAGCGTCTGTAATACCTATTCCCTCCTCTTTAACTTTATCCTTAAAGATATTCTATATCTCCAAGTTATTAATTAAAGGTATAGTGCCGTCGCATTTAATTTGATTTTGTAAATAACTTATTATACCTTTATAGGCTTTATTGTTGCAAGCACATAAACATATTTATACCACTACTTGAATTCTTTTTTTTGGCATCGTAATAGGTCCTTATTCTTATTACGCTTATAAGGGGTTAAAGTGCGTTACATTAGCAAGTCCATTATTACACCAGCCCTTATCGTGCTCTAAGTGTACTAAGGCGAATATACGTTTATCTTATAATGTTTAGTCTATTTTAGATTCTAAATATATTCGTCTTATATATCTTTATAATTATTTAGTTCCTTACTAAATTTCTTATAGAGTTAAAAGTAGAATCTACTGCTAAAAGGCTTAAGCTAGAGCTATTATCTACTCTATCTAAGTTTTAAAAGCGAGCTATAGAGTCTGTTTATACTGCTAAAGTATAATAAGCTGCTCTTGTAAAAGTTTAGCGCCTTTAGTAGGTTTATAAGAAGATTTATTCTTATAAAGTGAAGATTACTAAGTAGGGTCTAGCCGAACTAGGGGATAAAAGAAAGGGTTCTAATTAAGTAGAGAAGGAAACAGATCTAAGTAGTCTAGTAGATCCTCCTCCCTTATCGCCTTTAACTAATTTATTCTTTAGCTTATCCTTCTTATTATCTAATTTACTTTCTTATAATACTCCTATACCTTCCTCTAAGCTTTAATTAAATTCTCCTCTAGTTCTTATATAGTGTTATTATATCCTTTCTATTTAGCCTTATACCATATTTAATTATTAATTCCTTCCGCTAATTTATAATTAACAATCCCTTAAACTTCCTACTTATCCTCTTCCTATCCTCTATAGGTATCTTCCTTATAAGCTAGTAGTTTAGTATTTCTATATACTGGTTCTAATATAGCAATGTATTATACTAGGTAGATTTTTATTTTATCTAGTAGGTCTAACCTATATATAACTAAATTAATAGAATCTGTTAAAGATGCCCATTTATAATATAAATATATATAGTCCCCTAGACTCCTTTATAAAATAGGAATTATTACTAGCTCTTATCTAGATAAAGTTAAAGTAAGGTTATACAACCTAATAAATGTCCTACGCAAATTACAATTTTATAAACAGCTATATATATTAGTCGATATTTAGGCAGAAGCCAAAGTAGAGCTTTTATATTAGAACTTATCCACTGGTTATTTACAAAGATAGTAGGCAGCCCTTTTGCCTATAAGGGAAGACTACTTAAGAGAGGCGAAGGAAGAGGAATATCTCCTTTAGGTGTTTTTAGATACCGGCCGTTTGGTAAAAAGGCTACGTAGTTAACTAAGCGGGAATAGCCCTTAAGCGTGCTACGGTAAGACCCCGTCACTGCATTTTATAGCTATATAGTCTTGTCGCCGGATATAGACGCTACTAGCTAGCCATCTAATAAGAAGGCTACGTGGCGGACCTAGCTAGAATAGCCCTTAAGCGTGCTATGGCAAGACCCCGTCGCTATATCCTATAGCCGTATAGTCTTGTCATTAGATATAGACGCTACTAGCTAGCTATTTGGCAAGAAGGCTACGTAGTTAACCGGGCCGGAATAGCCCTTAAGCGTACTACGGCAAGACCCTATTACTATATCCTATAGCTATATAGTCTTAATATAGACGCTACTAGCTAGCTATCCTATAAGAAGGCTACGCAGCAAACCGAGTTGGAATGGCCCTTAAGCGTACTATAGTAAGACCCCATCGCTGCATCCTATAGCTGTATAGTTTTGTTATAGGATATAGACGCTACTAGCTAGCCATCCGGCAAGAAGGCTACGCGGTAAACTAGGCCGGAATAGCCCTTAAGCGTACTGCGGTAAGACCCTATTGCTATATCCTATAGCTGTATAGTCTTATTATAGGATATAGACGCTACTAGCTAGCTATTTAGCGAAAGGCTACGTAGTTAACCTATCTAGAATAGCCCTTAAGCGTGCTATAGTAAGACCCTATTACTATATCCTATAGCCGTATAGTTTTATTAGATGCAGACGCTACTAGCTAGCTATTTAGTAAAAAGGCTACGTGGTTAACTAAGCCGGAATGGCCCTTAAGCGTACTGCGGTAAGACCCCGTTGCTATATTCTATAGCCGCACAGTCTTATTATAGAATGTTGACGCTACTAGCTAGCTATTTAGTAAGAAGGCTACGCGGTTAGCCGAGTTAGAATAGCCCTTAAGCGTGCTGCGGTAAGACCCTATTACTATATTCTATAGCCATATAGTCTTATCGCTAGATATAGACGCTACTAGCTAGCTATCCAGTAAGAAGGCTATATAGTTAGCTAGGCTAGAATAGCCCTTAAGCGTACTATAGTAAGACCCTATTGCTATATTTTATAGCTATATAGTCCTATTATTAGATATAGACGCTACTAGCTAGCTATCCAGTAAAAAGGCTACGTAGTTAACCTAGCTAAAATAGCCCTTAAGCGTACTGCGGCAAGACCCTATCGCTATATTCTATAGCCGTATAGTCTTATTATAGGATATAGACGCTACTAGCTAGCTATCTAGTAAGAAGGCTACGTGGTTAACTGGGCCGGAATAGCCCTTAAGCGTACTGCAGTAAGACTTTATCGCTGTATCCTATAGCTATATAGTCTTGTCGCTAGATATAGACGCTATTAGCTAGCTATTTGGTAAGAAGGCTACGTAGCTAACCTGGTTGGAATGGCCCTTAAGCGTACTACGGCAAAAATCCCAGTTATCTTCCACCTTTAATAGCCTATTAGCCTACTCCGGAATATAGTTAATAAATATCTTCCGTATTATACTTATCTCTAAAGTAAAAATAAGGGCCAAAGAATAGACCTATAAGGCGTATTTTATAATAGAGATTGGAACTATAGTATAAATCGCTTTATATTATAAAGAAAGCTTAAGCTAGCACTATTGTCTAACTATATTATAGGTAAGTATAGCAATAAAATAAAATAATTAAATTAGTTTTACGTCTGTAAGCGCTTATAAGTTATTAATTATAGAAATGCATTTATATATTTCTCTAATAAGGCTAATAGCTTCTAGCTAGTAAGGAAAATACTTCTAAAGGAAAAGGTGGATAAAGTTCCCGTTATAGATATAACGTTTACTCCGCTCTAGATAATGTACCTAATAATAGTAAGTATATTATAACCTAGGTAATAAACAGCTAGCTATTATCTGTTTATTAATCTTGCTTTTTAGAGCTTTAGGTATTAGGAGGTTGTATATATTTTACCATAGGCTATTTAGACTAGATATTAGTTTAAATCACTAAGATGCTAGCCTCCTATATGTTTCTTTCTTATTTACCTAGAATAGACTCTTTCCCTGCTTTTGAGGATTAATAAAAAAGGTATAAAAAGAAAGATATAGAAGCCTTATAGGCATATCCTTATTAATAAAAATGCTAAGAATGGAATATAGTAAGTCCAGCCTATACCTAATATCCTCTTTAGATATCTGGAGGAGGTATATAAGTAAGGTTATAGAAAAAGGACTCTCTAAAATAACAATACTCCTAACTATTTCTTTAAACTTAATAATCCGCCTTTACTTATCTGCTTTATCTTTATTATTAAATAACTAGTTTAGAATAGGGAGGTATATTCTATTAAGCTTCGAAATATAGTGCGCTGTTTAATATTAAAGTATAATAGCTAAGCGCTCTTTAGGATTATCTTGCTGATCCCCCATATATAAATAGGCTATAGTAGTAAAGATAAATAACGGGATAGCCAACTTAACTAGCGCCTGGATTTAATTGTTGCCAGGCCAGTCTAGGGATAGTAAGCGCTGCTCTTAAATCTTCTTAAGTTTATGCTTTAAAAATGAAGTTATATTATATTTAATTATTCTCTTTAGGACCTTATAGAGAACTAGGTCTTAGTACGTTCCGTCTAATATTTGCTTAAAGCTAAGACAAAGAGGTAGTTCCGGCTTACTTATTATAAAGACCCGTAACAATACTGGCCTAATATCTTTAGTTCGTGCAAGAAGCTAAAGGATTGCTTAGATATCTTCCTCTCTTTTATATTTGTTTAATGTATTTATAATAATAAACACCTCTAAGGCTTATAAAGGAGCCTGCTATATTTCTAAGAGCGGGTGGAGAACTAACTTCTTAAACTGGTCTTTTAAAGCCCTTTCAGAAATAGCTAGGTTAGTGTTAATTACTCTCCTTATACCTAATATTAATTCTAGTATACGAGCTATTAGATCCGTAGCGATTGTAATAAAAAACCTTATAGTATTACCGCACTCTCCCTCGCCTTTTTTTAAAGAAAAAGCTGGCTCTTAGTTAATATTGGTCGGCAAATAACTGGGTAACACTCCGTGTAATTATAGACTTTCCCGTGCTGGCTATGCTGTTTAGCTAGAATATAGGTTTGCCGTTCCTGTCCTTCGCTTATTCTGTTATTTAACTTAGTAGCTTAACTTATATCTTGCTAAGATATCTTGCATTATACTCCTCCATATAAGAGTTAAAGAATGCTCCTTTCGCGATTAGTAGGTTAATTAATTAGTTATTACTAATCTGTTTCTAAAGTTAATTTAATACCTTTTACTGCCCTTTACCGTAAATAAGTGGTATATAGATGTTAAAAATTCCTAGTAGAGAGTATACTGTATCTTCCTTACGTTTTGTCTGGCGTTTTGCTACCTATAATATACGCTTATTTATACTAAAATAAGGTAAAGGACTTCCTTAAAGGGCTAGGATAGCGATTCTTATTATCTTATAGAGAGTTTATTTTAGTAATTGCTTATTACCAAGCCGCTATTTGTCCTTAGAGAAGAATTTAACTAATACCAGAGTAATAAGCTCTTAAAGTGTCTAGCTATAAGTAAACTATCTACTTTTCCTAAATGCTACTTTTTATCTATAGGAGAACTGGTTATCTCTAGCGAAGCTACTAACTAAAACGTTAGATAAATACACGTAGCATTTAGCTGTATTCTGGTACCAGTAAAATATAGAGTTAATAGCTTCTGTAAGCTCAGTACTACTTAATTTGTTAATATAGTAAGTATCTACCTAAAAGTATTGCAGACCATTATTAGTAGCTTGGTCTTTACAAAATCGGACCTTTATATAGCTGACTTTACTCCTGCTTATGCCATTTAATAGGTCTCTTAAAGTGACCTCTTTATTATCCGCTCCCTAAGTGTGCGAAAGGATAGTATATTATGGTGTCTTATTTCTAACAAACTTAGTTAGGCTAAACTCGCCATTATCTTCTAGTTTTAGAAGACGTATTATGCTAATAAGTCTATTGGAAAATAGTGGATAATATAAAGATAATATATAACAACTTGCGTTAAGCAAGTAAAGAATATAACTGTGCTAGCTATTAGATATTAAAAATAGGTTAAGGGACGACTGGGTATAAGCAAAATAATATAGGGTAGTGCAGCTAGGCTGCAGGTTTTCTCTTAGAGGTGCTAATATATAAGGCTAAGGCATAAGCCAAAATACGTTAATAAAGGCGCACTTTATATAGGTAGAGAACGGAGATATAATATATTATAGCGTCGCTAGTGCACTATAGACTTAAAGGCCTAAACAGTTTACCTGCGCTAGTAGGGAGGATAGCTAACCTGCTCTGGCTAGAGGGTTGTTAAGATAGCGCTAATAGTAAGCTTTTATAACGTGTGTTTTATATTTAACGCTTTACCGGATATGTAAGGTGGGGTATAAAAAGTTTATAATAGCTACACTTAACTATACCTCTTACCTTTTACCCCCCTTAATAAGTTATAAACTCCTAGTTATTATATCTGTTTTATTAAATACTAGAACAAGATTAAGAATAAAAAAGTAAAATATAATTAGGAGCTAAGGTGGATAATATAGGATAATAATCGTGGAATATATAGTGGAAATCCATATTGCAACTGCAAAGTAGTAAGCCGACGAGACCGGGCTGGCGTTAATAGCTCTAGGCCTAAGATGGCTTCTAGACATGTATAGCTGGATCTTATAATTATTATTTGGAATTCCGTAGTAGGTAGACTACTAAAGAGGTTAGAATATACCCGTCTCTCCTAGGTTGTATTTACTTTTAACTATAGCTGCTTTAAAACTATATATATCTATTTACTCACTTATAAAGGTATATTCTGAATATGTATTGTATTATATTGGGGGGTATAGGCCCGAGGAGAGGGTAATCTTACCTCAGCCTACTGTCTTGCGTAGTAGGTTTCCTACTGTCTCAAGAAGCAGTGGTAGATAATTACACACTCATTGCCCCCCTTAGGCCTACCGCAAGCCTAAAAGGCTGCAAAACTATCTATGGGATAGGGGGTGGGAAAGCGAAAAGCCAAAAGGCTGATTGTGATAGATATTAATGTTACTATTCGGAGGAAGCGTGACTTTACTTTAAATAGATATCTTTATCTATTCACTCGCTTATAGAGGTATATTCTAAATATGTATTGTATTATATTAGGGGGTGTAGGCCTAAGGAGAGGGTAATCTTACCTCAGCCTACTGTCTTGCGTAGTAGGTTTCCTACTATCTTAAGAAGTAGTAGTAGATGATTACACACTTATTGCCCCAAACAACGCGTACCGTTAGAACCTAACGGTACAAGGCCTACGCCCAACAACTAATATAAAAGTAGGAATATATATCATCTCTTTGCGCCCGTAGGGTGTAGGCCCAAGGAGAGGGTAATTATCGCCTCAGCCTGCTGTATTGCATAGTAGGTTTCCTACTGTCTTAAGCAGTGGCAGATAATTATACACTCATTGCCCCAATCAACGCGTACCGTTAGAACCTAGCGATACGAGGCCTACACCTAGGGTATCATTAAAAGACCGTTCGGGTAACCTAGAACCTAGGTAATATCAAAGGCTAATAACAACGACGACGTAGTAGGGAGGAAGGGAAGGAGGAAGCTAGAAAGCGTTAATTTAAAACCTGTTAAAAACCCTGTAGGAAAAATTGTTAGGAAAGACTACTTATCAACAGCTATAGAAATCGCGAAACTAAAACTGTTTGCGATCCTCTAAGGGAAAGACGCGAAACTTGTTTGCGATCCTCTAAGGGGTAAGACGTTTTATCGCGACGACAATACAGCGCCGTATAGCATAGCATTATTAAGGCTATAAAACGAATAAACAACAAAATCTCTATTAAATAAGCCTTATTTTAAAGCAAAAAGTCAAAAGGCTGATTATAATAGATATTGATGTTGCTGTTCGGAGGAAGCGTGACTTTGCTTTAAATAGACATCTTTATATATATATATATACAGAGTAAGACTAGTTTTATTCTTTAAGCTATTAATTTTCTTAAAAGCGCTCCTTATATAATTGCTCTCCTTATATAATTGCTCTTCTTATATAACTGCTCTTACTCCTTTTATAATTACTATTAGTTATAAGTTTACTATTATTATAAGCTTATTATCTAAGGAGCGGAAAAGTATCCTTAATACTAGTATTCGGAAATAGGATTAAAACAGCTCCTATCCCCTTTTATAATTTATAAGCCTAGTAAAATAGATTTATCTAAAAATTATCTCCTCCTTAGTCTGTAAATATTAGCGTCTAAAACTAATTCCTTTCCTAAACTTGCAATCCTCTTTTTAAAATAAATTCCCCGCTGCTTACTAAAACTAAGATACTAATAAAATACTCTGTGTATATTATATACGTATCTCTTAAAATATATAATACCTTCTAGTCGTATTAAACATTTAGGATAGCGATATTTAAACTCTCTTTAATACTCGGGTGGTTAAAAGTAGGTGTCTATATACTTATTAAGGACGTCCTTTTATAGTATTTTACGCATCCGCCTTTTGTATATAAATTCTTCGTTACTAATATAAATAAGGCATATTGGGTGTAGAAGTACTATGGGATATTAATATAGATACTAAGCGGTCTTAACTTTATTAGCTTTTAATATGCCCGGTTCTTACGTTATAGTCTCGCCACCTTAACTAGGGATGCTGTTAAAGGCTATATAACTAAGAGTTGGGTTATTTAAGATATTCTATTACTTATTTATAAAAGATAAATTATTACTATTAAAGATAACAAAGTCCGTTATTTTTTATTTTAAGGCTTTACGTTAAGCGGTTTCTTATTAATAATATAGTTAAGCTAGGGTATAGATAAACTTAATACAATTATTATTATTTTCTAAGGGCTTAAAGAGCATACTAGTAATAGTGGCCCGCTCTTAAATTTTAAATTTAACTCTTAGTAGTGTTAATACTTTAGTTAGCGCCTTCCCACTAAGCTACCTAGCTATTTTAATTGTATTAATTAAATTGTGGAAGTTACAAATAGCCTTATTTAATTGTTCTCTACGTAATCTTTAATATATTGTGCTAATCTTCCGCTTAGTATCTTTATATTACTGGTATAAGTTGGTTCCTTTAGCTTTAGTAATAGGGTAGAAGCCTATACTATTAATTTAGTCCTTATATTCTCCTTATTTACTATAAAGCGCTTTAAGCTTAGGGTAGTTTTAGAGCTCTTCTAGCTGGTTATTATTAAGCTTTATAGATGCGCGTTAATCTTATAATAGACCTATTCTTGTGACGGATTTAATAAGGATATCTTATAAAGGACTTCTAAAATAGATGCTCTAGTAATTATGCGCAATATGCGTTAGTATATAGTACTTTTTATACGTGCTACTAAGATAGCCTATAGTCTGGTTCTGCTCTTTAGGAGTAAGAGTGTCTATAGATTTTATAATATTAGTATAAAATAAAGGAAACCGAGAGCTAATAATAGAGCTAACTTACTATTAATGTTTTAACCTAAAGCCCGTCACAGCTGGTATAACTTTAGTGCTTTTTTAAAACTAGTAATAAGCCCTAAGTGTATAAATATGTTACGGTATTTTAAGTATAGAAAGGCTTTGTCTTATAGAATATTAATACCCCCTATTATATGCCTAGCGTTATTATTACGGACGCTTTAAGTACAATGTTACGACTACTTAGAGAAGAGTCGGAAGAAGCTAGTTGGTTAATATAAGCACGGTTTAGGATGGAGCCAGTAGAACCATGTGACGAGGAATAGTAGTACAAGTCACGTAAGGTGATCTATATAATCTATATAATCTATATAATCTATAACAGAGCAGATAGAGCACACGTACATTACGTACAAGAAGGATTTCATAGGAGTATGGTTGTGTATTTAAAGGACCCTTAGTCCCTACCTAGATAGTTCCTTCCTTATAGTAATTCTTAGAATATAATTAGAGTTAATCTGTTAGGTAACCACTCCACCAGTTATTATTAAGTTGTTAACTTTTATACTTGCATTTCCTACACACCTAGCCCAATAACGAGCCTACCGTAGTACCTACTATAAGGTTTTATTACACAATTACTACCTAGTTACGGTATTAATACAAGAAGTCAAATAATATGCTACCAAAAGCAGCCACTATAACGCCATTAACGGCGGCAACTACTTTAAGGTTAGGGGGTGACACTAATATAGCGGACACTAATTCACAACAACCTATAACGGTCGGACAATTATAAGAGATAGTTAACCAGTTAATAGAAAACAATATAATACTTAAACAAAGGATTAATAGGATAGGGGCAGTAAAGGTTAAGTTACCTTTAATTAAAAGATTCTTAGGGGAGAGATTAAAGCTCAAAGGCTTCCTTATATAAATGCACTTTAAGGTTACGCAAAAAGGAGCGAAACTGCTAATACCTATAGATCGGATAGCTTATACAGGATTATTCTTATTAGGAAGAGCACTTAAATAGTTCAAGCTTTACCTTACAGAGATACAAGCAAACGGAATAACAACTATAAACCAAAATATACGGTTTATATTCTTAAGTTAGGAGGGATTTATAAAGCAACTTATATAGATATTTAGAGACCCAAAAGCGGTAACTATAGCAGAAAGAAAACTCCAAGACATTACGTAACAAACCTTAGTAATTAAATACACAACGTAGTTCTAAATGCTAGCTATATAAGTTAAGTGGAATAATAGGGCGCTTATAGCATAGTATAAATAGGGACTTAAGGCTAAAGTCTAGGATATAATTATTCTAATAGAAGATACAGACACCCTAAGGGATTTAATAGATTAAGTAATTAAGATTAACAATAGGATCTTCTAAAGGAAACAGGCCAAGAAAGGTTAAGACAGAGTTTTATAGTTATATAAAACATAAAGTACGTAACGACCAAAGCTAAGTTAGAAACTATAGTATGGCGCAGAGCTAATGGACCTAAGTAGTACCAAAGAAACCCATAAGAGATAGAGTAAGAAACTATAGAAACCTAGAGGTTAAGGATTTAGTAATTATAGGACTAAGGAGCAAAGGCCAAATTAGGGATCTTAGCAGCAGAAGACATTTAGGCGGACTCTATAGCAAAGTTAATGGTTTAAAAATAGAGCTTATATAAATTGCGGAAAATAGGATTATTTTGCGAGTGATTATAAAGATAGTTAGAGTTACTATATAATAAAGGGAACCTAACTAGTAGAAGACATACACGTATAGAGGGATAATAGTGTACTATAAGGAACAAAAGAATATTCAATTAAAAGTTTTGCGTTTTGTTATAATAACACATACCGAATTTATAAAGACGCTAAGTATAGCGTAAGCTATTAGCTATAAGAGCTAGAGTTAAAGGGACTTAGAGGAACTATAGAGTTAGATAAAGAATAAGATCGACTCTATAAGCTAAATTAAGATATTATAGTAACATGCGGATGAAGATTAGTAACAATAATAATAGAGTTAGAGTACTTATTAATTAACAGCGCTAAGGAAAAAAAAGGAACTAACTAGGGGTATCTAAACCTTAATAACGCAATAGAAGTAGAGACTGAGACCGCTATAGAGCAAGGTTTAGTAACGGGTATTATAACACCATTAGATACGGCATCCATCGCTTTATAAGACGGAAGGAGTAATATCTAAAGGGGATTAAGCAAGTAGACGACTGCTAGTGCTAGCTTACTACTTAATAAAGGCAAAAGGCCAAAGGCTTAAAACTCTTAAGAAGAGATAAGAGAGATCTAAGATTCTAAAAATAGGATAAGAATAGCTTAAGGACCCATAACGGACGAAAACTGATAGAGCAGAGCAGCAGCTTAGTTCAAAGATATATAAATAAGCTCAGGAGAAAAGTTTCCCACGGCATTAGATTCTTAAGACGAGATAGATAAGATTTAAGACTTTTAAAACAAGATAAGAACACTATAAACGCCTAGTTAGACTAAGGCGGGAGCTAAACTTAAGCTAGAAGCAAGCTTAGAATTAAGAATCTTATAGAACTAAGATTTTAAAGCATAAATAAGGACCACTAATAAGATTAGAGAATCCGTAATATAAATAGCAGTTAGACTAGGAGACAGATATATAGACCTAAAAGACTTACTAAGGGAACGTAGTGTTCAGCCTAAAGATTAAAAAGTTAATATTAAGATTAAGAAGTATAAAGATTTCAAGGATCCACTTATAAGACGCGAAAGGAAAGAAACCATAGAGGAATTTAGAGTAAGAATTACCTTATAGTAAGAGCAGAAACTAAATAAGAGATCTAGTTTACTAGGTCGTATAAGGGATAGAGCACCTATATAAAGAATTACTAATAGGCCGAGAATAGGTACATTAAGGGCTAAGTGGCTTACTAAACTAGAATAAGAAGAGGATCTAGGGATTCCAACTAGGTTCGAAGAACAATATACTAAAGACTATTATAACGCAGTAATAAGAAGATACTTCCTTACAGATAAGCCGTATACACTTAAAGGGCTATACTAAAAGTAGTATAGACAACGACACAATAGTAAGTGGGAAGATTTCTATATATAGCTAGACGAAAAAGTTATCTAAGACTACCTAATTACAAAAAAGGCTATAACTTATATCAAAGGGGCCTTAATTATAATGTTAAAAGATCTAGAGGAGTAATTAGAGGACTAGAGAAGTAAAAGGCGAATCTTAGTACCTATAAATAAAGTTATAACGCTCAGATTAACACGTAAGAGGTTTAAACTTAAGGATAAAGACAAGCTAAGAGTTAACCTAAGATACTAAGCACATTACATACTATTATAGATAGCATGCGTAGATAATATATATAATATATATAGAGCACCTAAGAATAAAAGTTAGAAGTATCCAATAAGAATATATTAGATAATAGACGAGGTAAAATATTAAAACGCTAAGTATATACATAGTTAGCACCCTATAGAAGTTTAAGAATAAGGGAACTTAATACTTTAACCAGGAAGATTCCTTACGGAAGAATGCCTAGATAGATAACAATAGTGGGAATATTTAGAAAATACCTATCTATGGTATATTAAAGACAAAAAGCAAACCAAGTATTGGCCTAAGTTAGACTAAGTATAGATAGGATTAAGCAGCCAATAGTTAGGAAAAGTAGAGGCTTACGGGACCAGAGGGAACCAGTAGTAGAGCCTTAGACCCTTAAAGGAATTTAAGGACAATACCTAAATTTATAAATAAAGTAGTAAGATTAACAGTTTAAGGCATTAATAGATAGTGGAGTAATAAGGAACCATATCTTACTAGCAGCAGTTAAAAGAATGGGATTACCATATAGGAAAAAAGAGCACCCTTACCTATTAGTAACGATTTTAGGAGATCTAATAGCCTACGGAGGAAGTATTATTAATCTTAAAATAGGACCTATTTAGTTAACCATTAAAGGAAGACAGGTTAAAATGTCTTTTAATATATTACCATTAGGGAATAATAAGGCAGTACTAGGAATGCCTTAGTTACAGGAATATAATCTAAAAATTAATTGGGTTATAGGTTAGGTTAATATTAAAGATACTTAACGCCGTAAGATATAATAATAAGCCAAGTTAATATAGTACTAAGTTAGAGCGATATATAAAGAAACTAAAAAAGGGTTAGATTATATACTAAGAAGATACCATAAGTATAGTAGAAAACTATAGTCGCCGGAAAGTAAAAGGCTGTTAAAATATATAGCATAGGACTATAAAATAGAATTAGAACTAGGAATAAGTTTAAGGTTCTTTCTAATCTATAAGCTTACTAAAGAAGAAGGTAGAGCGTTAAAGGAGTTTATCTAGGAAAACTTATAAAAGGGATACATTAGACCATTATAATCATTAGCGGGTTATCTAGTACTGTTTATACTAAAGAAGAATAGCAAACTAAGGATGTATATTAACTACAGACAGTTAAATAGCATTACTAAAAAGGATAGATATTCTTTACCCTTAATTAGCGAGATCTAAAACAGAATAGGCAACGCGCAAATCTTTATAAAGATAGATCTAAAATAGGCGTACTATTAGATTAGAATTAAGGAAGGTAATAAATAATAATAATAAATTCAATTTACCGCCCGTCCCAGTCCCCCTAGTGGGTCCACGCAGGCTAATACCTTCTATAGGAAAAACTCTATCTTAGAGAAAACCCAGTCGCGGGCTGTGCTGGAGAGACGACAGCGTTCCGATATTGGGGCGCCGGCGACTCGCCTTCTACCTAGCACCAAGTCTGCATATTAAGCCAACTGACCGCGCTTCGCGGACAATCTCATACTGCCCCTTCTTTCCTTATCCTTTTACCCTTATCCTTTTTGCTAGTTCTTTTACTAGTCCTTTTACTAGTCCTTTTGCTAGTCCTTTTGCTAGTCCTTTTACTAATCCTCTAGGCTTTAAAAGGGCTGGTATTTACTTATATCCTTTATATTCATTTCCTTTATAGCCTAGAACTGGGTTAGGGCACCTAACTATATTAGCCATTTTGCAGCCGCTTAGGCACTTCTTTTGTCGCTTAGGACGTCTTAAAGACGTTTAGAAGTATATTATGCTATAAAGTCTGCCCTTTAGTATTGTGGACACTGAAATAGTATATAGTATACTGTCTACCTTATCTAGCCATATTTATACCGCGGGAGAATCTCTAGTACTCTAATAGATGCAAGCTATGTATTAAACCCTATTACTTCTATATAAAGAAGAAATAGTGCTATAGCCTCTACTTTTATTAAGCCTTTATATAGCGGGATTATAGGTTTCCCCTATGGGGTCCTCCACGTAGTTTTTGTGCGATCTTTAGCCTTCGCTTACTACCGTTGGCGCTATTTTAGGTCCGCCCATTTCGCGATAAGGGTAGTTGCTCGCTAGCGGTGCTGGTGACCTCCTATATGGTGGCGGCGCTCCGTCTACGCTCTGCCAGCGTTTTGCTGGCTACGCCTACGGGGGTTTATTGCAGCTCTCCGCTCTATATAGTCCTTCTAGTATATAAGGAAGCCCTATATCTTGTTTTTATAATCCTTTACGCGGTCTTTAAGCGCTTCTAAAGGTACTAATAGCTGTCTTACTTTTTGCCTGCGCTTTACTAATATTTTCTAGATACTATTAAGTGCCTCTACTGTTTTCTTTTCTACCCTATTAGGAGCCGTCTTAGCGGCTCTTTAGAGGGCTATTATGTTAATATGGAGCTAGATTAGGGGAATAGCCGCTTCCTTCTCTATTGCAGCTATTAGTGTTTGCTGGTATACTCCTATAACCCTACGGAGATATTTATTCTAGACCTTTTATAGTGGTTTAAGCAGGCTTTTTGCTGGCGTTTTGCTGTTGTCCTGTACTCCCTACACTTGGGCGCTATATAGCATCGCTAGTTAAACGGTGGCTGTGTATAGGAGGCGCGAGCGGCGCATTAATGGGCCCTATGTAGATATTATAATCCTTAATATTGCTTTAAAGGCTGCTAAGCCCTTACTTACCGCCTTCTTAATCTGTTTTTTCTACTGGAGCTTAGGGTTCACCTAAATCCTTAGGATTTGCATGCTAGTTTTCTAAGGAGCTGTCTTATAGCTGGCGATGCGCACGGTAAACGTAAGGTCTACAGTGGTATGGCGCCGTCGCCTTATAAAGTGTATAAGTTAGTACTTTTTAGGGGCGAACGTTACGCCATGTCGGTTAGCCTATATAGTATAGTAGTTATAAGCGGCCTCTAATTGTCTATAGTTCTCTACTATAGAGTCTCCCTAGGTAATAAGGTTTGTGTCGTCTATAAAGCTAAACCCTAGCGTGCCACTATTAGGGCTTTAGAATTTCTCTAACAGGTTTAATATAAAGAAGAGGAATAGAATTGGTAATAAGGGAGACCTCTAGGGGATGCCTGTTTATGTCTAGATCTAGTTGCTCTTATATTCTATAAACTTAATACGGGTCTTATATGCTGTTAGGAAGCTTTATATAAAGTCTATAAGCTACTTTAAAAAGCCTTTTCTTTTTAGGATATAAAGGAGCCTTTTATAGGAAATATTGTTAAACGCCCCTACTAAGTCTAAGCTTAGCATTAACACTACGCACCCGCGGCGCGTTCGCCACGCTATCTATATATAGGAGCTAAGCAATCTTACCGCTGATAGCGTTAATTGCTTATATCTTACTCCTATCTAGTTTTAGGGGAGTAACCTGTGCTCTTCTACTGCCTCTAATATAATATTAGCTATATACTTCTCTAGAACTTTTGCTAGCGTATTTTTAAGGGTAATTAGTCTATAGCTGCCTAGGAGAGAATAGTCTTTTTTTCCTTTTTTACGTAAGACTACTGTTATAAATTCTTTAAGGCTTTCCGGTATTATTCCGTTAGTAAAGTAGTAACTAACTACTTCTACTAGGTCTTTTATAATAACTAGGGCAACCATTAAGGACCTTATTTAGTATACCGTTTGGCCCTAGGGCTTTACTATTTAGAAGGCTCCTAATTAACTTACTAATTTCTTCTATTAAGATAGTAGGGCTAATATTAAGTGCCCTTTATTCTATTATTGCCTTTAGCTTAATATTGCTAAGATCTGCTATTCTAGTCTTAGGAAAGAATTTAGTTATAAGGATATCTGCTTTTATAGTGTTGTTATCTATTAAGGGGTCCTTAATAGACCTCCTAAGGTCTAGTAGATGGGGGTCCGCCTTTACTACACTTACTTTTCT
>Ga0307515_10004868_pt1 | contig 27457 bp, 24 predicted proteins | sample 17_EM_MG_FD_194513 | JGI IMG/M metagenome (GOLD analysis project Ga0307515, IMG submission 194513) | Populus trichocarpa ectomycorrhiza microbial communities from riparian zone in the Pacific Northwest, United States - 17_EM | ecosystem: Host-associated > Plants > Roots > Unclassified | place... | reverse complement strand
AACAGAGCGTCAACAGAGCGTCAACAGAGCGTCAACAGAGCGTCAACAGAGCGTCAACAGAGCGTCAACAGAGCGTCAACAGAGCGTCAACAGAGCGTCAACAGAGCATCAACAGAGCGTCAACAGAACGTCAACAATCTTGGGTGTTGCATCTTGTATAATCCAAGGGCTATGCTACGTTATTTACCCATAATCAATGTATCGGCAGGCACTATGCTCAAAAGGGAAAGTGAGATGGTCACAGCCCCATTGTGAAAATGAGCGTCAACAGAGCGTCAACAATTTCAGGTGTTGCATCTTGTATAATCCAAGGGCTATGCTACGGCTTTTACCCATAATCAAACTTTTGGCAGCCTTTATTCTCAAAAGAGACAGCAACATGGTCACAGCCCCATTCTGAAAATGAGTGTCAACAGAGTTTCAACAAATTTGGGTGTTGCATTTTGTTTAATCCAAGGGCTGTGCTATGGAATTTGCCCATAATCAACGTATTGGCCGCCTTTATAGGCAATATCACTAATCTCGATGTCACTTCACCTGAAAATAAGCGTCAACAGAGCATCAACAATCTTGGGTGTTGCATCTAGTTTAATCCAAGGGCTATGCTATGGCATTTACCCATAATCAAAGTTTGGCAGCCTTTATTTGCAATATGGTTGGTGTCAATTTCGCAACCATCTTAAACTGATCGTCAACAGAGCGTCAATGCTTTTTGGTAATGAATGTATGGTAATTGGAAAGCGATATGCTTGCTGTTATGCGTAACTGACATGTTGGTAGCCTTTATCAGCAAAAGAGCAAGCAACACGTTCAGTTCCCCATTCCGAAAATGAGTGTCAATGGAGCCTCAAAGATTGTTGGTCTTATAAATATGGTCATTGGTAAGTGATTTGTTCACTGTTATCCGTAAAAAATGTATAGGCAGCCATTGTGGCGAATGGAGAAAGTGATATGGTCACAGCTCCTTTCTGACAACGACTGTCAACCTAGCATCAACTGAGGGTCATCAATTTCTAGTGATGCATATTGGGTAATGAAGTCGTCGCATGGATATTTGAGCCTATAATTGCACTATTGACTTCCTCCAAGGTCAAAAATACAAAATATTAAAGGAAAAACATGAATTCAAATATTGTTGATATTGCAACCTGCAAAACATGCACAATGTGATTCCTGGATGTGAAATAATCGATTTTCATTGAAAACTATTATCAAACAACAAAGGCAAGCACAATAGATGTATTACAGATGGACCCGCTAGACAACCCGCTGAGTACCTGCCCAATTCGGAAGGGTAGAGAGTTTTCTATTGAGCCATACCCGAATGGATGGTTCCCATTTATCGGCAACCCGGACGGCCGAGTTGGCGCTGATTCGGTTCCGACCCAGAAACATGCCCGAACCAACTGTCCGGAACCATTGTTAATACTAGCTCTGACACGACTGAAATTTATGTATCTTGTCAAAAGGTTCATGGCACCTGCCATACATCTGTTTATCAACCAGTATTTACAAGCTACTGCTCACCATTTGCCAAGGATATCTGTATAACTAAAACTCTCGGTCAAGATACATAAAGAAGCTGGTGAAACATTTACGCAGTCTGACCTGCTTTTTCTTCACTCCCTGATTCCTCCTCGTTTCGATTGCATTGACCGTCATCAACACATTGTCAGATTGCCTTTGTGACTTCCGTGTAGGCTGAATCAATCAGGGAACATTTAGCGTGATGCTCACATCCCACTTTTCTGGGCATTCCGGATCCTCGATGCACTTGTCTGGCTCGAGATCAGATTCATCGTCCGCCTCGCAATCCTCTTTGCTGTCATTTGGATTATCCAAGTCCCTATTCCAGTTAAGCCAATCTTCAGTGTCCGAAATGATTTCAGGTGCGCTATTCTCATTACTGTCGACTAAGCAACAGTTGATTCTTCGGATTTGGCGGACGTTTAATATTTCAGTTTGGCCTCCAGGGAGGTCCTTTGCAGACAAAGGTGGTGGCAAAGGAGATCTTCCCGACAATTTAAATGCAGCCACACCATCATGTTGAACGAGTGACCACAATGCTCTGACAATCTCTTTGGTGTCACAAATGTATCCCACAGCAGTCATCTGCTTGTTTTCAGCCCGAGATTCCTTAGGGGAAGCATGTAGCTTTTGGCTGCCCTGCGACAACTCCAACAAGTTCTGAACCTTGGCCATTCTGTGCGATGTCTTTTCGGCTGCCTCTTTCTTCAATTCCGAGTTATTTTATGTGTTCGTTGCATCCAGTTCTGGGTAAGCGCCTGCCAAAATTCCATGATTGTCTCAAGCAAACTGCCACAAAACAACTTTTTCGCGAAGGGTCTCGCCTGGGGTTTGTCACTGCTTCCAGCAGATAACATCTCAGTGAAGGGAAAAACTGGCCTCCACTCAAACACGATGTTGTATGATAGAGAATATGTCGTGTGCCACATTCGAAAGATCGGCATACTTTGAGTGCGTTTTCTCCTGTTGACGCCACCACTCAGTTATGACAGGTAACCAGAATGTACTGCTAATCTCCATTGGGTCAGAGTGGTAATCAATGAGATTTGGTTCAATTTGCGCCGAGTTCTTTGGTGCATCAGGCGGAGAATTCAAACAGCTCCTGATGGCAGTCAATAGACGTGCTGCGCATCGCTTGGTCTGGGTGTTGTCTCAGCCACATTGTTAGGTGTCAAGTATTCTTCATCATCACTGGACAAATCCTATGGATCAAAGGATAATTGATAGGATCCTGAAGCCTTTGGAGTGGGGATGAGATTGCTGCTCGGTAAGCTTTCGTGCTTATTGACAGGCACAGGTCGCTCTTTGGCACAGTATTTATTCTCAACATACTTCAGAAAGGCCTCTTGGTATTGGGTAGTATAGGATGTCTCGTCCTCAGGATTGATAACCGTGCCCTTGCCCCACTTTCTAAACGATTGCAACTTCCGAAAAGGATCGAGGATTTGAGTAGAAATGAGAAGCATACTCATTGTTGGAGTTACATCAGTGTAGCATTTGGACAGCTTCTGTACAGCTGACTTCACGGCGAAGAACCAGTCTTCTTTCCATGGAGTCTTCTTCTTCGCTAAAGCTTGCATCACACCGTCCATATGATCGAACATGACATTGTACACTGTGATACTGTGATGCAATGTGACAGTATGCCTCTTTGACATCCACAGGGTCCAATATCGAAATGGCCTCAATACTTCCATGACATACTTCAGAATGGTCCACTCATCTTGAGTTGTGAAAAGTGGCCGGTAATGAGTGTATTGTGGATTTTGGAGCCACTTGCGGGTGAATGCCCATGATCAGTAGGCATGCTCAAGCAACTCCAGTGTGGAGTTCCACTGTGTCTTCACATCCATAATCGGTAGGAACGTGATGCGAACGTTGGCTTTTCGACAGTCAATGAGCTCGTTTCGATGACCAGGTGTCAGCGTAATCAATACAGGAAGCATTCTGGGCTATATGAAGGTCAAGTTCAGGACTTTCAAAATATCATGAAATCCGCACTCTCTCTAGTTTCTTTGCTGAACCTGGTTTCATGGCCGACACCTTATTGATTCTAGCGTGGCCCCCTTCTCGAAGTCTTTGACTCTTCCCAATGTCTCTGCTTTCATTCTCCCAAGATTGCTGATCGCTCTTATGGGCTTCCCAAGACTTGGTATGGCCTTTTACACCGAAACTGCTCATGAACACACCTATAGCCAGCAGGATGACGTGCACCATGCAAGGTATGTCATTCCTCAAATCAGGCCACTGGATTGCAGAGGCCTCGAGTGTTGATTGCAGCTCACATGTCATCGAGTAATTTGAGGAAGCATTATCAGTTGTAATGCCAAGGCAAACAGCTGTCGGTAAGCTCAAAACGATCAAGCACATCCTCCAAATTTTTGGCTAGCCTTGCTGCACTTTGTTGGCGCTGGACCTATCATCCTTAATTAGCTTTCGAAACAGGAAAAGAACAGGCAATCAACGTCGTCGCAAGCGAGTTGAACTGTATGTACTGCCGAATTTCGATCCATATAGTAGGCAATGACCGATGTTATGGCTAGTTGGTTCAGTGATTTCCATCCGTCCAAAGCTTAACTCACTGTATTTCGTGAGGGCATTTGGTTTATAATTGCATCTATGGCCAGTGCATATGCCCTCCGGCAAATGTTGCTAAGGGTTGCAGCGGACGGCAGCACTTGGTCATTGCGTTATGCCTGATATGACCGTCGTACTAGCTCTAGATTTGATCAAGTGTTCCATGGACTATGAGCCGAAACATAACCTAACATCAGGTAGCGATTTCACGTGGCTTGGTGAAATTCGGAAGTTTCAAAGTCCTTAGCTGCCAGTTTGGAACCTTCTGTCTGTCATTTCGGTCAATATGGATCAACCTGGATGTCAAATATGATCTTCCTCTGCAAACTTACTATTGTAATTCCTCGACTTCCTTGCCTCTTCAGGATGGCAAAAGCAGTCTCATCGACTGTCGAACTAGTCAATTGAGTAACTTCAGACTCTGTTAATTCGTTTAACTTTGCGATTTCTGCTTTTGCCAGCAAGTGTTTCCCCATTAAGATAATCCCATTTTCCGATGGATGGCAAAGAACTTGATGACAAACGATACATATGATGCCAGGGCTGGCGATCTCCTCAATTCTGCAGTGTAAATAGAATTGCCACGAAGGCACATGTCTCGAATTATTCCCAGCAATAAACCAGTTCGAGTCTACATTCATTGAAGCCCACCAGCCATCGAAGATGATTTGTAAAGTATGGTCGCTGGAATCACGAATAAAGACTTGTTCATTTTTGGAAGAGATCATAACATCGAGCAATCAGATGTTCCAAGATTTCAAATCCGACATGGCTGTAGGAATTTGAAAGCTGGGTAATCCGACTCGAAAGACTGCTGAAGGTCACGATACAGTGCAGCAGACTGCGGGTTCCCAAATATTGACTCTACAGCTAAAAGCACAAAACTCAGATCTGTGAGACATTGCATGCATATTTGTGAAGTTGAATACAAGGGCATATTGAAAAGACTGACCGCGTAAGACCCAATTCAGGAACAATGCGATGCAGTTCATTGCTATGTAGCTTACTGAGCCCAAACAAAAATTGTTGACACTTGGTGGGTACTCAATCGTAGGAGCCGGATGGGATATCCTCAGTAGCAGTTTTGATCCCAAAGGCAGCTGATAAGTGGATTGTGGGATAACGTCATGCCATTGCCCTTAGATTATCCAAGATGCATGACCAAAAATCGTTGGCGCTCTGCTGAGGCTCATTTTTAGGCGGTGGTAGTGATATCGTCAGCAGCATTTTTGCCCATCAAGGCGGCCGTTAAATTGATCATGGGTTAACGCCAATGCACTGTGTTTTAAGTGTCCATGATGCAGGACCAAAAATTGTTGATGGTCCGTTGAGGCTCATTTTTAGGAGGCGGTAGCAATATCGGCGCTGCCAATGGTACCCATCAAGGTGGCCAACACTTCCATTATAGCTTAATATCGTTGCACAGCTGTTTGATTATCCTAGATGCAAGAAAAAAAATCGTTGACACTCCATTGATGCTCATTTTTGGGCAATAGTAGCGATGTCGACGCTAGTATTTTTGGCCTTAAAGGCAGCCAATACTTTGATTATTTGTCAAAGTGACCATGTCTTTTTTTGATTATCAGACTCACAAGACCAAAAATCATTGACGCATCATTGATGCTCATTTCCAGGATGGGTCAACCAGCTTGTCACTATCTTTTTTACCTATAAAGACTGCCAATACAATCACTTTGGAAGGATGTGACTATGAAGCCGTTTGTTTGCCGAAAATGTAAAACTAAAAATTGTTGACACTCCGTTGACGCCCAACTCAATGACATGCTAACAGTCAGTGGATGCTCACCAATTGTATGTAAAAATGCATATAGTCGTTATTGGCAGCTAATAAATCGTTTCTATGTATAATTATTTGAATCCAAAATCTTCGAAGCCTCACGATTTCAGATCCACCACTGGATATGTTACCAGAGTGATAAATGACGTTGGTCTATCACGTTCCAGCGCTTTTGGCCAGCAAATAACCACGTATAAATTCGTACACTAGTTTTTGATATATTTAGCGTGTCTTCCTCACCTTTCCCCATCCAGCTCATTCTCCACGATTTCCATGACCCACCATAAGCAATGTTCAATATCTCGCCCATGTGCACCCAGTCTGTGCAGAGAGTTATGCAGTTGGATGCATGGTCGTATGCAGCATGACAGTCATAATTCATTCCGCTTCGCATTGCGCTTAGACCGCTGCATCTATGACTTGTATGACATCACTGACTTATATTTTGTTAGTGAGTTTTGTGTGTAATTTAGTTTTAATTGTCTAACTTACCCGCAATGGGCAGGATGATATCACGTTCATAGGTCGTCAGTTAATGAGAGTTGAAGTCTAGAACATTGGCAAGGCCTATCCGACCCATGCACATACATAGACAAATTATCATGTCTCACGATTTGGTGACTGAAATCAAGTAAAAGCTGACCAGTAGCAAAATTGGTACAGGTATTGCATTTCAAATTGATCCATCGTCACAAATGCCAATTTGCCTATTCCTTCCTCCGGCGACGCAGGAGCAGTAAACATATCTTTGTCGGAATCCGAAGTCCATATGGTAATTAACTTGGGATGTGATATGCACGGGATATAGCTTACAGGTTCCTCCTGGTTCAATTGCTGAATTGGTGACCAATTGGCATCAGGGCGGGCGCGAGGGACGGAATGCATTCGTGCGTCTGCGGTTTCAGTGAACCTAGCCTCATATGACTACTCCGTGGCCGAGAAGTCACTTGCGGCATTTGCAATTTTCTGGGGACACTATCAAGAGTCTCCATTGGCTCTCCAAATGTTGTCGGCACAGATGACGCTGCATCTTCTGCTGTGTGAGGTTGAATGACAGCTGGAACCTTCAATTCAGTCGTCGCGTACTTCTCATTCCTCTCACGGAAGTAGTCTGCCGCGTCTCCCCAGCCTTGTTGGGTCAATTCATCACGCTTCATCGGTTTCTGCCGACAACGCTCCATGCGATACTGTACCGTTTTAGAGATTGTGCCCATCACCCAGCCGGGTTCTGTTATGGGGGTATTCAAGCCTCGTAATTAATACAACATTTATTTGACTAAATACAGCCGCCTAAAAACAAACCAATTCCTCGTCTTTCCCAAGACTCAACCTCATATCCAATAACTAGTAAGAGCCCACCACACCTCCTCATCGGTCCAAGGTCGCTCTTCGGAGTATTCTTCGAAGGGAGATAACCCGGTAGTGATGTACCACTCAAAGTCGTACCTGATATCGATAGGGACTGCGTAGTATGAAAGTGCTTGGGAGACATGGGTTCAACGCTGCACATTGAAGAATTGTATTTGATCACTGATAGTTGTGACAACCACTTTGTGTGCGTGTCGAGACTGTGTCAACTTGAACGAACACATATAAAGAATAGTGACGCAAGTGAAATAAGGAAGTAATTTTGAACGTTTGTAGATAGAAATCTTTATAATATTTTAAGGTGTTCTTCGCTTGGTATGTCTGACTGTAGATTGCTGCTAGAGCTTGGTTCTTCTCATTGTCGGGGACTATGACAGTTCTTATATAGTTGAGCTGTCAGGTCAAGCTTGCCTTTGGGTCATCGCCATGACACATAGTTTGCTTGATAGCTTATTGCAGAAATCCTTGTAAGTGACTCATTGATAGTGCCACGAATTCCCTCAAGGTAATCGTGTTCATGCATGAGGTGTTTCAAGGCGTTACGCCCCCAGTATGGGTCATCCTCACATCATGATATCATGCGCACTAATATGCCAACTCACAACTTCAACTTGGACATCTTGCATCCCATTTGTTCAGTAGTTGGAACATCTGACGACGCAATGTCTTATCAGTGCTTATCGCAATTTATAATAACACTTGGTTATTAAATACCTCACCTTTTAATATGGCTATTTGGCAATGGGTTCAGTGAATTAATCGCCAACCAACCGATACTCTGCCAATGTAGATTACGACATGTCTATGACATTGCAATGCATACTTACCGAAACCAATAAGCAGGGTTGCTTCTGGCCTCATATCTTCAGCCAATGTCATGGATCCCTCAGATACAGCATCCTTAGGTCTCGGAGCTTCCATAGACCGAGGAGCATTACAGAATGAACCCTTGTTGCTGAGCGACAAGGCCTGTAAATCCCTACGTACTCGCATTTTGCTTATCATCTGCTGCACACGTTATTCTGCAAGTTTGCAATTCAACTGTGTGTTGCCCCGCTAGATAAGGTATAGTAAATGTGGCCCATAACTATGTGCACTGCTGAAGATTTTTCACTTCCTAGTAATGGCGTCATAGTTGCATCATCATATTTGAATCTGCTAGTGCAAGCTGACTCGTCACTAATTGATTGACATGAGGCTCAAGTGTAATCCCGCTAACGATCACTTGACTGACAAACATTGTGTTGCTCTCACAGGTAGCTGTTAGGCAATTAAGTACCTGCTAACCAATCCAGTAATGAATCATTACCTCCGCTAGGTGGAACCCCTAACAGGTTCATCATCTTCGCCAACCTTGCCCCCCGCTCGATCATCTTCATCATCATCCTTGTCTTTCCCATCCTCCTAATCATCAGAGCTGGCAAGATCGCTCCATCAATCTCCAATGTCGTTCAACATCTCCTCGAATGTTGTTTCAGGCTTGGTGGTTATCAATCCTGCCTTTTCAGCATTTGTCATATTGTGCTGCTTCTGTTTAATTGCTGTCTCTGCATCTTAGACTCGCTTTTTTGCCCCAGCAGTCTCTCTTTCCACATAATCCTTGATCCATTTCTCCTTCTCTTTGTTACTTAAGAAGTGAGTTTCTCATTGTTTCCCAGCCGCAAGCTTCGTGTTGGATCGCAAGGTACCCAATGCTTCAAGGGGTCGGACCAGTTCTCCTTCCAAGCTGCGCTTGTCTTGATTTGCTTGATGACGTTGTGGTATGGAGCGCCATGTCGATTTGCTGTATTTGCTTGCCGGTAGTGGCGAAAAGTTCTTTTTCGGAACAATACCCATTGTATTTTGTGTTTACTCTGTTGATGGACGAGATGTTGGATGTTGCAAGATATGGACCACATAGAGGCAAGCTGCATCTTCTACATCGAGGTTGGTATGCTTAATCAGCTTCAACAAAGCACAATCTGCATTTTGACCGTAACTACATTGGGAATAGCAATGCTAACCGCTCAGCATGACATGATATTCAGCGTCTGTTTCATTCATCGTCTCAGGGATGTCCTGAGACAAACTTCAGCAGATGGCCTTTCCGACGAAGAATGTACTGTTTTTATCTCACAACAACGAGATTTCGGCGGTCGTTCACCATGATTTATCCCTGCAAACAGATACACAACATTGGACCGACTTGGTGCAAATCACAGGATGGTTGGCACTCTGTGCGACAGGCAGCTATGTTCAACAGGATTGATCTTGTGTAGAATGAGCAAGTTGGCTGTTATGCATGCCATTTTGACTTGAAGCTAACTGTATATTCCACAGGTCTTCCCACTTCTTTTCATTATCTTCTTCCTCAGGACTTCCTACTTCATTTCGTTATCATCATCTGTTCACTTCCACAGCAGCAAATCATGGCTCCACAAACACCTCACCAAGGTGACAGTGGAACAGAATCGAGCAGAATGACGGGCACTTCATGCAATATGCCACCCGCTGACAACCAACTACAACGCAGACACCACTCCGCTCACCAAGACGCTGCAAATGCAGCCACCGAAGATGTGACCCTGGACTCACAGTTCAAAGTTGTCTGTAAAACTGGGAGCAGCAAGAATAAGAAGCAGCACATGATCGGATGTGAGTATAGTCGAATCAAGGCAGACCGCAGTCAACTAATTATACAACATGCAGCTAGTGTATGTAGAGAGCTGTGTGACCAATTCATAGCCGCCCGTAATGGGAAACCTCCATGATTGACCAAGGCAATTGTCCGCACATTCCACGGAATCGAACATCATGATGTTGTCAGCTCCGGAACTTTCGCGGAAGAATTTAGTGATAAGAATCCATGAGAGTGGACCGAACAGGCTTGAACCATGTTACAGGATGCTATGGAATCTTATATGGTTGAGGTAATAGCTGAATCCAATATGTAGATGCAGCAACTAATTTCTTGTAGGTTTTCAACATGTCTGCAACTATGGCAAGGCAAGGAGGTTGGGTACAGCTAGAACAGTCTGACATGCTCCTGCCCTTGAATATAGCTAAAATGGCCAAATGGGGGTTTTCTCGTGCCGCAATGGAGGAAGCGCAATTCCTAATCAAGAAACCTCGGGCCGAAGTCCGGGAAGAGAAGACGCGGGGAGTTGAGTTTCCGGGGCATAAAAATGTGAAGGCTGCGATGAATGGCCACCCGGCTATGCTGCGGGAAAATCAGACGGACCACTGCCTTCCTTGCCAAAATGGCACAGCACAGAATCCCCTCACATGCTGGAGACGCAAAGGCACCGGTGCACCTCCACCAGAGCAACTCAGACAGCTGACACCAGAACCAACACCACATCCACCCGAAACGCCACTTGTTCCACCTGGTGACAATGAGGCAGCTCACATATCCAAAATCGAGGGTGTGCCACCCGGATATGTGTATATACATACTCCTCCTCCCAGTGCTCAATTTTTCACTATTGATGCATATGCCAAGGATCGCAAGTGTGATAAAGTTTTTAATCCAGATTTGCCGACTGATAAATGAACATCCACTGGTTGGTACACTGTCTGCTGCATGGTAATGCAGCTGACATCCATTTTGCAGATGACAGCAGCCAATTGAGCGAACCTGATATTGAAGATGAGCATTGATTGAATGAAACGGGATTTTTGAGTGTGTTATTATCTGCAATTAGTGGAAAGTTTGATGTATATTTTAAAGAATATATTTATATGTATTATTAAAGAACAATGTATTGAAGAAGGAGAAAGTACATGAAGACAGTACAAAGGCTGCCCAAACACCATTAATGATATATCAGGCCAGATTAAATGATAGCATATTGGGGATACGCCCATGGCAAAATGAGCGTCAATGGAGCGTCAACAATTTTTGGTCTTCCATCATTGGTAATATGCATGGCGATTGGTTGAGGCCATTCATAAATGCAGTACCGGCTGGCTTCATAGGCAAAAGAGTGAGTCTCATGCTCCCTGCACCATTCTGACATTGAGTGTCAACAGAGCGTCAACGATTTTTGGTCTTGTAAGTAGGGTAATTCCAAAGTGATATGGTCATTCTTATATATAATCAAAGTATTGGCCACCTTTATGGGGAAAAGGATAGCTACATGTTCCGTGCCCCTTGATCAAAATGGGCGTCCAAAGAGTGTCAACGATTTTGGGCCTTTCATTATTCGTAATCGAAGCGTGAGGCATCGGGTATTGTGTAGATACGATGTTCCGACAATTTTTCTAGGCTAAAACGGTCATGAACTCTTTGTTCCATCATTGTAAATGAAATCAGTTATTCCTGTCCGGGAGGCTGTCGCGGGAATGTTGCTTGCTTATCTGCCCAGTGTGGCTGCCAATTCCTCCTTAATAGAGGTTTGTAATCATGCGCCACTTATATTACCCAAGATGCGACACCTTAAATCATTAACGCTCATTTGACACTCATTTTCAAGCTGGGGCAGGGAGCATGTCGCTTCAACTTTTGCCTATAAAGGAGGCCAATACCTCAGTTATGACTATCTGCAACCAATGCCCGCTCTGAGTACCCTGGATGCAAAACCTAAATTCGTTGACGCTCTGTTGATGCTCATTTCCTGGATGGGGCAGGGAGCGGTTGTCTACATATTTTGATCACAAAAGCGGCCAGTATATCCAAAAAGATCATTGACGTAACATCGTTAGTATTTTACGATTAACAGTAGGATATCTGATTGCGACCAGAAATAGAACAACCGGAAATTCAACACCGGAGATTGGACCCGACAGGTCTAGCCGAACCTGGCGAAACCTGCAGATTGACGGGTACAGGGCCAGGTATGGACTGCAAAGAAGCAGCGGTTCGGGTTTTTGGACGGTTCTGGAACTGAACTGAACCGGTTTTCCGGTCCAAACCCGGACTGCTGGCTAGTTACCTGGACCGGTTGCTAACACAAGCCACTACTTCAATTATGTACAACCACGACCAAATCAATCCTTAATTACCCGACTTACGTGGCCTGAAATTGTTGATGCTCCGTTGACGCTCATTTTGCCACGGGTATATCTGCAATATGCAATCAATTGATTTTGCATAGTCCATCATCATACACATTGTTTTGGCAGCCTTTCTAGCATTTTCATTGACTTTCTCCTTGATCACTACATTGTTCTTTAATAATACATATAAATCTATCCTTTAAAATATACTTTACATTGTCTGCTAATTGTTGATAATACTACACTCCAGAATCCCGTTCCTGTGGATCAATGCTCGTCATCACTTGCAGGTTCGCTGAATAGGCCGCTCTGATCTTCACAATGGATGTTAGCTGCATTACCACATAGCAGATAGTGTACTAACCAGTGGATGTTTCTTCATCGGTCAGCATATCTGGATCAAAATCTGTATCATGCTGGCTATCCTGGGCATATGCATCAGGAGTAAAAAATTCAGCGCAGGGAGTAGAAGTATGTGAATACACATATCTGGCCGGCAAATTGACGATTTGGGAATATTGAGCTCCGGTATTGTTACCGTGCAGCGTGGGTGTAACACCTTTGGTGTTAGAGGTATATTTCCGGGATCATACAAAATCACTTGATAATCCATTTATAGAGGTTTGTTCCGAAATCACGAACTGTCACTCGGATTTCTGTACTGGATCTACCTTCCAGATTTGTTCACCTATTAGTCATATCTCCATTACCTGACCTTTGTATCAACTGATCCATGACAACAGTCAAACCAAGCATGAATATGATGTGTCTCATCTTTGGATCAGTACTGGTCACATCGTCTCTAATCTCACTGGTTACTCATCATCGGCAGGAAAGCTTATTCCTGGTCACCAACCAAACGACTCTTTCCTCATGCTCCATTTGTTCATTCCTAGGGAGATGAGGTGTCTTCAATATCAGACTACCATGGCATCTTGAGATATGCAGGGTCATACGAGAGATGAGTCATTAACCATTGATTGAAATATCAGAGACCTGTGGACCGATTGAACTTATACAAGTCAATGTTGAGTTCGACCACACTCTCTCTGTCTGGGCGAATGAGACTGAGGATTCATATGTCCTGAGTGGCACGGGATACTCTCCGTTAGATATATGGCAAAACTACTCACTTGCCGATCACTGTATATTTGGCTCCAAAACAGTGTACCCTAATTACATGTTCTGTCAGTTGCCGCAATTGTTAAACCATCATGTACCCGGTGGGTATATGTGAGAGCACTCTCACTGGTTCTCGGTGACAGGACCCTATTTGGTGTTAATTGGCTTCAGATAAGCTCGTATTCATACAAGGTATCACCAATAGCAATTATGTCGCAATGCAAGCACAATACCTTGATGACGTAATTAATACTCCTGGAGTTAGAACTCGACTATCAATGGTAGAGGAAAAGGATGATGAGGCAGTTACATATGAGAACTCCAAAGCAGGCTTTGGCAGTCGTAGGATTGTTAAGAGTGTGGCTTGTCTGATATATATTCAGCGATACCGACATGGAGGAAGGACATTGATAACGATATCTACAACAAAGTTCTATCTACGGATACTTATTGACCATCTCGACCTGGAGGTTAACCCTCAACATGATTCCTGTGTGTTATCTATTTGTTCTGCAGCGAAGTCAACGAGGATACTTCTCCATTGAAGTGCAGCGTTTTACAATCATCTTCAGTTCTCAGTAACGGATATATCTATCACCTCTTGGTACTTGGTTATTCTTAGTACCTTCATCAAAGCAAGTCGTTGATTGGGAAGTGAGCAAGACAATACTTTGGAGTTAGAAGGAAGTCTAAGGACTAGCCTGGTCATGTGGTGGTTCAGAGGATACTTCTGGCAGAATACTCCTGAGTCGGCACTTCTCCTTCTGCTGAGGCAAAGCTACTTTGCTGGTTCTTATAGACAAGTCAATACTTGGAGTGGTCGCATTCTTGGGCAGACGGTCTTCGAGTATAAGTGCCGGTTGCTGGGATGATACTTTAGCATCCAATTGCAGTCCGAGAGTCATCACGATAGTGGGGTGGATCAGAGGATACATCTTTCAGGCTCTCGTTGAGTCGTGCACATCCGCAATTTATATCCTAAGAAGATACTTTGAAGTCAATAGTATCTATCAGGATCAGAGATTGGAAAAGTCACCTCCTGTTCTATGGGTGTTGATCCTTATATGCATCCTGAGTGAAGCCTTATTCATCTTCTTCTTTATCAGTCTGGAATACATTGGGGGCTTTTATTGATTTCAACCTAGGGTGAATCTCCTGGTGTTACAAGCTGTATGTTGTATTGTTAGTTGGCAGCCTTGTACCTCGATACGACTATACTCACATCCGATGGCATGCTGCTTCATATCCTTGCTGCTTCAGTGTTGACAGACGATTATTAACTGTGCATCCAGTGTCATATATCTGGTGGCTGCATTTGCAGCCTCGCGGTGGACCAAGTGGTGTCTGCGTGGTAGTTGGGTCTCAGCAGGTGACATATTGAATGAAGCACCAGTCATTCTGCTCGATTCTGAACCGCTCGCACATTGCTGAGGTGTTGCTGGAGACACATCAGCAACGACCCTAATTTCCGTCTGGAACGCCCAGGTGTTCCGGACGGCTCTGACGGCTCTGATGGAACCTCGTACGCTCTGCCGGAGAATTGCACGTTACACGTCGCCCAGGCGACAGGTTGTGTTGCATACATACCTCCTTTACTTTGTGGTGACGTATGCGCATCATCAGAATGACACATGTGTTAAACTCTTCACAGGGGCTGCAGCTATGCTGAAGCCGTTTACACAATGCCTGGCGATCGACGACAAGCCGGGGAGCACCTGGGAGCGCCGGCGACAAACCTGGGAGCGCCGGCGACAAACCTGGGAGCGCCGGCGACATGTCTGGGAGCACCTCGAATCACAGTCATGTATTCAGTTTGTATTCTCATCTATGTATCTATATATCTATATAGCTACCCATCTACACACGCTATATCTGGACTGGCTGCAGGTGGTGCTTGACAGGAATTCAAGGTGCGCCTGAAAATGACGATCAAGTGAACTCAGAGATATACTCCGAGGCCGTGATCGAGCGACTTTGGAGATGCACTTGGAGGCGGTAATCGAGCGAGTTTGGAGATACACTTGGAGGCTGTGATCGAGCGAGTGTGGAGATATGCACTTGGAGGCCATGATCGTGCGAACTTGCAGGCCGTAATGGAGCGAGTCTGGAGATACACTTGGGGGCCGTGATCGAGCGAGTTTGGAGATGCACTTGGAGGCCGTGATCGAGCGAGTTTGGAGATGCACTTGGAGGCCGTGATCGAGCGAGTGTGGAGATACACTTGGAGGCCATGATCGAGCGAGATTTGATGAGTACTTGGAGGCGGTCGATGGACGGCGCGCCGGGACTCAATTGATCGGTTAGTTACCTCGTAACCGTGGGAATGTGACAAGGTGGCTTGACAATTGTAGCTCGTATGGAGAACAGGCTGGTGGCGGTCGATCGGTAGGGAGGTACGCCGGAAGCTGAAGCTACATTCAGGGGTCAACTCGAAATCTGGCTGGGAGTGGGAGACCGTTGATCTTTGGCTGATACTGGACTTGGTGTATGCTGTACTCGGTGTTAACTCACGATTATGGCATGGAGAGATAGAGAGGAATGACTTAACTTTGTGTTCTTGGGATGATGGTAGAGTTGTGCACGAGAAAGAGAGAGATGGGGGATGAAGATGAGAACGATATGGAGGATACGAGCGGCTATGAGAAATCAGGAGTACGACTTGCCTGATTGGGTTTGAAGACCTCGTATCGGTGTTAATACCCGCCGGATTGGGACTCGTACCTGCCGTATCGGGGATGGTCAATTGACTCGCACACGAAATTCTCCAAGTCCCAGTTTCTCTTGATGATTTCCCCCATCTCCTCTGATCTCTCTCTTTCTTGTGCTCAACTCTACCATCACCTAAGAACACGAAGTTAAGTCATCCCTCTCTATCTCTCCATGCCATAATCATGAGTCAACACCGAGTACAGCAAACACCAAGTAAAGCGTCAGCCCAAGATCGACTGTCTCCCGCTCCCAGCCAGTTTCTCATCTCTCGGCGGATGTTGAACTCAACTCTCTACATTCCCACAATTACAAGTTAACCAATGAATAGAGTCTCAGCTGCCGTCGCGCCTCCCTCCAAATCGAACGCCTCCAAGTACTCCTCCAATCTCGCTCGATCATAGCCTGCAAGTGCATCTCCAAACTCGCTCGGTCACAGCCTCAGAGTGCATCGCCAAACTCGCTCAATCACGGCCTCCAAGTGGATCTCTGAGTTCATTCGATCTCGGGCTCCAAGTGTATCTTCAGACTCGCTCGATTACGGCCTGCAAGTTCGCACGATCATGGCCTCCAAGTGCATCTCCAAACTCGCTCGATCGCAGTCTCCAAGTGCATATCCAAACTCGCTCAATCACGGCCTCCAAGTGGATCTCTGAGTTCACTTGATCTCCGTCTCCAAGTGCCTCTCAAACACGCTCGATCAAGTACATCTTCAAGGAGCGACGGCGGTTGTACGGAGATACAGAGGTAACGGAGGTGGACAGAGTGACGGGGAGTATATATTCGGCAGACCCCGGAGTAGATAGACATCATCTGATTTCCATCTCCTCTTATCATACAATGAAAATTCACACTCTATCTTTCCCAACTTTTGGTCTCACTCGCTCTGTCCGAGATTTTGTGGATCCGCGCAATTGCATGGATCCTCACGGCCGGGTAGTATCATATCTTCTCACCTTCCTACGCTCCTCGAGCTCAATGTAGAAGGAACGCGAGGAGAGATTTTCGCAGCGTCAGCCATTGCAATCCCGATGCAAACGTGTACCTAATGAACCCATTCCGACGTATGGTCACAGTTGGCCACAACGCCAGAGTGTTTGTTTAAAATAGAAGACCGACAGAGGGAGAAGAAACGGCGATACGGCAATCGGAGGGCGATATGCAACGCGACGCGTGGCATTGACGCCGGGCGCGGAGTAATCCGCCACCGGGGTGTCTCTGACGGCTCTGACGGAGAGCGTCCACTCTGACGGAGCCATTCCGCCCGGACGGAAATGTTTTTTGCTGATGCATGATTTGCTTTGGTGCAGGTGAAGAGATGATGATGATGAAACGAAGTCGGAAGTCCTGAGGAATATGATAATGAAAAGAAGTGGGAAGTCCTGAGGAATATATAGTTAGCTTCAAGTCAAAATGGAATGCGTAACAGCCAGCTTGCACGTTCTACACAGCATGGATCCTGCTGCGTATAGGTGCAGGTTGCACCGGTTTCCAACCATCCTGCGATTTGCACCAGGTTGGCCCAACATTGTGTATTTTTTTAGAGGGATAAATCGAGGTGAACAACTGCCGAAATCTGGTGTTTGTGAGATATAAACAGCACTTTCTTCGATGGAAGGAACGTCTGCTGATATTGGTCTCACAAAAACCCTTGGATCGTACACGAAACAGACGCTAGACATCATGTAATGATGTACAGTTAGCATTGCCATTCCTGATTTAGTGACATTCAAAACACAGATTTTGCTTTGTTCCAGTTGATTAAGCATACCAACCTCGACATAACAGAGGCAGCATGCCTCCACAAGGTCCATATCTTGCAACATCCGACATCTCGCCTATCAAGAAAGTCAATACAGCATACAATCATCAATGCTCCGAAAAAGACCCTTTCCCCACTACCGGCTGGCAAATAAGGCAGATCGACAAAGCAGTCCACACGACCATGTCATCAAGCGAATGACACCAACAGCTGCTTGCAAGCAGAAAGGGTTCGAGCCCTTGGAGCATTGCACAGCTTGCAATCCACAAAGATGCTTGCAGCCAGGAAACAACGAGGAATGCACTTATTAAGCAACGAAGAGAATACGAAATGGATCTAGTATTATCTGGATTGAGAGACCACAGTTGGAAGAAAGTGAGTTGGAGATGCATAGACAGCAATTAGGCAGGAGCAGGATGATTGGAGATATGCTGAAAATGTGGGATTGACAACCGTACAGCCTGAAACAACATTTCAGGAGATGTTGAACGCCATCAGAGATAGTCTGAGTGATCTTGCAAGTTCTGATGATGGGGAGATTGGGGAAGACGAGGAAGATGATGAAGAAGATCCTGAGCTGAGCAAAATGCATCAGCAAAAAGCGAAATTAGTTTCCGAAACCTGACCCCACACACCGACATAAGCCATGTTTTCCAAAAGTATGAAATTGGCTGCCACTGCATTGTCTTAAATACAGTTTCTGAAAGCTCTATTCCATCGTTGCGATGACCAATTGCAACACTTCATATGTGCAATCTCTCTGCTGATTGCATGTTGCTGATTTTGCACATAGAGATTATTCTTACTAACCATGATCCCCTGCAACCTGATTTCATTTGATCGAACTGTATTCGCAGCCTGATCACCATCACCATCATCATCACCATCCCCATCAGCATGACAACCATATGATTTCAACCCCTGAAGCCTTATTTTACCTTCTCCATCCTCTATTTGCGTCACCACCATCACCCAAGCCTTCACAATGTACTAATTCGCAATACGAAGCCATATCACAACTATCTGCTCTACTGCTGCGGGTCTTCGAGTTCAAAATTGTTCAAATCAACCTTGATTCATTCGCTGGTAGGCTCAGTTGAATGGCATTGTCGAGTACTTCAAGGAAGTGCACCGGTACTGGAGCACATACATTATTGGCACTCGATTTGCTGTTCTACTCCACCTCTATGCCTGAACCCTTTCGAACTTTTGCAGATCAACTCTGATTGACTCGCTGGCATGCTCAATCGATTCGTCTCGTCGAGTACATTAAGACATGGTAAGGACGCTGGGGTACGTCCCTTATTGACTCTCAATTCGCTGCACTTCTCCTCCTCCTGCAGGGCTGACCCCTTTCGATCTTTTGCAGATCAACTCTGATTCACTCTCTGGTAGGCTCAATCGATTCGACTCGTCGTGTACAGCATTGCAGTGCAAGGACACTGGCGTACGTCCATTATTGGCTCACCATTTCCTGCTCTACTCCTCCCCCTCTGCCTCCCCCTCCAGGTCTGACCTGTTTCGAACTTTTGCAGATCAACACTGATTGACTTGCTGGTAGACTCAATCGATTCGTCTCGTTGAGTACATTGAGACGAGGCATAGACGCTGCGGTATGTTCATTATTGGCTCTCAATTCGCTGCTCTACTCCTCCATATCCTCTTCCTCCCCCTCCTGCCAGGCTGACCCTCTTCGATCATTTGCAGATCAACTCCAATTGACTCACCTGTAGGCGCCATCGATTTGGCTTGTCAAGTACATTGAGATGGTGCAATGACTCTGGGGAATGTCCAATATTGACTCTGGATTCGCTACTCTACGCCTTCTCCTCCTGCACCTCACTGAGCAGGGGAAATCGATTTCTTACCACCACCGCCACTCAGCTCGGCAGAGGACTGAGCGACGGTGGGTGTACAGAGATACAGGGATGCTGGAGATGGACTGGGCAACGGGGTCGTACACAGATACAGTGGTAAGTCATCATATCATCATACAAAGAATTGCACACACTATCGTTCCGTGCTTTGCTCTCACTCACTCTTTCCGAGATTTTGTAGATCCACATACTTGCGCAGATCCTCACGGCTAGGTAGTATCATACCTTCTCACCCTCTCCCACCAGTACTCGAGCCAGAGCAACCCATTCACACGAATTCCTTGTGAATGCCGCCAGAGGTGCGGCAGTGTATTGATGATAGGCTTTCTGCCTTCTACTCCACCATTTCACCACATCACCCTCTAGTGCTGCCCCCCTTAGATTGCAGCCTAGTTGGTGTTTGTGTGTGACCCAAGATTGTAGTGTCAGAGATAGATTGTAGTTTGATGAGGACTCGTATACAAGTAATCTGTGGTTCCGAAATTGCAATTGTGAATTTCGGACCTCGAACAAGTAAAATACATGTTGAAACAATTAATTTCCACCTTCTGGGGTGAGGTTTCTGAGGTTCATGAAACGATTGCAACTACTCCTTGAACATTCAGAATCATTAGAGCAATGCCATCTGTCAGGGAAACCTCAATTTCATTTTTTGGGGTTTGTGGCTACAAATGTTACGGAGGTGCTTCCACCTAAGTATCTATACTTATATATACCCAAAGATACTTATAAGAAGATATTAGGTACACGGCCGTAGATCCTATTAATTTCCTTAAGTGTAACCCCAGAAGAAGGTACTGGCAATCTGTAGAGATCGTATATGCAACAAGGACAATTATGAATTATCGTATCCGAAGCTTTCTAAATCTCCTTGATATATCTGGCGTTCAGATACTATCGGGAATATTCCGTCTACGCGTAATCTCCCTATCTCGTAAATCCTCATTTCTTGACTTCAGAAACGCAGCAACGGTTTCCTTGGAAATTGCTTGTAATCGATTCCTTTGTTTCTTAGTCAAAGGTTCAGCTGATACATTCCCTGATCTCGTGTGTGACAGTGGATCAGTCTTTCTTTTGAAAGTATTCGTTCTTTCATTCTGTATTTGTTGATAAACTCCTCGGTTTCCTTTATAACTTGTGAAGCCCGACCTAGCTCGGAATCACTATGCTCAATACTGCTATCGCCGTTCGTTATATTATCGACTTGAGATATCCTATCAGGATGAATATGGCCTGATCCCGCAACGATACTTGTACGATCTTGAACACTTTCAGACCCAGTAATTCCTTCCATCTCTAGTTGGTCCTTGACAGATTTGCCGACTAACTCTCACGATGATAGATTATCGATATATGTTATTAGTTCTTCCGTAAGGCCAATAACAGAAGATATCCACCAGATACTTTGTGCCACAAAGATGTACTGATTCTTCCTGGCGTAACTGATGATCTTTTTGAACGGGTAGACTATAACGTCATTGTCGCATGCAAAGGTTAAGACCATTTAACCCGAGGTAATACTTATCGAATGGTGCGGGGCTGCCGCTACAGAAAGCTAATAAATTTTATGTATATATAATAACTGTTAGATATAGGTATCATAAAAACTTAATAATGAATAATGGTTTTCTTTCGTAGGTAGGTATCGTTGTGCGTTTCACTGCTAGAGCTTGTTCTTTTCATTGGCGGGATAATGTGATCTCTTATATAGAAGCTTCTCGGGATGTTACGCATGCGCACCCATACTTCGCCTTCCACGATTTCGATAGCAACGTGCTTTGCATCTTATATTCTAAATGAATGGGCATGGTACAGATTGCCACGAGTTCCCCAAGGTTATCGTGTTCATGCAAGTGAGGTATTGAAGCGTTACGCTCCTGATAAGAATTAGGCCACACTCGGACGATATCATATATCAGATCATAACTTCAACTTGGACATCTTGCTTTCGTATGGTTCCGTATTCGGAAACATCTGCCAAACATAGCCGGACAGAGTCTTTCAGCACGTCATACTATTGCATGACTGCCTCATAGATTTAAGTGGCGGGCAACCACTACTATGCCAACGTAGATTAAATGACACGTATACGCATGCATGTTAAAGCAAGTTGTACTCTCGCAGTTGCCTTACTGTCACAATCCAATGTGCAGGGATGCTTCAGGCCTCATATCATCAGCCAATGTCATAATCCTTCAATCACGCCACAGCTTAGGCCGAGACCATTCTCTTTGACCGGGGAGTGCCTAGTTTCCAACCTTGCATAAGAGATTAGGCTTGAGATCTCACTTGATAGCTTTATTGACTAACGATTGCCGTGTTTGTGAGTCGCAGTAATCTGCAGTCCAATCAAACATAATCACTCTACGAATTGAACAGTAAATCTGGTTGAAAATAACACACTCGGCAGGGTTTTACCCCTTTCGATCTGGCAGTGTTATTGCATCATCAAATCAGGACTACCTAAGTATTGCCCGTTCAATGAATCCGCTAGAGGTCGAAATTCCTCTATCTAATCAAGACGAGTACCACTCGATCCCCGCTAAAGGATATCGTGACTGAAAGTTCTGCGCTTTCCTAGGGTAGCTGTTTTGCATGTCAGATAACTCGAAAGTTACTGACAAGTACCCATCATTGGAAATTGCAGGTTTCATATACTCTGTTAAGGGAGAACCCCTAACAACAAAAAGCTGATTAAGTTCAATGAAGCAAATATTGTTTTTGCTGATGTGAGCATAGATGATGAACCCGGCTGGGTGATGGTCAAAAACGCCAAAATGGCCCGGCATCGGATCGAGTGTTTACGGCAGTAGCAGATGAAGCTTGATGCATTGACGCATCCAGGCTGGGGAGACACAGCCAACTACTTGTGTAAGAGAGATAAGATGTATGGGACGACCGAATTGAAGGTTCCAGCTGTCCTTCAACTGCAACCATAAGATGATCCAGCCTTATCTGCACTGATGACATTTGGTGTTCCTATGGAGTCTCTTCATCGAATCCATGGAGAATCGCAAATGCCCAAAGTAACTTCTCCGCCAGGGAGTAGTCATATGATGCTTGGTTTCCGGAAACCTCAGACACATAAACTCATTCCGTCTCACCTGCCCGACGCATCGGCCGTTTTGTCAATGATCAAGGAATGAATGCCTGTTGAACCCGTAAGCTTTTACCTCCGCAGATAGTGTCCCAGGCAATTCACCATATTGAAATCTAATTCGTAGGAAGAAATGATGATGGCTCCTGCGTCACTGGAGGAGTGAACAGTCAAACTGATACTTTTGACAATGTATCTCTTGAAATAGCAATATGTGTAGCTATTTTGCTATGTGCCAGCTTTTACATGATGTCAGTGACCAAATTGTGAGCCATGATAATTTGTCTGTGCATGTGCAAGGGTCAGATGGGCCATGCCAATGTTCTAGATGCCAACTTGCATCGACTGACAACCAATGAACTTGAGATCGTCCTGCTGCTTCGTGTTAAATCAGATAACTAAAACGAACTTAGAGACGAAAGTCAATAACAAAATTGAAGTCAGTGATGTCATACGAGTCATTGATGGAGCATTCAAAGCATAACATGAACGAGGATGAAAGACAACCGTCATGATGCATTCATTCATGCATCCAACTAAATAACTCTCTTCACAGACCTGGTGCACATGGTCGAGATTTTTGAACTTGCATGTGGTAGGTCATGGAAATCGCGGAGACTGAGCTAGATGACAAAAGGTGACGAGGTTGGGCTATGTAAATCGACAACTAATGTATGGTACTACATGCGGTTAATTGCCAGCTGAAAGCGCTGTAACATGATAGGCCACTGTCATTTATCACTCTGATAATGTGTCTAGTGGTGGATCAGAAATTGAATGTCTTGGAAGCTTTGGGATGCAAATGTTTATACATAGAAAAGATTTATATGCTGCCAATAACGACTGTATGCATTTTTACATACAAGAGTTGAGCATCCAATGACATTAGTATGTCATTAAGCTGAGCGTCAACGGAGCGTCAATGATTTTTGGTCTTACATTTTTGGCAAACGAGGACTGCATAGTCATATGCTTCCCAAGAGATCGTATTGGCCGTATTAATTCATAAGAAGAAAAGTGACACGCTCGTCGCCCCATCCTGGAGATGAGCATTAGTGACGCATCGATGATTCTTGGTCTTGTGAGTCTGATAATCAAAAAAAGACTTGGTCACTGTGGCACATAATCAAAGTATTGGCCTCCTTCATAGCCAGAAATGCTAGCGACGACATCGCTACTATCTCCTGAAACTGAGCGAAAATGGAGCGTCAATGATTTCTGTTCATGCATTTTGGATAATCAAACAGCTGTGCAACGACATTAAGCTATAATTGAAGTGTTGGCTGTCCTTATAGGCAAAAATGGTATGGATGATTAGTGTTAGCAACGGTTCCGGGTTATCCAGCTGTGGTCCGGGTTTGAAACCGGACCGGATGGTCCAGTCCGGGTTGGTACCCGGATACCAGAGGTACCCGCCAGGTTCGGGGACGGGTTCGAACCGGACCGAGGTTCCATTTTATGGTTCCTACAACTTTGGCTCCGATTAAGTATTTGAGTTTTGATCGTATCATGACATGGTCAATACGTAAATTGTTCAGCTTTAGCCGCTCTTTCACGTCCGGCATTTAAATTTGCAATCCGACTGTTATTCGTTGAATGGTTGTGAAATAATCGCGCAATGTAACCGAAATTGGCGGGTTTTCGATCGCGACTCAACGAATACTTGTCCAATCGCAAATCTGAAACCAGATAGTGAAAGAGTGACTAAAACTGCACAATCCACGTGTTGATCATGTTGTGATACGATCAGAACTCAAATACTTAATTGGAGCAAGAAATGTCGACTTTTGAGGAGCGGGTTATGTGTGGAAACCCGTTGCAACAGTTCGGTTCCGGGTTGGAACCGGACCCGGAACCGACCCGGGAATTTGGACCCGTTGCTAACACTATGGATGATATCACTACCACCTTCCAGAAAGGAGTGTCATCGGAGCATCAACAATTTCTGGTCTTGCATCTTGGATTATCAACCGGCCATCCAACCTTTGTCAACCCTTAAATCACAGTATCGGACACCTCTATGGGCCAAGATGATCTGGACAATATTGCTTCCACCTCCTGATGATGAGCGTCAACGGACCATCAATGATTTTTGGTCTTGCAGCTTGGATAATCGAAGGGCGATGGAACAGCATTAACCCATAATGAACCTATCAGTTGCCAGTATGGGCAAAAATGCTAGTGACAATATCACATCCACCTCCTGCAATTCAGTGCCCACGGAGCGTCCACAATATTTGTGGGGGCTCAGTAAGCTACACCGCAATGAACTGCATTGCATTGTTCCTAAATTGAGTTTTATGCAGTCAGTCTTTTCAATATGTCCCTGTATACAACTTCACAAATATGCCTACAATGTCTCACAGATCTGACTTTTTTTGGATATAGCTCTTGAGTCAATATTCAAGAACCCGCATTCTACTTTACTATAGCGTAACTCCTGGCAGTCTCTTGAGTAGGATTACTGAGCAATCAAATTTTTAACGTGATGTTGGAGTCAAAATCTTTCAAATCTCATTGCTAGAGGTTATGATTTCTTCCAAATATAAGAGTGTCTTTATTCATGATTTGCGTGACCTTACTTTGCAAATCATCTTCGATGGCTGGTGGGCTTCCATTAATGTAGGCTAGACACATCCTGTTGCTTGCAACAATTCTGGACACGCTCCCTCGTGGCAATTTCATTTGCAATGCGGGATTAAAGACACCGGCTGCCCTGACATCATTTGTATCGTTTGTCATTAAGTTCTTTGACATCCATCAGAACATGGGGCCAGCTCAATGGGCAGACACTTGCTGCCAACAGCTCACATCACAAATTCAAACAAATTAACAGAGTCGGAAGTTACTGAATTGACTAGTTCAATGGTTGATGAAGCAGCTCTGGCCATTCTGAGGACACAAGGAAGTCGAGGAAGTACAATAGTAAGTTGGCAACTGAAATTCATATTGGACATTCAGGTTTGATCCAGATTAATGGAATTGACAGACAAAATGCTTCAAACTGGCCGCCAAGGACTATGAAACCTCCAAATTTCACCAAGACACATGGAATCGCTATCTCACGTTAGGATTCGTTTCAGCTTATATTCCGTGGAATGCTAAATCTAATCTCGAGGTATGACGGGCTTATAAAGCATTATGAAGTGACCTAGTACAGCTGTCCGGCACTACCATCAGTATCATTTGCTGGATGGAATACTCATTGACCATGGATGTAATTATGAAGCAATTGCCGTCACAAAGTAAAGTTAGTTTGGCATTGGACGGGTGGACACCATCGAACAAAGTAGTCATAACATCAGTCAGTACCGTCTATGTGGATCGGATTTGGGCATTGTGAGAGGTACAACTCGCTTTCGATGGGCTTGATCTCATATCCTTTTCCATTTTCGACAGCGAATTAAGGATGAAAGGTCCAGGGCTAACATACTGGTATGAGGCTAGCCGTAAAGTTGAAGGAAGTTCTTGATTGTTGTTACGGCGACACGTGAGTGTGGCCGGGCAACGGCCATTCTAGATAGTCGGCTCGCCACGAGACTTAGATCTCTAGTGATAATCATACCTATACACCTATATTTACTATCACTCGAGTCCATTTTGGCAACCATATACCATAATTGCCATACATATGCGTATAAAGCCAAATGCTGCCGTACATGCCCTTGAACTACTAATGCTCTTTCAGTAAACGGATACATTTCACTCGCAGAATTGATGAGTTTTACCCGTATTTGCCATGTCGCATACAAGTTCACCAGAATCGACTCTGAATTGAACCAATAGTCAAAACAGTCAATTGCCTATGGTCGATTGAGACGAATTCAAATACCAACAGCTGCTTTGAACACGGATTGTCGAAGTCTACACAATCGCCGTACCCCTAAACATGCCACATCATGATTTCAACAATTGAGATTACTGCCCTAAAGACGACATATCGGAGCATGATTTCTGCTAGCATGAATATTGATCATTACATCATTCAATTCAGCACCCTGATGGCGGCGGAGAAGAGTTCAGAGACTGATTGGCGCACAAGGTGCATCACTGGCAATGACAACAATTATCACGACTACTGTCCTAGACTATTCAATTCGGCCAATGACTGAGGCTGAATACATCAGCAAAAAACATTTCTGTCCGGGCGGAATGGCTCCATCATAGAGGATGCGCTCTGTCAGAGCCGTCAGAGACACCCCGGTGGCGGATTACTCCGCACCCGGCATCAGTACCATGCGTCCCATTGCATATCGCCCTCCGATCGCCGTTTCGCCGTTGCTTCTGGCTCTGTCGGTCTCCTATTTTAAACAAACGCTCTGGCGTTGTGGCCAACTGTGACCATACGTCGGAATGGGTTCATTTGGTACGCATTTGCATCGGGATTGCAATGCAGACCCCGGCGTAAAAAGACATCATCTCATTATACGAAATACACACTCTATCTTTCCCATCTTTTGATCTCACTCGCTCTTTCCACGATTTTGTGGATCCACGCAATTGCATGATCCTCGCGGCTGGGTAGTATCATAACTTCTCACCCTCATCCTATGCTCCTCGAGCCAGGTTGACTCTTGATCATGGCATGGAGAGATAGAGAGGGATGACTTAACTTCGTGTTCTTAGGTGATGGTAGAGGAGATGGG
>Ga0307515_10004867_pt1 | contig 27458 bp, 11 predicted proteins | sample 17_EM_MG_FD_194513 | JGI IMG/M metagenome (GOLD analysis project Ga0307515, IMG submission 194513) | Populus trichocarpa ectomycorrhiza microbial communities from riparian zone in the Pacific Northwest, United States - 17_EM | ecosystem: Host-associated > Plants > Roots > Unclassified | place... | reverse complement strand
AAACAAAGAAAAAAAAATTGAATCAACCAAGTTATACCTTCAAACTCATGACCCGGGTCATGAGATTAGAATAACCCATAAAAATCAAATAAATTTTTTTTTTTAAAAAAAAACAAAGATTTGTTTAAAAAAAAAAAAACAAAGCATTGTTGGAATTAATAATGTTTTTTCTAGGAGGGGCATTAAAAGCAATATCTTTATTAGTGTTTTGTTAAATGTTAAATAATATAAGAAAACCTTGAAAAATATAACAAATAGAAGCATCATTAAACATATCTAGTTATACCAAAAAAAAACATGGTGCACCTTCTGGTCAACAACTGTCCTAGTTTATTCTGCTTGTATGGTATAATCTTGCAATGTGGTCTCGAACGTGTAATTTGTAATGTGTGTGTCAAATAACCAAAAACAATATTGTTTAGAGGTCTAAATTAAAATTAGTTAAGAATTTAGGGACTAGCTTGTATTGACATTCGGACACCTAAACCCTCGTGCTTACCGCAACCAAGTCAAATCTTACATGACACATATTTTTGTAAAGAAAAGAGAGACCCAAAATCTTGGAAACCCTAACTGGTTCAATTGTCAAACTTCCAAAACCATCAAGTACCACCTTCTCCTCTCCTTCTCCTTCTCCTTCTCCTTCTCCTTCTCCATTTATCCCTTTCTTTCTGCTAAACTTCAACAGGTGTAAGTGTTGTATGTATGGCTGTAAGTAACCCTTATCACCCAACACCAAAATCTATCTCAGAACAAGAATAGTCAAACTCTCTCAATTCTTCACTCCACCAATTCTCTCAACAAAACGACAAAATATTCTTCACCATGGCCACCGATGCCACCACCACCAAATTCCAAAACCCCACCGATTTCCGCCCCGATTTCCATTCGGAGAAAATCTCCTCCGCAACCTCTTACGACGGTCTCCATTTTTGGCAATACATGATTTCCGGTTCAATAGCCGGTCTTGTAGAACACATGGCCATGTTCCCTGTTGACACAGTCAAGACCCATATGCAAGCAATCGGGTCTTGCCCCATTAAATCTGTTAGTGTAACCCACGTCCTCAATTCCCTTCTCGAATCCGGAGGCCCTTCTTCCCTTTACCGTGGCATTGCCGCCATGGCTCTTGGCGCTGGTCCTGCCCACGCTGTCCATTTTTCAGTTTATGAAGTCTGCAAGAAACATTTGTCGCGAGACAACCCAAATAGTTCAATTGCTCACGCCATTTCTGGTGTTTGTGCAACGGTTGCTAGCGATGCGGTTTTTACACCAATGGATATGGTAAAGCAGAGATTGCAATTGGGGAGTGATAGTGTTTATAAGGGTGTTTGGGATTGTGTTAAGAGGGTGGTGAGAGAAGAGGGGTTTGGTGCGTTTTATGCTTCGTATAGGACGACTGTTTTGATGAATGCTCCATTTACTGCGGTTTATTTTGCAACATATGAGGCTGCGAAGAAGGGCTTGATGGAGATTTCTCCTGAGAGTGCTAATGATGAGAACTGGGTTCTTCATGCTACTGCTGGTGCTGCAGCTGGAGCATTGGCGGCTGCTATTACCACACCACTCGATGTTGTTAAAACTCAGTTGCAGTGTCAGGTATTGTTCTTCTTGCTCTGTTTTTAATTCACAGTGAACTATTTTGCCAATTTTAAGAAAATATGAGGCAAATAGAGAAAGAGGATGCCTACCTGTTTAATCGCACTATTCCGGCTTCATATCTAATATCTATATCATCCTATTGGTTTTTTTATGCTGCCATAGTCCGAACATCTTCTAAAGTTGTGGCACGCCATAACAACAGTTCATTTTCTGACCGAGCCCGATGTAATTTTTTAGCAGTTTGCAAACCGTATATTAGGTGCTTTACAAGTATTATGGCTGTAAGGGAAGCAATTTGTCATCTCTCATTGTTTATACTGTTATGGGTTTCGTTTAATCTTCCACATCTGACTATTCCTTATCAGTCTCAATCGAAATGAATTTTACAAGAGTTGAATACCGAATGTTAAATTGGTATTCTCATGTTACTGATATCACACCTCTGCATGTCTGTTTGTTTGTTAAGGAACTTGTTATGCCTCTTCCACTAATGATGTAAAGAACATCGCTGGAAAGTCAATAGAGTGCGGGGACATCAATCTATCAATGGAGCAGCAAACACTGGGCTCATGTCCAATTTATAAATTAGGATATTCTTCAACCAAACACCTGCTATTCTCTGTAATTGACTTCCATAGAGCCTCGCAAATACTAATGACTTGACCATCTAGCCTAGCCAGCAGTAATCACCTACTTATGCAAGTACCACATAATTCGACTCCTGAGCTAACTTGGACACTAGTCAATTTTTGTATGTCTTTCTGTTGTGTGTTTTGTGATGCCTAGTAAGTGTATTGATGATAAATTTGTGTTGAAGCTCTTGAACAATTTCATTGGTCCACTCCATTTTGTATTTCAAGAGGCATAGCTTGTAAGAATCTTCTAAGTCTACTAGATGTATCATGTAACCTATTGGTGTCCTGTCCTGTGGTGCAAACCCTTGCATAGGAGGGGAGATGGAGTGAGGTAATGTTTGAGATTGAGATTGTGGCCGTGATTGTTTTTTAAAGTGATTTTTGATTGGAAATGCATCAAAATAATGCTATCAAAATGATCCAAAACCATTAAAAAAAAATTAAAGCAAAAACAAAATTCAAAAGCACTTTTTAAAAGTAAAATCAAACACTCTACATGATAAATTAGTTCTCAGGTTCACTTTCTGTCATTGTCACATAAAGACTATAGGATGTGTTAATTTGTGTATAATCTATTACAGGTGTTAAATTTCTCTTAACGATAACAATGAACACTGATTGGATATGCAGGGTGTTTGTGGGTGCGACAGATTTAAAAGTGGTTCAATTGGAGATGTGATTAAAACAATAGTTAAAAAGGATGGTTACAGAGGCCTCATAAGAGGTTGGATCCCAAGGATGCTCTTCCATGCACCAGCCGCAGCAATCTCCTGGTCTACATACGAGGCCTCAAAATCTTTCTTTCAGGAACTCAATGATAATAGTAACAGTGACAATGTCACTTGAATAACCAAGGAGCGAAAGGGTATTCGCTATTCTGCTGATGCATCACAATAATGTGTACAAGTAATGAGATGCTAGCTTCCCACGAGAGATCACAAGCAAGCACGTGTACCATTTTTTCAGGCCCAGTTGCTGTCTATTTAATTGGTATTACGAGTCAAATTGATTGGTCATATAGAATTTACTGCTGAATACTTAGCTGCTCATTTAATAATCCTGTTGTCCCTGCATTTTTTCCTTAAAATTTTCAGTTTCATAATGATGCAAGATTCTTTTATTTCAACAAAAAAAAAATTTATCGTTTATCTGGATACTCAAGAGTTAGTTACCATTGCTATCTCTCTTTTTGCAGCTATTGATTTCCACTCAGTTTTCTGATCGTGGTGATTCCATTGATGATTTTGGAGCTTATTTTTTTTTACTCGGTTTTATTTTTGGGGGTCTCTTTTATGGCGTCTGGCGAATATTAAGATATCATAGGTTGACATAATGATACCACGAGTCTGGTTATGCCAGGAGCAGATGACAGTATTGGATCTACAAGAATGGTATCCGGGTAAAACTTTCCTTCGTCTCGGTCAATTTCAATGGCATCATTAGGAGATGGTTTATTTTTAACCAAGACTATCATTTTTCTATTTGGATTTGCTTTTTTTTTTTTCCTTCCACATATGGACGCATGCTTCTGCGGCCTTATAATTCGTAAACCGCAGCTTTTGCACCCCTACAGCATACTGGGAGTACTGTCACTGCATTCATGTTGAATCAACCTTTACGGGGGGCCTGTAGATGACAGCAGAAGCGATTGCCCATTTAGCACATTCCGATGGTATACTCACCTGACACGGCTATCATTGGTGAAAGGACAGGGTAATGCTAAGTTTCTAACTACTTGATGGGAGAAAAGGAAAAAAGGGGCTTTGGTAGGCGCAGGAGGAGGAGGTGATCTTTTATGTAATTTCGCTTCCATGGTAGCGTCAATTTATATTCAAATGTGGACACTTTCAATTTCCTTGGCGTCATTACAAGATCCTCAAACTTTACAAGACAACCAAGAAGCCAAGAATAAATAAGAACTTCGTGACTATGATTCGAGTGTTTTTTCCTGTTCTCTACGAGTTTCACCAGTTTGATCCTCAGCCAAGGGAAGAATATATGTTGTGAGCTCACAACCTGACCAACAATCACAGTAATATCATCAAGTTTTCCACCAGCCAAACAAAGAAACTCACTGGTGGTGTTGAGGAAACAAAACTCGTCTTTGTATCAGTAATATAAGAAGTTTTAGTAGTGAGCTTCATGCCAAGAATTTTAGGGTGATAAAAATGCGTGATAAAAAGGAATAGTAATATACTTATGTACGGTTTCATACCCAGAGACACCGTCAGCAACAGCAACAACTCCCCCATTGTAGTCGTGAACAAGGAATGCATCATCCCCACCTCTCTCGACCTATCAAAAGACCAAATTTCAAAGTTCAAATAAACGTTATTAACATCCAACCAAAAGCATAAAGATGAACAAGCAATTGGCTTACCTTTTTAAGGTGCAGGTAACACTTACCAGGCTCTTTGAAGGAGCTAATTTTGAGAGCTCCCGTTCAGGCTTAACTGCCTACATTACTATTGCGTTTTTCTTTTTGCAATTTTCGATAAATTAGTGAGAAGGAAGAAACTGGGAAAAACAGCTCACCGCCGAATTGTTTTGGTTTCGGATGAAGCTGCACAACAACTCGTTTTTCTTAGGAATTGAATTCGGATTTGATAGTGATATATTTGGAACATGGATTGGGAGAGACCGAGAAATCGAAGCCCTTCCTATGGGAACCATCCCCATTTCCCGCTTCGACCCACCCTCCCTCCCTCCCTCAAGTAACTATCCACAACCCACCCTTCTTGCAGAGTGAGCTCAAATCAAATGCGTGTGGTTCTAGTTAAAAGTTAAAACAAACAAAGCACTCTCTTCCAGGCAACCAAAAGTTAGATTGTATTCATTAATAATATAGTTTATCTTGAACTCTTAGATCAACAAGCACCAGTGGTCTAGTGGTAGAATAGTACCCTGCCACGGTACAGACCCGGGTTCGATTCCCGGCTGGTGCAAGCATTTTTATTTTTAACTTTCTGTATTTTTGACACTTTTCTTTTTATTTTTTAAATAAATCAATCAATCTTGGCCTTGCTTTTCTAAAATTTTCTTTCTCTATCTCCATCTCCAACGATGAACGCCACTCCCTTTTCGCCACCCGATCTCCTTCAAGGTAAAATCAGTCAATCACATTCACATTCACATTCCTTTTCTTTCCTTATTCTTGGTTTATAATCTCCAATTTACTTTTCTTTTCTTTTTATCTGTTTTGTAGACAACAATTCGGAAAGCGATACCGAAACGAATCCCGATGACACGCCCGAATACTACCAGCCAATCTCAGCCGTTGATTACGATGACTCCCACTCCGATCAATCAAACTCAGATGAAGAACACCATAACAATCCCCACTTTTCTGATTACCACCAGCACCACCTTGACAACGGCCACTGTGCGCGTCAAGCAGAGGATGGAATCTCGACTCTTAACCTAAACGAAGATGTCGAGGGAAAGAGCAGCAGCAGCGAAGATGGCGATGAAGAGGAATTAGAAGAAGAGAGAGTAGGAGAGGAATCTGAGACGGCGATCTTGAGGGCGTTTAGAGAGGACGAGAGTAGAAGGAATGCGCCGTTGACGCCAGAGAATGCGACACGTGTTATGGAGGCAATGCGTGGTGTGTCGTTGGGTAGTTTTGTTCCTGACTGGGCGGGTGGGGTTGGTGGAGAGCAGTGGATTGATGAGCTTAGGAGATTGAGGCAACCACCTGGTGCTGGAAATCAACCTTCCTTTCAAAATTAGATGTCTTGCTTTCGGGATTTTGCTTTCTTTTTATTTCTTCTTTATGAAGACTATTCCTTGCGTCCTTTCTTACTCGTATCTAAAGCTCTTTTAAATTTTTAATGGAGTGTGATGTGAAGAATCTATGAACATTTGTAGTTGAATCCATCAGTCAACTGTTTTTAAATCCAATTGAACTAAATGGGGATGGGGATGGGAATGGGAATGGGATTTCCCCGTTTCAACAAGAAGCAAAACTGAAACTAGTTCAGAAATTCCATTTTGCATGCAATTCTAGAAATTCAGTGCTCTTTTTAGCATTCTGCGGTAATTCTTCCCCATTGCATTGATTGTTCAACTTTTTGCCTCATGGATCCCTATTTCCTTCCCACCAAATTACATAATTATAGGAGCACCAAGTCCACCTTGCGATGATATCTGCAAAACCTCCTCTGCAGATTCCTCTTTGCACACTCCTGCTCAATATCTCTATCTCCAACACGCCTGTAAAATATTTATCCTTGCTCCATACCTCTCTGACAGCAGCGCAAGAGAAAAACAAGACTTTTTTTAATGCTCCATCCCGTTCTAACCCGCCTGTTTTGATGGTGAGCCTATTCAAAATAGCTGACAGCACAATGAAGCTATGCCTTGGTATGTGCAAACTACCCCATGCCACCTAATACCACTCTACTCTTACTTTCCTTTTCTTTTTCTTTTATGGTAGAAAGTCAACTCTCACTTGCTTCTCCCTGATGTGATCACATAAAGATTTCACGGTAAAATCACAGGCTAACACCACAAAAAAGTCACACCATACATCCGATCTAGAAAGAGGCCAATCCACCTTCTGCTTAGGAAGAGTGACAGAGCAACACTTCTTTCGACCTAATCCACCACCTTGCTTTGGAAGAGTAACACTTTTCCATGAGACTTGCCCCTGCAGCCGAAAACCTTCTTTACCCTTAGAAATGCATAGCATCTCTGCTCTACCTCTGATGACTTTGGATGAGATGACAAAAACGGGAACCAATAGTTTTGCATACTAAGTATCTTGGAGGAAACCAACTGAATTTTCAAGCAAGAGACCTTTTGATGCCCAACGCGGAGTTAGGACAGGAAGTTTACTGATAAGGGGCTTACAATCATCATAGCTTCTTTCTAATAAGGGTGGCACCTAAATATCTCACAGGCAAATTCCCCAGATTTCACAGCCCATTAGTAAAAACCATTAAATCATCCGCAAAACAAAAGGGTGAGAGAAGAATTTTCTTGCATTTAGGGTGGCAAGGCACGCCAGCAACATTATTAAGCAGGCTTGGATAGAACCTCTCCATACAGATCACAAAGAGATAAGGTGATAATTAGTCACTTTGCCTTAACCCCTTCTTCCCTTTAAACTGTTATTTTAATGCTACTCCACGTACAAAGAAAATCCGTACATTATAATTATTTGACGCAGTCGACAAACTGAATATATAGTTTCTAGTGCGCATCGAGACAAATTAATCTCAAATCAAAACTGAAGTTGCAAATCATGGTCCTAGAAATTTTGAACTACCATACACTGGAATGAAGGTCCTGTGCACGTTGTGCTCCAGCTATTATGTTGATCAGGAACCACTTGAGGCATGCTTCTAGCTTCCTTCTCATGCACTGATATTCTCTATTTCAGCTTTCTTGTCCATTCTCTTGAAAATGCCAGCAATAACCTGGTAAAATGATTTTAATAAACTAGGTAAGATGGGAATTTTCAAGAGTGTAGATTAGAATGAGTTACCACTACATGACTCTGGTTCTGTAATTTATGAGATGGGGATAAATTTGTACCTTTCCAGGTCCCAATTCATAACTCTTCTTCAGCCCTTTGGTTAAGAGAGTCTTCACTGTTGTTTCCCATTGAACAGGAGAAGTCACCTGCAAGTTTGAATTTATAGGATCAAATTATTGTTCCCTCTGCTTTATCATGGAGAAGCAAGTTACGAGTAGTTTACTTGGCGTGCCAAGATCTTCTTAATTGTTGCAGGATCTGCATGTGGTTGTGCATCAACATTGGATATAACTGGTATTCTTGGTTGTCTGATTTCAGTGGCTGCCAATGCAGCTTCCAATCTTGAGACAGCTGGTTCCATGAAACTTGTATGAAAAGCACCGGCAACTGCCAAACGAACCTGAGAAAAGTCGGAATCATGGTTATTAACAGTGAAAAGATGATGATGACGATGACGACGATGATGAAACAAAATTACCGTCATTCGAGCTTTGAATGACTTTGCTTTGGCTTCTACTGCTTCTACTCCCTTCACACCTCCAGATACCGCATAATTACCCTACCAAAATGCATTCGATACCAAAGTCCATACATTAAGTTAATAAATACACCAAGTATGGCACTGATACTAAAAGAATCTGATTTAAAGGAACCTTACAGGACATAGGTAATTTGCAATCTGAACTCTATCAGCTTCATCAACTTCTTGATTGGCTGCATCACACAACTGTTGAACTTTGTCAGAGTCCAGTCCTATAACACTGACCATCGCACCTTTAGCAGCATCGGCAGCTTCCTGTAGGCAGTTTCATAGAAAATGTTATTACTAAAACATGTCATGAAACACTCAGTACGAGGTACATATACTATAGCCATCTCTTAGCCAGCTATGATTACCTGCATGGCTTCACCCCTTAGTTTGACCAGCTTCAGTCCATCTTCGAAGCTATAATAAGATGGAATCCAAAGAAACAGGACATGTGAATACATAAACACAATGACATATAAAAAGGCAGGAATCATATAGGCATATACTATCTGTAAGCGATTAAAACTTTTATTCTGAAAACAGTAAATGGTGCACAAACTAAAACATGAATACGAAGATGTTCTATCTGCCCCGATCTGATACACAGAACACAGCATAAGCAATGACCAGATAACCACCCAGCAGTGACAATCATCGATCAGATTTGAATATTGCTGGATTAATCTAGTTTGCATGTCACATTAAATGTTGGGCAGAGCTCACCTAAATGAGGTAGTCATCACTTAAGTTTGAATATAACTGGGTCCTTCTAATTTGCAAGTCAGATCAACTATTGGGCAGAGCTCATCCAAATGTACGACACAACAGGATTTTAACAGAAGCATCATATTGATAAGCATTGTAATCTAAAAGTGCTTGGCTCAATGCAGGATAAATTAAAATATGAATACGAAGGAGGAGGTAGCAAGCTCATAAATCAATTTGTGCAAACACATCAACACAATATTGTTTCAACTCAGTTAGAGTTATTGTTAGATGAAGTTGCTTTAGTTTGCAAATACAACAGTTGTTTTCTTGAGTTAAATGCTCACCTGAAGGCTCCAGCAAATGCGAGCGCAGTATATTCTCCCAAGCTGAGACCACATGTGACATCAACAGAGTCAATTATCTGCTGGCCTCCATCACGAGCTCGGAGCACCTCAACTGCAGCTAGACTTGTGACATAAATAGCAGGCTGCATTGATAGTTACAGATGCTCACCATTAATCACCATTTATAAATCTTAACCGATAATAACACCGCGTGCATGACAGCTAAGCATCAACATCACCAGAAATTAATGCAGCTATTTAGATAAAAGGGTGTAGATCCGTGACATAGTGTTTATCCTAGTTTCAAAAATAAGATTAACCGATCAAGCCGATTGGTGTAGTAAATCTATCACATGGGACCTAGTAATTTAAAAGAAAATGTTGACATCTTTTCACCAAAGTAGAGTCTCTTCACAACCATACATGTTGCATCGGGTGAGCTTGTCTCCTTATGGCATAAATGACTGTTGATTATTGCCAGGACAATTAAGCCCAAGGTAAAGCAGTAAACATTGCATAGCAGAAAGAGGGAGTACCTGGCTTATAACAGTCGAATCCAGCTTCTCTTTTGGACCACCGATGCAGAGTTCAAGAAGATCATACCTGCATCCAACAAATGCTTACGAAGACAATGAATATAGATTCCAGGCCGAATTTCTAAAGCTGACTGAAAGAGAAAAAAAAGGAATAATTTTTTTGAATGCTTACCCCAATATATCGTTGGCTTTTTTGTACAACTCGGAAGCAGCTGACACACTATGAGCCTCCTTTCCCATCCCAACAGCTTGTGCACCCTGAATTACTTAGAACAAACAACAACACACCACTCTAGTTAGGACTTAGGAGTAGCAATTAATTAATTAATCAACAAACTAACAATTTAGCTCTTAATCTTTAATTCCAGTCCCAATTAAACAAAAATCAATCAAGCCTTATCTAACGATTTCCTACATTAGGAATTAACCAATGCAGGTAAAATTAGAAAGGTAAAAGAAATCAATAAAAGACTGACCTGACCAGGAAACAAAAAGGCTGAGGTAGGCTTATAATCGAGAAACAAAGTATCATCAACAACAACAGTTTGAGTTTGTGATCCAACTGACAAGCTCATGAAAACCCTTGATGGGTTCCCATTTTTAAGAGCAAATCCTCGAATTCCTTTGTTAAAAGCATCAGAGGAAGTGAAAGAGAGGGTTTTGAGAGAAACGGAAGGGATAGCGAGAGAAGAAGAAGCCATGGTTGAAGAAGGAAGTGTGCGTAGGATAAGAGGGAGGTTGGTGGTGGTAGTGAAGGATACTGGCATGTGAATTTAGTGTTTGTTTGTTTGGGTTTTTTATAATGTGAAATGGTGTGGGTATTAGTAGCGGAGTTTACAAAGAGAGACGTTGGAGATGGCTTCAAAGCCAGAGTGAGCAGCCAACCAATACTGTTTGGTAATATGATATTAGTTTTTTTAAAAACAATTATTAAAATAATATTTTATTTTATTTTTTAAAATTTATTTTTGAAATTTTTATATTAAAACAATTCAAAATACAAAAAAATTATCTAAAATAAAAAAAATATTTTTTTAAAAAAAATATAGTAATATCAACACAAAAACAAACACTCGCATTATATTGTGTTCTTCATTTTATTTTAGGGCACATAACTTCACTTTGTTATTGTCGTTTAAGAAAAACTAGAGAACGAGGAGTCGATGAGACTTGAGAGAGAGTTCCAAGGAAGAAGGAAGGAGAATGCTTCTCTTCACCTGGAGAGGTCTCGAACATCAGAACCAGGCCATGTCAAAAAATAAAATAAATAATAAAATTCTCAGGAATGACTTTTAAAAAAATTCTGACGGAACTATCGAACATCTAAAATGAGGCTTTTCTCATCGAGAGTAGGAAATCTCAGGAGGATTTTGGCTAAATTCCAACAAAAAACCCTCTTAACAGCATCTGTAATTTGCGATTCTGAGACTGAGACTGAGAGTCTGAGAGGGTCCGTGTAATTAATTTACCCTCTAAAATAATAATATCATGACCTACTTGAAGTCCTTGATATGATACTTATCGAATTTGAGTACCCTCAAGTTCATGGATCATTTAACACAAAATATTTTGCTTCGTTTTGCTAACAGGAGTTGAATTCCAATTTTGAAGCTCTTGTTTTCTTCATTCGGTATTTTGCTAGATTTATGCGGTGATAAAGAACTAGCTGATTTAGTTTTTCTTACTCGAGGAATAATGCAGCGACAAACCCAAAATGCCAAAAAAGAAAAGTAATATAGTGGATAAATTGCATATACCATGGCGTTTGTTGACACAAATATGAGCCATAGGGAAAATAACGGGGAGGCCAGACATTATCTCGGCGACCAGGTCTGTCTTGCCTTGATATGTTCTCCAGGGCCTGCTAGTGCTCTTATTCTTGCTCGATATAGATCAATTTTTATGTGGCCATCACTAGCCAGCTTCTGATCTTATTACAACTAATATTTACCAACTTCAGTAGACAACAATATGAAGGCTGGTTCCCCGTATATCCTCTCGTTTATGCGCGTAATTACTTTGGACTTTTTGTCTGAATTTCCACTTCTCCTTTGCTGATTTGATGTTGAACTATTTCTTTTAATTACAAAACAATTTAACCAATGGGAAGAGAATCCGCCACAAAAAAAGTCAAGGTAGGTGTATTCCTGCAAACATATAAAACAGAAATAGAACCCTTAAATCCCCCATCATTTTGAAAGTGATATACCCTAATTTTCATGTTTTTTTTCGTATAGGCCTTGCCCAGCACTGCACGGCATATAATAAATAATGCAGCTTTTCAGAAGCAAATACATTACAAGCAAAAAAGCATTGCGGCAGATGGTTATATCCATCCAACGCAGAATCTGCAAAGCCGAACTGTGTCCTTGCAGAGCATTTTACTTTACGTGGGGCATGAAATAAAGCAACAAACAAGAAAATTTGATTCAGAACAATACCTGGTCAATTCATTTGCTTCTCTTTATGTATAATCAACAGCCTGAAGTTCACTAAATCTGTCCCTTTTGCTCCTTATTACTCTTGCTTTGTTCTCTACTATTTCAAGCACCTGAAGAATGGAAGTGAAGGAATAAAAATCCATCACCTTTTAAGTGGTTCGTTGTTTGCTTAGATGACAAAGAAGTGCTTTACAGGGGCTCCTCAACTTGGGTGCAAGATCTTTTGAAGCAAATTAATTTTCCTTTTTTCTGTTTTCACGTGTTCTATGCAGCAGAATTGTGGCACTCCAAATTCAAATTACCTCTGGTCTTGAATTTAGAACTCCACTGGACATTCCAACATCGATGCACCATATGCTACAGTTGTATTTACTGCAAGAAACACACAGAATTTCAGAACTACGACCAGGAAAAAATAGCTGCCATATTATGATGCAAATCGGAACCTAGCTAAAGACAGTATAGATGAGTACCAATTTACGCCTGTAGTTTGAGGAGTATGCCCTACCACCATTGCCTTAGCTCCAAGCAATTGCAGCGTCTCTTCAAGAACGGATTGTATCTGATGAGCAAACAGTTTTTAGTTCCAAAAGCCTGAGAAGTTACTACAGTATTAAGATTGCACAGTTCAAGCTTCACTCCAATAATTGAGTAAAAATCAATGGGAAAAAAAACACGACATCAGAAAATCTCATTTTGAAAGAGGATGATTTCTTCTTGCTTCAAAGACGAAGTAATCCAACCTAAAGCAAATCAAGTTGGCAGACAAATGCATGCTCTGATAAACAGTGGTTGTAGTTTTCAGTGGCAACAAGTTCGTTTCATTTCATATTATTTTTAACTGCCTGATTCCCTCACAAGAAAGAGATAGAAATACACACCATCAAAGGATACATACCCGGTTAATCTGATAGCCCTCCAAACCTAGCATGTCTCTTGAGTATAAGCGGTTCCAAACAACAGAATCAAAACCCTTTGTGGCTATAAACGGGAAATTAGGACTAGTATCATCCTCACTTAAACCTCTCATCCAGTGAGATACTTCATAGTTCATCCTTTCAACGCCATATGCAACTGCAGAAGTACCAATACTCTTATCAGGCATTTCAAACAAGAAAAGATAAAAATCTCACATCTCTTAGCAAGCATAAACAGCATGACAACCAAATCTTCCAAGAAGAGATGCTGCTATTTTTATTTCTTACCATGTTGAGGAAGGAGGCCACCATGACAGAATACCCAGTCATTGATCTTGAGCACAACTGCATGCCGCGCCAATTCACATGCTAACGGACCACCTGGTCTCAACAAGATTGATCTGGCAATTACCCCCTTTTGCCTCTGCCCTAATATTTTAAGGTGATATCAGTAAATGCGCCATATGCAGGTAAAGGCAAAGACAGAGAGTTTCTGTGGAGGAACAGAAGGAGAGCAGATAGGTTCACTGCAGTTGATAACTGAAAGGACAGGATTTTTGTACCTTCACCAGATTCCAAGGACCCCAGTGATTCTGAGACAATTTTCGATCTTCTCTCCGCCTTTTAGACTCTCCAATCCAGCCAAGAAAAGCATTTTCCCAGTTGTACTGGTGGTCTTCCAAGTAGGCCAGGAAATCTGAACATTCATCAAATGCCCCCGAGTCAACATATCTAAAATCTCCCTCCACATTCATAGTCTCATGATTCCCATTGACCTATTATCAAAACAATAATATAGTTAAAACATAAATCAAGAAAATTTTTACAGGAGAATAATATCTTGGAGTTTCACAAGAAATCTTTTAAAATGAATATATTGAACTCAAATTACTGAAAAGTTTGCAGGATGACAGAAGATTATACGCTTGAGACATAAGAGGTAGGAATCCTAAAGGAACTTCAATAAGCCTTAATTCATATACTGTTGTGCAATATTTAAAATGTCGCTGTAGCATGATGTTGATGTTGCCTCAATGACAGAGCTCTTTCCATCTTTAGTACTACAAACCTGAAAAACAGCTCCACCTTGAGCTTTTGCCTGAATATCCAATGAGCGTAGTAAGGACAGTATTGCTATCTCTTCTTCACCTCGATCAAGTACATCTCCAAGCTGAATCAATACCTACATTTCCAAATAAGGATTTGAAAACATTAGACAACAAATATAGAAGCTTGAAGAGGATAGTGTTATCTTAATGATATCATATAAGATTACAATCCATAAATTGTAGACCAATAGTAGTTCAAAGTTTTCTGCATATTAGACGAATAAGAGACATACGGTTTCTCCACCAGTCCATAAATCTTGACCATCAGAACTCAGTACGCCAGCGATCTCAAGCGCACATCTTGCTTGGTCAAGATCTCCATGAACATCTCCAACTATGAATACAAGTCAAAGTAGACAGTGAAGAAAAAGTAAATGAATGGCATGCATAAAAGCCAACACAATAAATTGATAGAGATTATATTGTTTCTCTTCAATCTCCACATGAAATCTTCACAAAGATATCTTTTATCGCTTTGAAAAATGAAAAAAAATCAATTTTGACTTGTACAAAACTAACAAAAACATTTCACAAATCTCCTTCCAAAATAGGACTCAATGACAAAAGACATCACAGCCGAGCAAAATGGCACCTTGAATGCCATAGTGGGGAAACCCCAATTAAGTTAAGCATACATCCTCCAGTAACCATCAAGAATCTGTATATTATCCTTTGAGTTAATAAATGAAAATTACCAGCACTCATACTAGTGTATATCAACATGCAGAATGGATACAAATATGCGTTTCAGTTCTCTGAAAATTTAGTCAAACTTACTAATTTGGGTGCGTTCAACAAAAATAATCAGGACTAACCTAGTTTCTGTTACATGATTCAAATTTTGCATTGCAACATTAAGACTGCCTTCCAACAATTCAAGTTCGTTAAGTCATGAAGCTGAAGTATATAAAGAACTCACCAATACCAGAAAATGACAATACTGTATCGATACTACTAAGAACCAAGCTCAGACAGAGTAAAACAAAAACACCAAAACCAAAAAGGGAGATGATGACAAGTAAATTACCAGCTACAATACGGCGACCAGGAGCAGAGACAAAAGTAGGAGGGTCTCCATTGATAACTATAGGCTTCAAGGCTCCTCCTGTGCTGCTGCTAGTAGGATTTAACGCGGGATAAGAAGAAGATAAAGAAGCACAAGTCTCTGTTACTCTACGAGGAAGTGAACAAGGTGGTAGAATTAAAGAATTCAGACATGATGAAGCCATTGGTTTTTTTCCCTCTTATTCACTCTTCATTTCTATAGTTTAACGCAAGTTACGAATATAGAGGCTTCTTATTTTTGTTGGTTTCGATTTTCAGTAAAGGGCGAAATTCCTTGCCTCTCAGCCACGTATTTACTTTATATCTTCTTTCTTTTTAGAGACTTTGTGGATGGAGATTCTTTCGAATGGTGGCCTGTTAAAATCTCTTGGTTTGTTTTTGTTATCGTTAAACGAGAGTTCGAGACAGTTGGGCATGGGATGTCCAATTGTAAACGGCATCGTTTCTTTGTTTTTCCATTTTTATTTTTGTTAGCGTAAACTCTCGTTTCATTTTTCTCAGCTCCTTTCGGTGGCCATTTATATCTGCATAATTTGTTTTTTACTCGTGGTCATTTATAAATTTAATAAATTCTGTGAAATTCACTGTGAGGATCCACATATCAATTTTAACTTCTTAGTTAAATATGAAAAGACACAAAGTTTATCCTCTAAAAAAATAAAAATAAAATCAAGCAGAAGTTTGACGATTATCAGTTGAGATTGAGAGCGAGATTAATTCATATCATGCAAATTGTTAGACAGTGAAAGGTGTCCAAACTGCAACCTGTCCATCTTGGGTGTAAAAATAAATCCTTGTTTAATATTGTAGTTTAATTATGTTTTTGAAAAAATTTAAATTTATTTAAATTTTAAATTAATTTTCTTATATTTTTTTATTATTTTGATATATTTATATTAAAAATAAAATATAAAAAATATATATTATTTTAATATATTTTTAAATAAAAAATATTTTATATTCAAAATGGATGATGAGGCATGGGCACAGTGTTGCAGAATATGGTCCTAAACTAACAATCCCGTGAACATGGATGAAAATCACCACAGCACTTGGAGCCATTTTTTCAACTTTAAGCGTTCTGTTCGTTACTGGGCAATTTTCGTCATTAGACCAGATTCGATCAAGCCCAGCCCAACTTTGCTAATTAATTTGCCCCTGATTATAGGCCCATGCATCCACGAAAGAGTTAGATGTCAGCTAGCAGAAACTCATATGAAATTAAAGTACACATTCAGAAATTCAGGCCCAGACCGAGCCAATGGCCCATCGCCCAAAGTCGAGACGAGTTTTCTCTCATGGCTAATTGGTGCAAACCCAACCAGATTCTATAAAAAACAATGAAGAGAAGAAACCCGAAGTTTTTTTTTTTAATCCATTTGATTGTGTGAGTGTTCTCTATTTGGTAGAAGAGAAAATGTGGAGAATTAATTTGTTCATTTTTTTTTCCTTTTTGCAAAAAAAAATCTCTCGTTTAGTAACATAAAAAAATGAGTAATTTTAAGGGGCGTAGCTCAACTGGTCAGGTTTTAGATTTGATTTTTAAAAATATCGAGTCTCACAAACTTCAGAGCTACTAGAGATTTATATGATTATTAACTTCAGAGCCAGTAGAATTAATTAAAATATAAATTAACACCAAAACCATATTAATATAAAATAAAATAAAAAATATAGAGGGATGAGAAATTCGATTCAAACAGCATAATGTGAGAAGCCCGAATTAGGACAGGATACCGTTGAAATGATGGTTCTATCAAATCAAACATCCAGCATACCTAATTGTAGGGTCTCAAAAACCTGCTTTCGAACTTCTCTTTCCACTCTTCATCGGAGTTCGTTTGATTTTTTTTCTTCCTCTCCAATAGAAGTTACAGGATCTGACCAGAAAATATAACAAAGGTGGGCAAGTGGGCATGCACATCCACTGAACAATCCCTGGGCCAAATATGTCCCAGCTGAAACGACCAAAAATATCCAATGTCAATGGATAAAAAGAAAAGCACTCCTGCGGTGTTTTCTCGGAACATGTTTGGCTCTTTCACATGATCTTGTGTGTGGAAATATATGTGGATAACGTACCATCTATAGCTTCGTGTCATTATTCACAACTACCATTTACACACAAAGCTCGGAACTTACCAGCTAGAAAGGGTAGCGGAGAGGATGCATGGTTGAATCTAAATTATGTACAACGTTGATGAAAACATAAAATCAGTAGTATTATATGCAAAACCTTTAACAATGGGATGGATCTTCACGGTACTGATATAGAATGAAAAATCTTGAATACGGAAAATGAAGTGGTTGGAAAACAAGTTCCATTTTAACACCATATTTGTTAGGTGAAAAATAGCTTTTTTTTTAAATTAATTTTTTTAAAAAATAAATTCCTAAAAAAATAAATTATTTTTTAATATTTATTAATATTATGGAAAATAAGTTGAAAATTAATTTTCAGTGTTTGGCTATGTCATAGAAAATAAGCTGGAAAATAACTTGTTAATATTTTTTCAAGTTTATTAAATTAATGAGGAACAGATCTTATAAATTAAAGTTGAATGAGAATGAAATTGAAAATAAAATCTAATTTCATAAATTATCTCAAATAAAAAAATAACAATCAAAATAATAGAGATCAAATCTAATAGATAAAAAAGTTGAAAGATCATAAAATTAAAAAAATATATAATTTCATAAATTATTTCAAATAAAATAAGTAATAATGAAAAGAATAAGAACCAAATCCGATAGATAAAATATTTCAATTAAGAAAATGATAAGATAAAAGCAAATAACAATAATAAAAATAAGGACCAAAGTTGATATAAAAATCAAATAAAATCAAATTCTAAAGGATGAAATTGAAAAAAAAAAATCAAAACAAAATATATAGTAATCAAAAGTTCGAGGACTAAATTTGATATTATCAACACATAACATGACATTTCAAAAACTTTCACAACTTCTGGAAAGTGTTTTCCGTCCAAAATATAAAAAAAAACACTTTCCTGAAAATCAAATAAAATTTTTTTTTTACTGAAAAATATTTTTCGTTAACTACCTTTTATAATAAAAAACAAATATAAGAAATTTTAAAAAAATATTTTTAAAAAAACTGTTTTAGATATTATTGTGTTAGAAACGCTCCAATATACAAGTCAACAAAGATGCAATGAGAAACAAGGCTAAAAAAAGTTGTATGGCAGGTGCTGCAAAGTGTTTGCTAATAAAAGAGAAGAAAAGATAATAGATGTCTTTGAGAGTATGGTTAAAATGGAATTTTGAAAAAGTTTGATTTTTTTTAAAATTTATTTATTTTATATTTTAATATCAAAAATAATTTTTAAAAAATATAAAAAATATTATTTTAATATATTTATAAATAAAAAATACCTTAAAACACAATATCGACCATACTCCCTCACAGGCTATAACTACAAAGAAGAGAATTAAAGGAAAAAAAACAGCTTTGTCAAGATTTTTTTATGTAGTCATAATTAAGCTATGACAAACTTGCATCGAGTAAGAAGCGAATGAGTCAGTTCTCTTGCCATATCTAGTTTTATATCAGTATTGAAAATAACACCTGCATCATAAGCACTGTTCACTTCATAATTGTAGCTCCTAGCCCAACTTGTGGGATGTCCCATGCATGTCTCAGAGACTTGCAAGCATTCGATACTTGTATAATTTGACTTCGTCGTTAATAAGGGATAGGTTATGCTGATCTAATTAGAAATCAGACTAGCTGTGTTCTTGGCAGATATCCCTGGTTAATTAAGTGAGCATTTGTTTTTTCATTACAGTATATTATTTTAATATATTTTTAATTAAAAAATATCAAACATTTAAAAACGCTAAAAAAATAACAACCAAGGCCTTCTTATCGTATCCGGATTGATCATGCACCATCCGAGTGGAGAGTTTTTCCTTGTATGTCCAAGCTATGAAAGTCAAGTAGAGGAAGATGGAACTCGTATCTGATAATACAAGTGTATCGTGGGTACATTAGCCACCCCGTCAAATCTATACACAAACATGGCAAGAAATGTACATCGCTATTCATCTTTGTCGCCGAACTTGGAATGGAGTTTCTGGTGGAGGAAGCATGTGACTTTAAAGAGATCTCCCTTTTTGGATCGATCTTATAAACGTATGCTGCACCTCCACACATGAGAGAACGTAGATGCCATAACTGGCTATGTTCTATCGTTCTCAATTTGATGTATGCATTATGTCAGGTATCTTATGTCAGGTCCTTGGGGAAAAGTTCCATGGCTACATAATATAGGTGATATTTTGATGAAGGTGGCAAAGCAATTTTTCTCGGATCTATTCACTTCTTTTTGGTTTATATATACCTCAAAACATTTCAAGTTTATTTTCTTGTAAGGAAGCCCGATATCTTGCATTACGAGTAAAAACCTTATAATTGTATATACTGTTAACAGAATACATAACTTAGTTAAATCCAAAGAAAAAGAAACTAAAGCGAAAATTAACCAATTAATATCTCCAGGTAAATTGGTCTCGTTTCGGTTTCTAAGAATTTGTAGGAATTTGTGTTCGTATTCAATCTAAAACTGAATGGGTTCTTCTCTTTCTTGGCAATTTGTAGAAATATATACTCATTACTCAAATCGAAAATTTCTTGCAAGGATAGATTAATTGGGTTCTGCGAATTTCGTTTTGAGTTATTTTATTAACTGAAACCTCAACGAAATTATTTTGATAAAAAGGTTTACAGGTGGTAAGAGTACTAGGTGATAATTAAAAAGGAGAATGGAGTATTATGGAAGCGAAGATATAGCATGCTGTAAACCACCCATCAAATTAAAATTAAAAAATAAATGGTTTAGTTATAAGAATTTAGAATTAAAAAATTTGTTTTTTCTATGATGTCAGGTTCGAACCCTATAATTGCTAATATAATAACCACTGGAAGATTATATGGTCATTAATTTCAGAACCTATAAAATTATTTGAAGTAAATATAAACTAACACAAACATTCATATTAATAAAAAAAAATTAAAAAATAGAAGCCTGTGCGGTGTTTCTGGATGCTAAGTTTGCTCCGTAAGATTATTAATTTTAGTGCTGTAAAACTTAAAACGAGTAGAAAATCATCTTATTTGTTAATTTCAAGATTTCAAAATTAATCATGTAAATTGATTTGGGTATCCACAATTAAAAAACAAATTAAGAAAAGGAAGGGAGTCATAGGGGCCAGGGGAAGCCTGATCCGGTTCTGACGTTAGGTGTATTGCTAAGATTAGGACAAGTGGGAGAGCAAATATGAAGAGATTGTCGGGTTGTGGACCCCTTAACAGAGAAGTCTTATTCTTCTCTAATTCATAGAGTATATTTTATTTTTCATACGGAGATTCGTGATTTGACCAATGCCCCCACACACATTCACTTTGACCTTTGTGAAATTCCCACCCACTTTCTCTAGATTTAATGATTTTATATCCTTTCTTAATTCTATCTCTTGGGATTTGCCTCCCCACCTAATTCCTCCTCGCTATTACATATCTTCAAAAGGATATAATCACACCATGACCAATCTATAATTTTATCTTGGGCAGGCAGTACGGAATCAAGATTGGATACAAGTTTTAGCTTTGTTTTTTTAAGCTTGGCATTGCCGCTGATCTTATTTGTCCATTCAGATCTTTACAGCTTTTTCATCTAAAAAATGTGTTCTACTTTGTCAATTGTAAGGCTTTGCATAATCCAATTGCATCAATATGCCTTTTCTTGAAAAATAAAGTGCAAGAAATATATAGTTTTAATCAATTAATAGTTTAATACACACTTTGTAGTGTCCAGATATTGATGTCAATGCAGTTTTCAGATGGATGTAGGGGCTGACGTAGCGCACAGAGTTTGCAGGCTGCTGCAAGGATGGCACATCAGCCAAACTGCCATTAGGGTGGGGGTTTCAGGCCAGTCATTCAAGGATGAAAATGTATGCTATATTGCTGTTAGAAAAAATATATATTTATTACACCATCCTATGCAATCTAGGGTGCACCCTTGATCTTGATTTTAAATTTAAGAAGAATTTGTGAGAGAGAAATTCTCAATTCTTGTAAGTTCTGGCAATCTGAATGTAAACGACTATATAAAATCTAATTAATTAGGAGTTGTTTAGCTTTGATATACAGATTATATACAAGAATTGATGAGTAAATGTCTGTCAAATTTGCAAAACAAACCTGGCATATAATCAATTGTGATTCCCGAAACTCTTCGATAAAGTTCATATTATTCAGTTAATTAAATGAAAGGGCCAAGTTCATGGTGGGAGATTTTATCAAGGATTATACCATTATTCTAGGTAAGGCTGGAAAAGAACAGGGGGAGGGGGGGCATAGTTGAAGAAGAAACCTGTGAGACCCAAGTGGCATTGAGGCGGCCCTATCCTGAGTTTTCGAGTATGTTGACGTGACCTATACACATCCACATATATATATATTAAACTATACACTTTTTTTATCTGGCTAGAAACTGATCATGTTCGCTCATTTGGCTACAGAAGTTGCTTTGGGCCATTCTCCTCCTCAACTAGTACGTAGTAGAATCGTTCAGCCTATTGTTATAGATTAGTTTTCCCAGATTTATCTCTTAGATTTGTTGTCGAATTGTTAAGTCAAACTTTTGCCATTCCCTCTCGCCCTATGAGCTACGAGTTATTTGCATACCCTGGTTTTTCTGGTGGTGCCAAAATTCGGACCATAGCTAATGGTTTTGGCTTATATAACACCATACCAAACAATGTCAAGGGACTTTGATTGTTTATTTACAAGTAAAGCATTGCGTTTAGTAATATTGTGAAAACATTAAAAATGATCGTTTTATTACTTTTTCGAACTATACATACTTTGAGAATTGCTTTCAACTCTAGCTCAAGTCCATCATCAAACTTTTGTCATTCCCTCTCGCCCTATGAGCTGCGAGTTATTTGCACGCCAACACTCGGATCATAGCTAATAGTTTAGGCTATACAACTCCAAATCAAACATGGTCAAGGGGCTTTGATTGTTTATTTGCCATCGGAGTACCGTGTTCAGTAATATCATGAAAACATCGAAGAATCATTTTAATATCCTTGCAATCTGTATATACTTTAAAAACTACTTTGAAATATAGTTCAAAATGCATTATTAAATATGACCGAAATTCTAGTCAAGAAATTGTGTAGCGTTTAGAGTTTTTTCTTTCTTTGTTATTTTTGTAATGAACTTGTTTTTTGGAATTGGAAGAGACCTTCATATGAAGAAGGTTTTTATTTTTATTTTTACCAAAAATTGATATACATCCATGGTTAGGTATTAGTATTAATGGGGAAGGGAACAACAAGATTTATCAATTATTACAGCAATAACTAAATTGATCACCGCATCAAATGCTAAAGAAGGCTAAAGATTCGAGCTCACAGTGACAAAACTAATTAATCAGATCTCGAGTTTTTAGAAACTAAATATTTAATTTCTCTATTTTTAGATCTGTATAATTTAATCATTTTGTTGATTTCATGTTTTTTTTTGGAAAAAAAAAACTAAAGAAAAGCAAAGCAAATTTGATTAGAAAAGAAGATATTTAGAAAGGAAAAACCAATAAATTGAAATAATCCAAATCCATCAATGAAATACTTAATTGTTTCAATTATTAAAAATTAATTAATTAATATTGATAAATTACAAGGACTAAGTTGCACTTAGCTTGTCCACACAGGAAATAGAAAGGAAAAAAAAAAGAGAGTGGTGGAATGGTACCCTAAAACCCTAATTAATTATATTGACCACCACATGCAAGAAGGTTTGAATATTTTCCAATATATTAATTAATGGTCATAGAATCGATCACGTAATAGCATTTGCTTGGAAATAATTTGCTTCTACACCACGCAAGAGATTTTTGTTGCGGTAATTAAATTAATTTCGTGACATGAAAGATATTAAACTCAGTATTCCAATACGCTTTGATTTATATGACCTGTGAAAGAAGAGAAAAAAGAATAGCCAGTAGTACATATATAAAAATAGTCATTTAATATTTAATCAATAGTTTTAATATAGTTATGTTTTTGCGGTATTTGTTCTGTAACGCATTTATTAATTTTCTTACCTTTTGTTGACTTGCTAACCTTTGGTTTCGACCATATTGGCCAGGAAGGAAAGGATTTTACCAAGCCAACAAAAACAAAAGGACAAACACATACAAGGTTTTCATGATTTTTTACGATTTCTAAACCTAGTTAGCTAGAGACAAGTCATGAGAAACTAGTTAAAAAATGCCCTAATAGGCCAAAAAGGATCAAAGATTGCTATCACCTTTTCGGCAGAGGATGGAGAGGGGCTGGTCAGATTCTATCAAGGCATTAATGTCCTTACGATTAAATGTGGGTTTCCCAGAATAAAATTAATGAAATGCAGATCATCAAGGGGTCACGATTTTCGAGAGAGTAGCAGGCATAGCTGAGTCTGTGGAGAGTATGTACTGATGAATGAAGAAAAGAAATAGGAGAGATGGGGTCTCCAAGAAAAACCCCCTGTCGAAAAGCTGAACCAAGTGCCGAGGGGTGCTGCACCCCGAGAGCCAGAGAAAGTAGGGTATAGAATGACCAGGGCCCAAGGCAGATTTTCAGTTCTTCCACCCTTGTATTATTCTTTGCTCCTCAATGAATACAGAATTTCAAGGGACTGCCCTTTCACTTGTGTTTTTTCCTGTTTCCCCCTAGTGTACTTTTCATCTTGAAGTTCAGCTAGCTAGGTCAGCTCGTGAATTAATATTGTCTGATCTCTCAAAGGGTATACAATCCAATCTTTACATGGAACTTTAATCATACATTTATACAATACTTTAAGTAATCTTTAATTGTCTTTCGTTAAAAAAAAATACTCGAACAAGGGCCTGGCACCCTTCCACTTAATGCTAGATGAATCCGATCTCGTGATATTAATCCAGTGTACCAACTAGAGTGACTCTTTGCTAAGAAAGAGTGATTTAAAAATAGAGGATCGATGTTTTTTGGGTGGCTATCTCGTGCTTAAGCCATTTTACGAAGTTAAAACATGAAAATAAATCATTTGTGAAAAGAAGAAGGATAATGGTCTGAAAGTTAACTAATAACCCAAGACTTTCATCTGGGAAGTTCATTTTTGTTGGACTTTGTTGTCTTGAAATAGCAAATTACGTACGTGAGTATTATTCAGCTACGATGTATTTTTTTTTATCATGACTATATCATGTATATATTTTTTTATCATGAACATATAAAAGCCTGAGATCTATTAGATTTTTTTTCTACGAACAAGGGGAAAAAGGTAAGAGGAGGTAAAAAAAAAACACGTAGCTAAAAATAAAAAATATATATTAAAAAGGGAAAAAGAAAAAAAATAATTATTTTTTATTTCTAAAAATGATTTAATGACAAATTAATCATCGAAATATACTAGATAATAAAGATGTTCTTGTCATATCATTTATTTCAATGGTGTTTGTGTTTTTATATATAGTTGTTTTTGTTGTACATGTAACCTAGTGTTTGAATTTTTCAAATTTTTATAATCAAGTATTTTATCTTTAATATTTTTTAATAAGTTTTTCAATTATTTAAAATTTAAAAATCAAGTAAAAACTTGTAAGTCTGTTAATTTCTTTAATGCTTCCGTGCATAAAAACATTAATTTGATCGTGAAATTTTAAATAATTGAAATATTTATTTAAAAACAAGATACTCGAAAACTATGAAACTTCATGCGTTGAAACTTGCGCACGCAGCGTCGCAAGCTTTCATCATGGGAGTACCTACTGAAAGAGGAGCCGAGGTTGAGCTAATTTTTATAAAAATTTGGTTTTTTTATTTTAAATTAATATTTTTTTTATTTTAATATGTTGATGTTAAAATAAAGTTTTTAAAAAATAAAAAATATTATTTAAAGATATTTTAAAAAATAATATAATATTTATTGTAGTTTGTGAGTTATAACAGTAAAATTATAGTTACGCTACGCCACTGACAACAGAATACAAATGGCCTTCAGCGAAGTAATGCGATATTTTATTGTACAGTAAAATTAACACAATGCCATTGAATTTAAATTGTCTTTGCCTTGAGTAAAGGTGTTTTTATGTCTTTTCCGTTTGTTTTTTTTTTAATTATCAAGTTTGATAAAGAGCAAATTAATATTTTAAATACATATAAAATATTAATTAATTTTAAAAAATTGATTGCACATGACATTCACGCGAACATGTGCAAATGCGCCCACGACGAAGACCCACGATCTTCGTCCAGCCTGTACATCATTGTACAAAGGCTAAAATCCAGCTTTCATGATGGCTTTTTATCCTTCACGGTATCACCTCCATTAACGGGCAGCATATGTATAAAAAACAATATCGGGTTTTGCTATCGTGGCTTTTTAATTTTCTCTATCATTCTTGGTTTCAGAGCTTTCTCCTATATTTTTAAAATAATTCTTTAATTTTGTTTTATTTTAGATGTGGCTCTTAGTTATTTTCAAAATTTGAAATAATACATGTAATTGAGATTTTATTACCATTTAACATTCATTAAATTTTTCGTTAAGTTTTTTTTAATCATTATCCTACTTAAATTATCTTTTTAATTATATCATTCTCTTGGTTAAAATATTTATTCAAATTGTCTTCTCAATATTTTAGTTTATTTTATTTTATTTTAGATTTTTTTTTGTAATTTGTTTAGTTTTAATTCCTTTTTATTAGAGGTTTTTTTTTAATTTTATCTCCTAACATTTATTTATTGGGATTTTGTTAACTTTTCGAGTCACGGATTTAAAAGATTGGACCGTGTTTGCTTAAATATTTTTTTCAAGTTTTTCTTTACAATTTATTTTTTTATGATTTTATCTTTACAAGGGGTTATCACAATTTTGTGTGCCAAATCACGAGTTTTGCATAGTAAATATTATTTTTTTTCTTATTTTTTATTATATTATCAAATTAATCAAGATTTAACGTTACTTTTAAATTTTTCTTACCTGTTTAAAAAAACTATCATCACTTAATTTTTTTTGCATTAAAAAAAATTGGTCCGATTTTTTTTTTTTAGCAATTTCCAGTCCTATGTGCAAGTACTGAAGCGGATGGCTGGTGCAGAAAAGCTGGTGTTTCCTGGACATGCACACTCCTGATCGAAAACCCAATTATGCTTCTCTTAGGCCCTGTTTTTTTATTGGAAAGTATTTTTCTGTTGGAAAGTGAATTATTTTCTGATGTTTGGTAGTGTAATGGAAAATAAGTTAGAAAATACTTTTCAATGTTTGGTTATGTCATGGAAAATGAATTGTAAAATAACTTATTAATGTTTTATTTTTCTCAAATTTATTAAACTAATAAAGAACAAATCTTACAAATTAAAAAGTTGAATGAGAATGAAATTGAAAAAATATATAATTTCATAAATTATCTGAAATAAAATAAATAATAATCAAAATAATAGAGATCAAATCTAAAAAAAAAAAGTTGAAGAAATCAAAATAATAATAATTAACATTTCATAAATTATTTCAAATAAAATAAGTAATAATCAAAAGAACGAGGATCAAATTTGATAGATAAAAAATTTTAATAAAAAAATATAAGGGAAAAGTAAATACCAATTATAAAAATGACGACCAAAGTTAATATAAAAATTAAATTTTAAGAGATGAAATTAAAAAATAAATATTCACAACAAAATATATATAACAATAAAAAATTTGAGGACCAAATTTGATATAATTAGCAAATAATATGATATTTCTAAATTTTTCACAACTTCCGGAAAGTGTTTTCCGTCCAAATTTTACAAGAAAACACTTTCTTGGAAACCAAGTTAAATTTTTCTTTAACTGAAAAGTATTTTTTATTGATTAATTTTTTTAATAACAAATAAACATAAAATAATTTTTAAAATAATTTTTAAAAAACAAACATATTCTTCATTAAAAAAAAAAGAAAAAAAAGAGAGGAGGATTCATTGCAAATTAAATGCAACCACCAATGCCATGCATCATGTTCTTAGCCCTGCAAAAGAAAGAGTAAAGTTGCAAAA
>Ga0307515_10004866_pt1 | contig 27459 bp, 31 predicted proteins | sample 17_EM_MG_FD_194513 | JGI IMG/M metagenome (GOLD analysis project Ga0307515, IMG submission 194513) | Populus trichocarpa ectomycorrhiza microbial communities from riparian zone in the Pacific Northwest, United States - 17_EM | ecosystem: Host-associated > Plants > Roots > Unclassified | place... | reverse complement strand
TGGCTGAAGATAAGAGGCCTGGAGCGAACACTGCTCATAACTTTTGAGTTAGTATGGATCGCAACCCGAGAGGGTGTCATAATCTACGTTGGCAGAGTATCGGTTGGTCGCCGACATAAATCTCTGAAGCAATGCCGAATAGCCAAATTGGTATGGTGAGGCATTAATAACTTCATGTTATTATTATATTGCGATAAAGCGCTGGTCGTATTATATGACGTCAGACGTTCCAACTACTGAACGAACGATAAGCAAGATGTCTAAGTTGAAGTGTGAGTTGTCATAAGTTGCGTTTGATATCTTGCAGGATGATGGCCTCATACGAGGAGCGTAACGCTTTGAAACCAATCATGCATGAACACGATAACCTAAAGGGAACTCGTGGCGGTAATCGGGACAGTATCCCGAGGACGCTATCAAGCAAAACCATTGTCATAGTCGTGGAAGTAGCGGCCAAACTTGAGCCAGCGAAAGACTATAAAATACTCGCATTGTTTCCCCAACAATGAAAGAACAAGCTCTAGCAGCGAACAGTCAGATACCTACCAGCGAAGAAGACCTTTATTTATTATAAGTTTTATATGATACCTATACCTATTATTATATAAAAATATACTAGCATAGTACGGCAGCACCGTACCATTAAGTATTCCTATTACGCATATGACAATAACCTTCGAAAACGATTCAGACGTTATCGTTTACGCTCTAGAAAAAGTTATATCCTTTGCCAGAGAAAATCAGTACCTCTTTGTGGCAAATTGCGCTTGGTGGTTAGCCGGGATATTAGGATTGGATTCCGGGTTAACTATCTTTATCGATAATTTGGAATCACGAAAATACATACATCGATCCCGAGAAATATCAAGTATACCTAAGGATATTGCGAGGATAGCGTCGGTTGATCTGGATCAAATCAACATCGAGGAGGAAATCATTCAACAAAGGAGTCCTTCCATAGCCAGCATATTTGCAAGGACAAAGCTTGCCGAGTCGAATTATATTTCTGATCCCCTAGGGAGAACGAGGAAAGGGAAAACGAATCCAGTTCCTCAGAGCAAGACACAGTTGAAGAAAGCTCGACGCCGATTGAAGAAAGCTCAACAGGCTAAGCACCGGGAAGGAATACAACAAAGACGGCTTGAAGAATTACGAGCTCAGATTATCAACAATCTTTAAAGGGAATAGGACATACGGCTGTACAAGTATCAGTTTAGGATATACAAGTACCCCCGTAACAAGAAGATTCAGGCTCAGGAGGTTCAAGGGTTGTTGAATGAACAAGGGAGAAGGGTTACCGGATGTTTTAAGACAACCCCCCAAGGAGTGTTGATGACTGATGCTGGACTTAGACCAATGAAGTCACTTCTTAATTACCGTGTAAGGCACTATTAGTTTTGACAGATAATGATGCCCATTCCTTAGAGAGGAGACAGAAAGTTAGCACAGGAAGGATGTATGTTGCAACGGGTGGAGGGGATTGATGAGTGTATCCAGGAGGAGATTCTCGAAACAAGGTGTTATGAGTATGCAGTGTTGCCAGAAAGTCGACAAAGTTTGACAGGCAAACTGATTATTCAGGAAGAAGAACAAGCCAAAAAAGAGGTGGAAAGAGAGAGAGAGGGCTTACTTCTTTGGACTGATGGATCGAGAAAAGAAGATGAGTGGGTAGGATGTGCAGTAGTGTAAAAAGACGAAAGGTGGGAAAAGAGGAGGGTACATCTTGGCCAACAGAAGAAAGCGTTTGACACAGAAATATATGCGAGATCTGAACAGGTGAAAATCGGGGATTAGCAGAGCAGGAACGGAAAAGTGACAGCAGTTATGGTGATTACAGATAGCCAGACATCATTAAAAAGAATACCGTCTGATGAACCAGAACCAGGACAGGCACTGGTGTTTCAAACAATGAGATGGGAAAGTGACATTCTTAAAAGAGGAATCCTGGTGGAGTATTGATGGGTACCAGCACATAAGGAAATCGAAGGGAATGAAAAAGCAGACAAATGAGCACCGAAAGCGGGGTATACTTATCGAGGACTGTACACCGAGACGCATGATCTGTTGAAGGAGCTGGATTATGTTTCTATTGCACGTATTAGCCGAAGGTTGAAACAGGTGAAATGGCAACAAAGTAAAAAAGAAATACAACAGATGGGAGCAAAATCGAAGCAAAGTTACTGGTATGATTTAGTAAAGAGGGGAAGTCAGAAAGTGGTGATGAAGGCTCGAAAATTGATTGCAGCGAGGTTTCATCAGCTGAATTCAGGACATGGACTTATGGCAAAATATCTTATGCGAATTGGAAAAAGAGGAGATATGAAATGTTGGTGGTGTGGGCATGAATATCAGACTAGAGACCACTTGTTTAAGTGGTGTAAAAGGCGGAAACAAGAACAAAAAAGGCTTTGGATCAATGTGCAAGAGGGGGAAGATGGGTATGAGGGTGTTGAAATGGTGATGAAAAAGCCAAAGATCAGGGTGCCAATGTCTCTTGTTTTTGCAGAAGAAAAATGTATGCAGGCACTGTTGGATTTTCTTTGCCATACAGATGTTGGCAGAGTTCGCAGAGTGGTGGAGGAGGTGGAGATGTCAGATCATGAGGAGTCAAGTGATGGGGGGGTGTAAAAGTTGATGTTGTTTTTGGTTGTTTTTCTTTTGTTTTGGGGAAAAGGTCTCGCGACTTTGCTTTTGTTTCTTTATGTTACGGAAGACCCTGGGAAGAAAAAAGTGTACAGGATATGCCATGGCCGCTATCGGCCGAATGCAATATGATTACAAACAAACAAACAAGGATTTAGGGCAGCTTCAAACGCTGTAATCCATTGTAAGCTAAGAATACTCGTTGACTATTCTAGCGCATAACAACTCCCGTTTAACCCCCCCATACTTATATTACAGATTTCAGCCCTGGACCTCGTCTATCCTTTCATTATGCTTCAAGTCTCGGATGCTGCACGCCACCGGACGTGCGATACTTCGCACATACTCAACAGCACTTGCGCGCAACCGCGGGGATGCTCTTGAATCGAAGCTGTTGCTCAACACCTATTCACCGCTGCTTTACCTTGGCAAGTCTCTCTTCTCTAGCCGAAAACTAAATTCCCCTTAACACGTGGATCAGGGTGGGAAATTAGTATGAAGCATTTTCGCTGCTGGAGTACCCACGGTACCTCTGGATACACCCTCAACTAAGGTAAGTCTGTACTACATCAAATGATCACAGGGTGCACCCTGGAGAAAGCCGCGGTGGAAACATGATCTGTGACACATCCAATCCAAAGCCGACTCCGTTGATTAGACAAGTTACTGCGTTCGAGTGCGCTTGTAAACTACAACGTCTGGGGGCTTTGAATCAACGCCTCAGTAACACAAGCTTGGGTTAGAGTGCAGGTATTGCAGAAGCGGGTTGGCCGCCGAAGCGAACACTGAATGATGTGTAACGTTGTGCTCGTCGTGGGACACATGTCATCAGCCCTGCTGGTTCTTGGTATGGCTTGGAGACTGTGATATGAAAGCGGCTATCTTGCCATTTAGACTGAGATAGGATCTCTCTCCCGTTGAACCTGTACTTGGTATAGAGTACTTGAAAGCCATCAACCCCGTCATTTCTCGTCTCGCCGCCACCTGCAAACGTTTAACACTTCACAATCATGGCACCCCGACCCGGCGGCCGCAGTTTATCCTCATACTACACGGACGAGCTCAAAGTCACCACTCTCTTCGGCCGCAGCTCCGCCAGTCTCTACTCCGACAGCGAACTCCGCGGCCTTCTGATCCTATCTACAATCTGGGTGCTCGCATTAAGCCTACTGCTCCTTCGCACCCTGCGTCTCCTCAAGACCTCCACGACCCCGCGCTGGATCAAATGCCTGCAGCTCACCCTTGCCCTCCTACTCCTGCCCTCCATCCTCCTCTGCCTCCGGTACGGGATACTCCCCGAACAAGTCCCTCGTCGGGACGAGCTACCGCTTCGAATCCTCCATCTAACTCCTCTTCCGTAAACCCTGCGAGATACTGCTCTTTGTCCTCGTCTACTACTTCCTCACCCTCCAGCCACCCGTCTTGTCGAAAGCCTCCGCCCCAACCCTTTACAACCTTCGACAAATCCTCACCGGCGGTTGAATATCGTGATCGGTGCCCTCAATGCTATGGTCATCATCCTCGACTTCATTATCGCCGCCGAGGCGGTGGAACGGTTCAACGATGCCGGTTTCTGGCGGTATTCGGACTGTGATTTCGTACTCACTCTTACCCCGAGTATGCTATGGGAGATGAAAACGGGGACCGGCAGGGCGGGGGGAGATTGTTTGGTCTCAGGGAGAGAATGTATGATCTTAGTGAGACATATCTGTCCGGTCGACAGCTGCAGATCACGACTGGAGTTGTCGCGGACAATGTTGCGCTCGTGGGGGCGGCGGGGGTGGGGGTTTGTGCGGCGCTGTTGCTGTTTTTTGGAAGGAGAAATGTTCGGGTTAAGGTATTTCCACCCCACCACCAAATGCGTGTTTATAATGAACGCTTGGAAAGGTACTACTCGTTGCAGCGCTAGGCTGCCTGCTATTCACCGCCTTTCATGCTGTGGTCGATACCCGCTACGTCTTCTGGAATTGGAAAGTGGTTACTAATGATAGCCGGTGGTTGGAATGGTTCGACGAGGTTGTTGGAAATTTTTATACGGTCCCAAGGCCAGATACGTGGTTGCACGGGTATCGGGTTACGGCGAGGGGATTCCCGGTGGTGGAGGCAGTGGTGGAGGCGGCGGGGAAGGTGCTGGCTTATGTGGGTTACGGGGCAGGAGGCGGTGGAGGAGGAGATGGATGAAGTGGGGGAAGCGTGGGGTGATGGAGTGGAGGGTGGAAGCGGCGATGGAGTGGCGGAAGGGAGGAATGATGGTGCGAGAAGGTGGGGGGATGGTAGTGGTGGATGAACCGGTGTGTCCTTTTGATGTTTGGGTAATTTATGAACGCTTTCGAACCACGGTGGAGATATGCGGGTGGGCCATAGATGTCCAGATAAGTAGGTAACAGGGTTTCAGTTTTCAACCCGCAAGCGGTTAAGCGAGTGATTGCTTCGCTTAGTCTTCCGCGGCTCCCGCGCCCACGAACGGGGCTAACGGAAGTTTCTCACTGTGGCAAACCCCGTAACCGCCCAGGTTTCACTGACTTGCGGCACTAAAAAGCCGGTACCCCAGCAGCAGGAGATCGTCGCGTGGGATCCGCGGATCGGTCCGCAATAAAGAAACAAGAAATATGTGGAGGCCGTTCGACAGTTGTCTCGTCCCTAAATCCTAGTGGCTCCTTCGCACTCTCAGTTCTCGTGACAAGCGAGTTTGTACAATCGATCTCACTTGATGCCATTCCTCCCCTGTCAAAGTCGAGCAAAATAGTAGACACCGACCCCGTTAAGGTGTCGCCCTGCAAATACCAAGCCACAATCATCGCGGTTTGAGCCACAACATATCCGTTTTGATCATTAATGCATTTATCTCCAACCAAGAAAACAGGCGCAGCTAAACCAGCCATCCCATATCTTTTCCCCCAATTAATTACATATGCGACATTCACCACCCAAAAACTTCCAGATGCATTGCCAATTCCTGCGTCTCGCCTTTCATGACTCGAACTTGTTCTTCCGCACAGGCATTCGCGAGATCCGCCCTCAGGCCCTCTGGCCCACAGCCAATGATTAGAGTTTTCCCTTGACCCACTAGATCCCTGACTACCTCCCTCATCACTGGCTTTCCACTGGTGTATTCCCCTAACTTTGTTATCCGATCTGAAGGCGAGGGACTACGTCTCTCACTCATCACAGGTTCCACCACATCACCATCCTTCTCTGTTGCACTAGCTTCCGTCGGCTTTATCAATGCCGCCGGTTCGGCATTACCTGTTATGTAGAACCTCATTTGGATTGCCACCTTGCTTTGTCCGTCAGCGGCAACCTCATCCAATTCGTTTTCCGCCCACAAAAAGTGCCCCGCCTCCTTCATCGCCCATACGAGTACAATACGCTTAACCTTCACCGCATTTCCAGCGCCACCTCTGACTTTATCTGTCACGTATAGCAGCCATGGCAAACACGCCGAGATGCCTCCTCCGCCCGCAATCAGAACCAACGTATCGTATAGACGTTCCACAGGGCGGCCAATGCCACCATACGGTCCGTCGATCCATGCTAGCGCGTCACTGTCCGGCCGAGAAGCGCAATACGCGGCGAGCTTGTGGGTGAACCCCGCATGAGTGCGGACGAGGAAGGTGAGAGCTTGTGGGCTGTCGACCTCCGCAGATGTTTTGTTTTTTGCGGAATCTACAGAGCGTTGGACGGAGGCGATAGTAAATGGGTGGTTGTCAAGTAGTGAAATCGCCGGGAACCGCAGGAAGCAGTGCTGTGCGGGAGTGTGGGTAAATCCCTTAGGAGCAGTGATTTCGATCCGCGTCATGTCTCCCCGGAGTTGAAGGAATGATGCGGGCGTGCTTACGAGCCACCGGCTTCCTACGTTCAGTGGCCGAGTATACCAAAACATGCGGGCGAAGTAAGAAGCTAGCCAGAGTGCGATTGTCGCCCAGAGGTACACCCAGGAGTCGAGTTGGTTGTTCGCGTGCCAGAAGAGGAGGCCGACGTAGGTGATGGCAAGGAGAATGTGGACGAGGTAGAAGCTTTCATAGAAGCGGCGGCGAACGGGAGGCAGCGAGAAAATGCACAAGCCAAGGAGGATGGCGAGGGGCGGGGCACCGCTGTACTGTTTACAGATGAGCATTTTAGCTTTCTCGTATTTATCACGGTTGGGGAACTTTAGGCTCACCTCATTGCTTCCACGCATGGCATTAGCGTAGAATTCCTTGCGCACTTTCGCAGACCCACCGGCTTGGTAGGACGCCACAAAGAACGGGATCGTATGTGCTATGCTCAACCCGAAACTCATCCACGCCACCCACCGGTGGACAACATTGAGCTTCTCGTGGCTAATTCCAGTCAATAGTGTTACCAGATTCGCTTTTCCGGAAAGTGCGACAAGGATAGGCATGCAGGCGAAGGCCATCAATCCAGTTCGTATAGCTATAGGTGGAGACCCAAAATCCAGAGTATATCGATAGTAAGGTCGGACAGCAAAAACGAGAATCGAGAGGAAGAGAAGGGTTGTAAGGAGGAATATGAGCATGCCGCACGATGGCAATCCAAGCTTGTCGAATGGCCGCGAAGTGATACGTCTGTACGATATATACCGCCCAAAAGCCAGGACTTTTTGATGAAATGAAGCTGCAGATTCTACGGTGCCTTCCCGACTTCTGCGGTCCTGAAAAACGTTGAAGCCATGAGCCACCATGAGAATGAATATGATGACAACGTAGTACCATGTCGTCCAGTGACCGTACTCAAATTGCCCAGCCCAAGGTACTAGCTCCTGCGATTGATTCGCGGCTGCAGCGAAAGCTGTGCAGGATTCGTTGATGCATTGTGGATCAGAGAGTGGTAAATCGGCTATCGGAGAATGGACGCTGCCATTCGAGTCGGAGGGCATCAACATGCTGAGGATTCGGTAGTCAGGAAGTCAAAGTAGAGTTTGAAGGGATGTTTGTAAGATGTACTAATTATTTGGGAATATTCAGTACGATGGTATTTTAAGACCATTGGTGAGGACGCGTTGGAGGAATGAACGGCTCTTTGCTCAGTTGTGGAATCAAAGGCGCTCAAACTTGCGCATGTAGAGCTCGTGTACGGCATATGCCGTTCAAGAAACTTGCTCATTATACTGCGCGAATCGAAAAGGGTGTGCATATGCAGTTCGCTTAACACGATGCATTCTATGTTCAAGTTCAGGGCTGCCGCCAATCACTAAACACATATACAATGAATGTCATACTGGTGCCGGCAGTTACTGATCCTTACAAAGTTTGAGAAGTTTATCTTCACATATGGCAAAGCTCCGGTAGGTTTCATCCCTGCGACTACCCTGAATAGTAAGCGTTTAAACTAATTTAGCTAATTCAGCGCGTTCTTGGTATTCTGACGATCACTAACTTAAACTGCTTGTTTGTCCTTAAATTGATGTGATATTCTTTAAGATTTGGGGAACTGACGGTTCTATATAGCGTGAAGTTCTGAAATTTGCTTCTATTTACAAAGCTATTTTTGTTATTGTAGGATTTAATCTAATATTCCACTGTCTTCCTCGAAGAATGAATCCTACAAAGCATGAAACACATCCAGGCGTTAACATTGAACAGGCCTAAGGCTCTAGAAACTGAACTAGTACTAGATAAAAGCTACAACCCGGCTTTTTTATACCTTATGCAATCTGCGCGGTATCCGCCCTTTCCTCCTCTATTGTGAGATTTAAAGCATTTAGATCTTCGTCGATCTTGTCATACTTCTTGAACCACCACCAAAAAGGTGCAGTCATGGCGAGCATCGACGCCGCGAGCGCGGTATACATGATGACCAAATGCGGATCCTCCATGATGGGAGAAATTGACATGCCAAGAGCAGATCCTACGCCAGCAGTCACCTGCGTCAGAGCCTGCACTAGTGCCTTCATATTTTTAGGGGCCTTGGAGTAGGCGTATTCAGACGCCGTGACAAACCCCAGAATCTCAGCTGCGGCGAGAATGAAATAAACAGGAGTCTGAATCCATACGCTGACACTGTTGGGAATGCGGCCGGAGTCTGATGCGGGGCAGGCAAGAGGCTCTTCGTAGCAGGGACCAGTATTGTAGATAAGGCGTTGGATACCCGCTGCGTACGCCATTGCTGCTGCCATAGTAATGAAGGCAGCTGTGATGCGTCCGATGGGACCGAAGGCAATTTTGTGGTCGTTCAAAAGTGGGTAGAGAAGCTTTTGGAAGATTGGCCCGAGAATGATGCAACCGATGCCATTGAGAGCTTGGATGGTATCATTAGGGACTCCATTTAACTGCATTTGACCGGCTTGTGAGACAAGATTGTTATATATCTGATTGAAACATAAGTAGAAGAGAACGAAGGAGAATCTAAATAGTTCGTGTCAGCAAATTTACCTATCTGGATGAGGGAGGGCTTGACTAACATCACTCGACAGGCTATAAGGCCACGTTTCATTTCAGCGATAAACGTCTCATCCCAGGGGACCGTTTTGCCGAAATTCTCCAATTGGTATGCGGGCTTCGCAGCGTCCAGCCGGAACTTGTTTTTTGCAGCGCATAGGAGTGTCCTCGCTGCCATCGGTAATATATTTCCTTGAGGTTGTGCCTTGACTACTTCCAATCAGCAAGTTTCCGATTTCAAAACTCAATAGAGAGACACACCAAGCTTATTTGCTTGCACTAATAACAAAATGACCGCAATCCACAAAAAGCAGGTAGGCAACAGATAAGCGGCCCAAAATCCGTATACCTTCTCCAACCAAGTAGCAGCAATAGATGATAATGCCGCAATGTTAGTAAACCTATCAACGTCAGGTATCGCGATGCCAGTAGCTGCACGTGAGAGTGTTTCTTACCAGTAAAATACATTGTATATGTACTGTATTGTAAGTGTTCGATCTGCGATAACAAACTCCCCATCGTTACGCCTCAATAATTGCGGCTTTGTATATGTATATTGATCGCCTGCGAATCTATTTAGCCAACTATTTCCCTGTGTAGTATGGGCCTTTGTCACCTAGGAACGGAGGGAAAGCAGATTTCACACCTCCTACGCCGAGTCCAATGAGAATCATAGCTGAAGCTAAACCTCCCACGCCGGCTCCATGCCGCAAGGACATAGGTAAAGAAGTCGCAAACATCACTACGCAACCTGCCATGTAAAATCTGTAGATATGTCAGTCAAGCTCTGCCGAGCGTGCAACAAGTAGAAACAGCATACGCAAGGCTGATGCAGAGTGTCCTATAGCGACCAAGCCAGGTATCCGAGATGATTGCGAAAGGTAGTGGGGTCAGATAGGAGAAAAAGAAGAAGGCGTTGTAAATGTTTGTCGCTGTGGATTGCCCAAGACCAAGAGCGCCCGGAAGTGCTTTATCGTCCATCTCATTCTGCATGTAGTTCTCTTGCCGAGATTCAGCGTCGTACCCAGGTGAGAATTCCAAGAAGAAAGAGCTTACGCCAGGGGGCTGTGACAGCATAGTAAGTGAAGCGTTCTGCGGCGCCTGCAAGTGCAACTATCCAAACAGTGCTGGGGATGTCATCAACGATATGTCGGAGACTTCTGATCTCTTCTTCAGTTGCATCGCGTCGTTGAAATTCCACGTTTTCGTTTGGAGTAATTATCATCGGAGGGTTCGAATCGGTGGCATCGTCAATGGGTTTAATTTCGTTTTCAATTGCGTCTAGACACTGCGCGGCAACCGCAGGGACCCCAATGAAAGATTTTTCTGGGGTTACACTTCTGCAATCGATGAGTTAGCAGCCCGCGACAGGATACCATCTGAGAATAACCTTTTCTGCATTGCTAATTTCTGAATTCTTCTTGACGGAGAGGACGCACTCAAGCGCTCGATGGTAGAGATGGGAGTATGTCTCTTATCGTATGTGTTCCGACCAATACATAAGCATTGCCCACTCGCATAGAGTTCCCTCGATTAATTAATTGGTATTATGTTCGTCCGGTATACAGCTAGGGTAGGGGCTAGTTACAGGCCCAATTTTGAGCGGAATTGCGGGGTTTCTGCTTCAAAAGGCGATAGCGGCTGCTTGCCGTGGCCTCGACCTGCAACAGGATACCCCACACACTCTATGTACCTGACGTCCTGTGCAAAAATATCATACCAATCACACTCAGTCAATCTACAAAAGCAAGCAGAGGCTTGAAATTTCTTTGATTTAGTCATACATAGTCTGGGTGGTGCCAGTTCTGGTTGTTAACTGGAATTGCATCTTTCCATTACACACAACGAATCACCATCGTGACTCATAGACCTCTCTACGCCCTACACAATAAATTTCTATGTCTTCAACACAGAAATGCAGTTTGATTGCCGTCGCATCAGGCAGAATGGGTAAGCACTCAGCATAGGCACATTCAATCAACAAGCAAAGAGCTCGAAAGGATTATTAACCAGACAAGCAGACTGGTTTGATTGCCAATGGACACTCAATACCGGTAATGCAGACTCGGAAAAGCGACTCAGCAGGACTTTGGACTTGTTGCTTCGCAAAAGTGACGAACGCATCCCCACGTCAACACTTCCGGCAGCTCAGCTCGATGGCCCCAGTGCAAGCCTCTATGTCTACCACGGTAGCAGCCAAAACAACTCTATTTCTCATTTCGAGGCAAGCAAACTCGGTGCTGCAGCCCATGACTTTCTCCTTGACTGTGTCGAAGCCACGAGCATTAGCGCTGCTACCGGGGAATATCTGGCAGCCGTCAAATTTATTCTCCCAGAAGTCGATGGATACACCATCAGAGCAGATTTCTTGGAGCACCGCCTGAACGGATGCGAGCTTGTAACTAAAGCTAAAGGATTTTTGTCACCCCTCCAAGCGGTGAAATCTGCCATCTCTAGCCATGCTGGGCCGCGGAGCTTTGTCGCACTCGTCTCTTCAGCTATAGGAGGGATACTCCTCAGCAGTGCGCTCGACAATCCCCCGGAAGAAATGCTTCACATGCTTGACATGGAACTAAACAACCGGATTTCATTCCCTTGGGTATTACCGGGACCTATCCCTCGGAAACGATTAGCTTGGGTAGAGGGACGTAAAGATATTGAGGTCAGCAAACACATGTATGAGGCTGCTTGGGCCCTTGGCATTACTCTAGTCGTAATTGACAATCCTGGACATTGGCTTGAATACGACAAGGGACCTTTCGCTTACTTACGGGAAGCATTCATACCGGCCAGCATCGCCGTCGACGAAGGATTTGTGGAGCGAATTGTTGAAGCCGTTCGCAACTACGATAAACCAATCGAAGCAATTATGACTGTCAGTGACGCCCGTGTTATGGGAGTCGCAAAAGCATGCGAAATATTAGGTTTTCCAACTTCGCCATCCGATTCCTACGACCTGGCTGGCGATAAATATAAGACGCGGATGATGGAACTCAACAATGATCAAGCTTTCCGTGTTTTTAGTGTTACTGAGCTCCAGAATCGACTGAACTCGAATGGTCATCCACCGTTATCGTATCCTCTCATCGTTAAACCTTGTATGGGCTGGGGCAGCGAATGCGTCTCGAAAGTCTCCAACGAAACAGAGCTTTTTAAGGCAGTTGAAAAGGCCTCTACACGCCACGCTACATCCCCTCAACGCAGAACTGATGTTCTTATTGAGCCTTACATCGACGGTCCTGAAGTTGACGCCAACTTCGTCCTTTTGAATAACGAACTCGTTTTCTACGAGATCGCCGATGACTTTCCCAGTCGCGGGGATGCCCCAAATGCCAACTCGGACGATCACTTCCAGGAAACGGCAAACCTCTTTCCGGCTGGCCTACCCCAGAACGAAATTATCGCAATCCGCGATTCTATCCACAAAAGCATTCTTCGCCAAGGCTTCTCTACCGGCACCTTTCACTGCGAAGCACGTTTGCGGTATTCCAGCATGCACTATGCTACCGAAAATTGCCACTTCGACCTCTATCCCAAACGCGGCGAAATACCCACGCGTGAGGTAAGCGTCTACCTCCTGGAGATCAACGCCCGTCCCGCCGGTTATCTTGAGTCTGTCGCCGTCCACCTCACATACGGCGTCGACTACTTTGCGCAGCAACTTCTTTTCGCTATCGGTGACGAAACGCGATTTAGAGCGCTTACCAACCCATTCCTTCGCGGGCCGCAGTATACTTTAGTGCTACTGCTAATACCGGAAGAGCACCCGGGAGTCATGAAATCGGAGGACCCAGGGGCGGAGCTGTTGGATCGGTGTCCAGAGTTGAGAGCCCAGGTACCGGATTACAAAACGGTTATGAAGAGGGGAGATCGACTGGCAGGACCGACGGCTAGCGAGTTATCATACTTGGCGTATTTTTCGGTGATTTCGAGAAAGGGGCGTAAGGATTGTTTGGAGTTGGCGGAAAAAATTCGGAGGGAGTTTCGGTATGAGCTTGAGTGAGGAGCTTAAGGCTAGGAATCACTTCAAACTTTATTTTACGTCGGTTTTGTCGCGAATAAGTCTTGCATCTTAGAAAGTAGCCTGGAAATTTCTTTATTGAATGCTATATAAATTTAAGTTCAGTGCATGTGACTAAGTAAAACGTAGGAAGCGAACAGACTACGTAGCTCATGCATCGGCTCTTCCCACAGACTGAAATCTCATCATGAGGCTATGTGTTGGATTTAAAATAACAGATATTGTTTCATTGCTTTTGTCTTGTTGAATCATATGAATACAATGTACTTCTCGCCGCCACATGTGTCCTCTCCATACTTCTAGCACGTTTTTCCTCTCATCTCCACCCTCTCTACGCTCCTTAGCCACCTACTCAAGCTTTTGCCCCAAACAGTAGCCCGCTTATATCGTGCAATCTCAGGTACATTCCCTAGCGTAAGGCCCTCAATGGCGGATGCAAGAGCTTCACCATTGCCTTCTTCTTTAACATCTGTCAGAGGGTATAGATACGTCTTAAACGAAAAAACCACCGCACGAGAGCATGGCAAGCGGTGAAGGTGCTGTAGCTCGGTACGGAGATGCGTCTAGGAAAGAACAGAATCAGTAGATGGGTATTGGTTGATGGAGTATAAGGGTGATACGGTTTACCTTTGCGATATCGATGTTCTCGATTTCGAGGTCATCGTTGCAATCGTCGGTATAGAGCTGGTTCTCCCCAGCCGCGTTCCGCAGTTGGCCATGCGTTGTGATCGTCCACTGCAAACAGTTAATGCGAAGACTACACTTCCTCAATCAAATGTCATTTACATTCGCGCGGCGAACATATCGACCCGGCTGCAGCCGTTCAAACCATTTATCCATGCTGGCCTGGAGCTTCTCTTTATACCTCGGTACCTCAGCATGGATGTCGCGCAGTTTGGCTCCGAAGATCTTGTCGAGAGCAAACCCGCTGGAGAAGCAAACAACGTAGCCCTGCAGGCTGTAGCCGTCGCCGTCAGGTGAAGGGAGGAGCAGCATAAAGTCCTCATCGACAAGCCCGCCGATGGTTTTGAGGGTAGCTGTAGCAGTAGAAGAGGGTGACAGTGGATACAACGCCCCGGAGACGAGATTTAGAAGGGTGGAGGAGGTAGCGGAGAGGCGGAACAATGTGGGGAAGCGTTTGGGGAGGTATGTCCTCACGAGAAACGTATAGAGCTCGTTGACCGCAGGCTGGACTGCATCATTCGCGCGGACACTCGTATTGGGTTCAGTGGCTAGGATTTCTTCGCGGATCGCTAGGCGGGAGAAGAAATTTTGGTCAATTTGTATCAATTCAGAGATGTTTGTTGACTCGAGCGCTGTGTATTCTGGTCAGAAATCTTGGCGGATTGGAGCTTGAGGTTGTTGGAGAGTCTCCACATGCCCATGGTAAGGAAGAATTTTGGCTTGAATGGGCGCAGCTTGAGTGGCTCGGTCTTCTCCCAATCGAAGTCATGAAGAGGCTCGACTAGCGGAAATTCTTTTCTGATGTCCTAGAAATAATTTCAGTACCACTGATTTATGCTCGAATAATTGATACCATGATAAGTATCACCACGTATCAATCTTGAAGAAATTCTTCCGTACCTTTACGAATGGCCATGGCCATGTTGCTGTGTAGTGGGTATAGCTGAATGAAATGTAGTAGAGTGCAGCAATAATTAATAATGCCTACACAAAAATATTAGAGTTTCAAACTATCTGTAATTATGAATGTAGGGCACTTAAAAAAATAGGGGTCCAAGATTTTGCTATATTAATCAAGATCTGCACCAATGACAGCCCGAACACTGACAGCTTGAAGAAGGCCATTTTAGGCAGTAGGAGTACGGCAACCTGAAACCCACGGCACTCCTTGTATACTTAAGGACTTATGCGCAGGCTATTATGCTCAAGCATATCGTTGGGTTCTTGACCTCCCCGTCATCCAGTATTTAGCGTTGAGCGATCGACGCATTTGCGAAATCTATTTGCAATACTGCAGAGAAGATATTGAATTAAGTTACTGATAGTCAAATAGTATGACGTTGCAGTCATTTGAATCCAAAATAGTAGCCAAGGATGTAACTTACTTTGTGCGAAAGTATTGATTTTCATTATCTAAGCTCTTTTGTTAGAGCTAAGAGCTGCGTATGATTAGCATATCCAAAACGGTCTAATAACCCCGATATACATGTATAACCGGCCACATACATGGGCGTGTAGTATTTCTGATTCTATGCTATTCAAATTGTTCAAAGGTTTGCATCAAATACCTCAATAATTGTGTGATACGACTTTCAGTAGTACATCAATTGCCTTCACTTCCGCAGCATAGAGCGACCCTTATGACGTTGCGCATTTGAGCAGGATATATCCTTGTTATAATTACCGACATGAGTTTCTATTGGATGGCGAAGCTTCTCAGGAACACCCCTTGACGGGTTGCGTACCTTTGAGCAGGATATGTCGCTTGTAGCACTACATGCATAAGTTTTTGCAAGACGGCTGTACCTAAGTGGTTAAGGCTGTAATTCAGGAGAAACCCTTTGCAAGCGTGCATTGGGGGGCGAACTTTGAGCAGGATATCAGGACCCATTAGTTTGAGACGATCAACATCTAGATACGTTGGCCTATGGTAGGCATAGACTGAGAACGGCTGTTGGTATACGAAAATATCCCATGTGCAAAATCGAGCCGATAGGCACCTACCCAAAAATTGGATGTGCGCCATCGCTCGCTAACCGGCAGTTCCGTATACTTTCTCTGATACCGTGCAGAATAGCGGTATAGTATAGTTGCTAACCCAAAGGTGTCACCCCTTACTGCTGAGACCAAGTTACAAAAAAATATTTTGGAGATCTAACGATGGGGTTAGGGTTTGTTGGTGCGTTAAGACTGATATTGAGATGGTAAGCACTTAACCACATATTGCAATAACCCCACAATTTACCCGGATCTGACGATACGTGATTTGATTTCACGGCAGTCTCGATCCCAGAGTGTCATCACTTGAGATGATAGAGATTGCGTTGTGAGAGGTTTACACTACCCCATTCAAACGGGTAATGCTCTAGGAAGCACCGTAGAAGTTGGAACTAGGGCATGTAGGCTTTCATGGTGTATCAGGTGTCTGTAATATACTCGACCGATTGATTTTGCTTGCCCTCACTGTCCCAAATATACTGCTAAATTCTCGCCTTGTACTAGTAAACCAATTACTAAAACTAATCTAGATCTGCTGCAACTTTTGCAGTGCGGACATTGTCATGGCTTCTTTCATCGAGGCCGCTAGTCTTGCTACAGCTTCATTGCGAGGAATAACATTGCAAATGTGACCCTTTCTATCAGATTCCATCATGACTTGCCTCATGAAAGCTTCCAGCTTTTCAATGGCTTCGTTGGAGATCTCTATAAACTTCATTAGCAATTGCAAGGGAGGAACTGTTGCAAGCAAGTTTCGGTGAACTCACGATAATGCATAACAAGCCTGGAGCAATGCAACAACAACCCATTTCTCTCGCCTTGCTTCTCCCACGCCTCCTCATTGATACCAGCCGCTTCCAAGTCCAGCCATACCATATTTGTTTCTCGCGGTACTGATAACTTTCCCCCCAGCTGAATCCAATAGTCCGCCATCCTTTTCGCGAGCTGATGGCTTCTCCCCAGCAAGCTTTCTCGTCCGGATGGATCCCGCCCAAAAGCTTCGTCCAGAGCAGCCCATGCAACCGCAGCAACAACTCCAGGCTGACGCATTGCCCCGCCGATACTCTTGCGTACCCACCTTGCGTGCCTCACAAATTCCCCATCGCCTACCAGAATGCTACCCACTGGAGCCCCTAATCCTTTTGTCAGACACAGATTTACGCTGTCCACCTCGGAGCAGAACTCGGGCAAGCTGCCTGCCCCAGCAACAACCGCTTCCCAGAGCCGGGCGCCGTCCATGTGCACTTTGAGCCCATGATCCGCCGCAAACCGCTTGATTCGACGTAGCTCTGCGAGAGGCATAATAACACCTCCGAGCGGATTTTCGAGATGAATCAATCGTGTAGGGCAGGTGCACGCGTCGCTGCCGTCTGAAAGGACAATCTTTCGCTTGATGTCCTCGGCCGTCAGGTACAGTCCATTGCTGGGCAGTAGTATCTGGGGAAGTGCGCCAGACATGCTTGCGACACCGCCAGCTTCCTGGTGGATTATATGGCTGCGCGCATCACACATCACACCATTAGGAGGCTGTGCAAGATGTGTGCGGATGGCAACTTGGTTGCTCATAGTACTAGAGATCATGAATACTCCGGCTTCGCGAGAGGCTAGCTGGGCGACGTGTGCTTCGAAGCTTGCGGCCCCACTTCCACTCCAGCCATCATTCACGCCTGCATGTTTTATCGCACATAGCATCGCTGGCGTGGAAGTAGTTGTTATGTCGCCTTTAATTAAGAATGAGCACTACTAAGCCTTGCAAAGGGACCCGCAGGAACTTACTGCGAAAATCAAATGCTGCCGGGCCCGGTTGCTGCCATGCACTGACCTTCTCAGCGCCATTCGTAACGTTTCCAACTCTATGGATACCGTTGCCACTGTTTGCATCGATAATTTCCGGAGATTGTGGCATCTTTCCAAACTTTCGTTGCGTTCTCCAGGTAGCAAATTTTCTATCGATTTTTCGCTGCGAGCTATTATAAATGAGGCACACGAGATTTGGATGGAAAGACCAAGTTGCGTGGGCTATGTGAGACGAACAGAGCCGAGGATGAACAAAGTTCAACCGCAAAGTTGGGGCCGGTATTGGTAATGCTAAGTGTTGTAGGGTAAATGCAATGGGATACTAGCACAAGCGTTCGAAACACTCTAGATGTTATTTATTATCAATGGAAGAGGGCTGCATCACCGGTAGATCCATCGGCAGCTATTGTAGCTAGCTGCATTCTGGACCCAGTTTCCAAAAGAGGACGTTCAGCCACTACCAGTATGTTTCCCATCTGGGACTTGCGGTGTATAACCAACGCACCATGGTGGGGTGGTATAATAAGAACTTTCTAAGGTAATTTATGAAACATTCGGACCGCTTGGTGGAACGTAGCAAATACTCTACTATCATGCTCAGTGATCAATGCTAGGGGTAAAATGTGCCCGGCAATGCCAACAGACGTTCTTGATTGTGAATGTGCATGGCAAGGGCCATCTGAGCTAATCTTGTCTCTTGATTGAGTGCATAACATCGAATACAACCTGGCATAAATATCTTTCTCTACCACTGCAGTGGTCTGTATTCTACAAACAAGCACCTACTATGGGCAGGGTTTCTTTCACCAGATCCATCTCGCTGAGACCCAGTCTCTTCAGCAGGCATATGGCGAATGCGACTCCCTCGACAGCCGAGCGACTTACGACGAAGCTATCACCTCAGTCCACGTACCAGTCCGAGTGGAAGAGGACCACTGATGTTCCTCTAACACGCAATAATCTCCTTGACCTCCTCTACGGCAAAACCCCCCTCATTAAAGAACCAGGCTTTCTTTCCCCTGAAGTTGCTTGGAAGTACGAAAAGGAGCTTAGCCCGAAGCTCACCCCCTACAAACATAACACTGGTCCTCTCCTGACCAAAGTTGGTGTCGCTCAATTCGAATACCAAGCACAAGCCGCAAAGGACTTTAAAAATAGAACGAATGGTACATCTTATAATTTTTTACAATGTGTTTCAGAGCTGATGATACCCCAGAAAAAGAACAGTACTTCCTTGAAGCTGATAAATGGCTTGAACTGCATACTACCTTGGCCAAAAAGACCGGTATCAATGCTTGGAGCCAAGTGGTCGACCGAATTGCCACCCTTGTTCCGGACTGGGACGTTGAAGTTGCTACTGAAGGTCCGAACAAAAGGTACTTCTCGGGGGTGTTCCGTGCCCTAAACGATGCAACACACGTTCATTGCGACTGGTCTCCATGGGACTCGATTACTGAAGACTGGATGATCAATCAAGTCGAGTGCCAGATTGTTTTCAACCTGTATTTAGCCCCTGTAAAAGGCGGTCGTACCATCGTTCACGACGTTCAGTGGACAGAGGAAGCGCTCAAGTTCCGAGATCCGGAAACCTATGGTTATAGTCGAGAGCTGGTGGCAGGAAGACGGAAAGCCTACGTAGAGCCGACACCAGGGGCTTTGTGTTTCTTCAATTCGAGGAACATGCATGAGGTGGAAAAGGTGGAAGTAGAGCCTATGCCCGAGTTGGGATTGTCGTATAGGCCGAGATTGACACTCAGTAGCTTCATTGGGTTGATATCGGGCGCGAAGACGGGTGGGAGGCCGAAACTCATTTTCTGGTCTTAGTATGTCGTTTGAATAATTGTAGTTCGTTTTTGACTGTTAGTAAGCATGGGAAAAATTAATCGAACGTGTTGGGCGGGAAATGAATCAGACATGAAAGTGGATCAGTACCCAAAAGTGAATCTGCCCGCCCCACCACCGATTATCAACAATAGTTTCTCACCTACAATCTCTAGAGAGAGGTGAAACTAAGTGATGCAAAGCGAGCTAACAGAGTTGACCTAATTCATCAATAATTGTGGTGTGATTGACTTCTAGAGTACTGATTCACTCACTACCAGGTCCGATCAACTTCCCCGTCTAACCCAGTGTATGGGGCTTGAGCACCTGAGCTGATACCTATTGCTCGACTGATTTTCAAGTTACCGGAAACTCAAAAACCCTAACCCACCCACTCAATAACTTGCTATGGATAGTATAAGGACTATTGGGTTCATCCAACCCTAGGCTACGGTTTTCCATTTCCGATAACTTCGTCCATTAGGAGAGGGAATGCTGGAATATTCCGTATGCGCAAAGCCGTGTAAAAGTGATCGATTAGAGATAGTATAGCGATTGAGTATACACTCAATCGCATCGATATTTGCAAAAATCAAGCATTCATCATGGCGAAATATGCCTCAGACGTTTGGAACGATCTACTGCCGCTGCAGACAACATTCTGTGGGATATTTCCTGTAGGTTAACGCATGAAAAGAGAACGGCGTTTCCCCTGCCAAACCAAGTCCAAACTCTGTATCCATGCCTATCAAAAAGTAAGAAACTACTACAAGTTTTCAAACCGCTGTAACATGTAATAAGATCATCGCATAGTTAACAAGCTCAAAATTGCGCAAGTTAACAAGGTCTGATCAGACTTCGAGGCTATCGATGATGTACTTCTACTCTATAATTAGCCTAACCTGTAACAAACTCAAATTACCTCACATGCATCTAGAGATACAAATCCTTCTCATCTTGGCTGTAGCTGACTTTCAGACGTCAGTAATGACTCTACAGAATACAAGCTTTGATTGATATGGGGTACATGGCGAAAACCTGGCTTCGTTAGTCGACTTCGTTCGCTTTAATTGTCTCAGAATAGCTCACGAATCCGTCTACATACCGCTGTTGTTGACTTCTTTGAGTGAATAATAGCTCTACAAATATACTCTTTAGTTGATTCGGAAATCCAAACCGACAACTACGGGTTTCTGTAACTGCCGAGCTGCTTAAATGTGGGTAACTGAAGTCATTTGAAACTGTCTCGATGATTTGTTCCAACATACTCAAGTTATTTGGCCCCGGACGACAACTCAGCAACAGAGACCTGATCGAGCCTAGAACTGCCGGGATTTAGTTGAGAGTTTTACGACCGTAAAATTTTCGCACTCTTCGAGCTTCAGATGCCAATTCTGAGGCCAATCACCCCGTTTTGGAGAAGGTTGATTGGTAATGCAAGTTTACTTAGATCCACGCTTGCAATTCGCGGAACTTGATAGTCATCTAAACAATACAAAAGAGTGAATGGCTCTTGTTATAATACAATCCATAACGATCGATCGAGTGAATCCATTGCATCTCCATAATCCCTCTCACAGCGGCTTAAACTCTTCAATCGGTATACTCTTGTCCGCTAAAAACAAATGGAGCTTCCAACACTTGACTTCTCCAAGTTCCTTCGCGGGTCTGAGCTGGAGCGTATTGAGCTCAGCAACGCTCTTGTCGACAGTTTCAGAGACCATGGGTTCGTGAAGATTATCAATCATGGCGTGCCCGAGGGGACGGTCCAAAACTTCCTCGAATCGGTATGAAGTCACCGCTGAAGCTACACGTATGTGCTCACGGACGGTTATTATACAGACTAGACAGTTTTTCAGCTTGCCACAAGAAGCGAAATCTCGGATTGTCAATGTCCCTGGTCCTCACCCACAGCGAGGATGGAGCTGGGCGGGTTCTGAGCAGACGTCAAGACTCTGGGAGGGAAATCTCAATGGAGAATTGGGCAAAGATGAGAGAGCAAGTTCCGATCTTCATCTTGGTAATTAGCCGATATCTTACCAATAACTGATTTATAGGAGCATTTCGACGCTGGTCCGGCCAATGACAAACTATATCTTAACAAATGGCCCCGCGAAGAGGATTTACCTGGATTCCAGTCGCTGATGGAGAAGTGCTATGAGATTCTTCAAGGTGTGGGCCTACAAATAATGGCAGCTATGGAGATTGGATTGAAGCTTGCACCGGGTGCATTCGTTTCGCGCTGCATTCCTGCAGCTAGCGAGATACGATTAAACCACTACCCGAAGGTCAGTCTGGAGACCTTGAGCAAAGGTAAAATCAAGCGCACTTGGCCACATACCGACTTCGGCATTATCACTCTTCTTTTCCAGGACACGGTTGGCGGACTCGAGCTGCAAGACCGTAAATCTCCGAAGAATTTCGTGCCTGTTACTCCCGGCGACCCCGATTCTCCAACTGAAATGGTCGTTAATATTAGCGACACCTTCCAGCGATGGGCCAACGACGTTATACGTGCGGGTGTCCACCAAGTTTCTGTTCCAGCTTCGATGAAGGACAAGAAGGAGGGTATCTGCCCGGACAGATACTCGTGTATATTCTTTTTCAAGGCAGACCGTAATACGTCAGTAGGCCCACTACCAGACTTCATAGTGCCGGGGAGACCGGCGGCATACGAAGAGATGACTGCATTGGAGTACCAACAACAAAGGACAAAGGAGTTGTATTAATGCTTCCTGCAGTATTGGATACATAGCCGACATCTCAAAAAACGGTAATATCAAATCATATGTTTCTAGGTCCTTCGCTTACGTTGTCAGGTGTGAAGAATGAAATTACATGGATGGGCTGTCTCTATCTCTATAGGGGTTACACGGAGGGGAAGGACATACTGAAGTTCAATTTGTGTATCTGCTTGTCCGTCTATTAAAATATGAAAGAATTCAACAATTGTTTAAGAAAACGAGATTCGTTTAGTTATGTGCAGCAGATATTAGGACTCGTTAAGAGTTATATCAGCAGTACAGTGTGAGTATATGCAGCATCACATTCCATACAAAGCGTTAACGTAACTTCCACTATCTAGAATACTTCATTGAGGCTTTGAGAAGGCCACTTCAGATGTATCCCGAATACCTCCAACCACTCCAACCGCCTGAAAATGCCAAGCCAATGTGTTGGAACAATAAATGCCCCAACTTCACGATAGATTGTAACGGCAGATTATGTATGGCTGGGCTAGAACTAAACCTCATGTAGAGGCGCGACAGCACCCATGACGAACTGGAGGCTCTGACGAGTTTCAACTTTTGTGTAGAATACGGTGACGAATAACCACATAGGCAAAGTGGCTTCACCGAGTTGCAACACTGAAGATCAGTAATATTCGTCATAGCCTCCAATTCGTCATTGGCGTTATCGCACCTCTAGCCCCTACAGCATTTCCGCGGCCATACTGATGCTCGGAAATAGAAGCACTGATCAACTCTGACAGCATGCAGATATTCATACAGATCAATGCTCGCAAAAAAGAACTTCCTATGTCGGTTCGGTGGAATGGAGACCCCTGTCAAATCCTATGTATGCGCACATTTGCGCTGTTTAATCCGCATCATCCGATCGCAATCCTTGTTTTAACCGTAGATATCCGGATTACACCACGTACATACACAAGTTTTGGAGTTGATCAACTACCATTGTAACAACGACTAGACGCATAGTCTTAGGTTGAAAATACCGAGAGCAGTGCTACTCTCACGGTTCGACATATTCGGCGATGCGGCATCATAGAATAATAAGCAATAACCACTAGTAAAGACCATAATTGCGTGGAATACCACCTCGAAACGTCATTCTCTTTCTTTAGCTCTCAGCAGGCAGGCAGACCCAGAAAACAATCGCAAAACCTAGAGACTAACAATATCGGTGTCCGTAGACAAGCTTCGAGTTCGCAATCTGATACCTCTCAAAGACAAAACATCTTCCAGGGCTTAGCAATATCTAACTCTCGCGCAGAAGAAAGTTTGGCTATAAAGGAACGAAGTATAAGCTTCTAGCTATTTCAAGCAATTCTCAAAGTGATCTCATATTACAGAAGATGGGGCTTGAAACAAGTCATCTCATCGGTGGTTTTATGCTGCTGGCTGCATTACTTTTGTATCTACACTGGGTAAGGACATTATCCTCGACCTCAAGTCAACTTGAGCAGATGTTCTATATCGCTAACACGATCTTACGGTCCTCAGTCATTTACTTTTACCGATATCAAGCGAATCAAAGGCATCCCAGAAATTCCGAACGCACTTCCTCTTGTCGGTCATCTCTCCCTTCTTGGCGAAGATCATGCTTCTACATGCGAAAAGTTATGGCATCAGTACAAGCACTCTGTTTTTCAAATTCGCCTGGGCAATACCCGAGCAGTAGTAGTCAACTCCTTCGAGGACTGTCGACGTATGCTTATCGGGCATCAGTCAAATGTGATCGATAGACCTACTTTGTACACTTTTCACGGTGTGATATCCTCTACTCAAGGATTCACCATTGGATCAAGCCCTTGGGACGAATCGTGCAAGAGGAAGAGAAACGCCGCAGCAGTAACTTTAGGTCGGCGTGCAATCAAAAACTATGTTGAGATGTTTGACTTTGAGTCATACTGCGTTATCAGGGATATAGAGAAAGATAGCAAATTCGGCACAGTCGAGATCAGCGTCAAACCCTATCTCCAGCGTTATGCCTTAAACACAACCTTAACGCTTGGGTACGGTATCCGAATGGACTCAGTTTATGATGATATGCTACGAGAGATCTTGGAAGTTGGTTCTGCTATCTCCCTATTGCGATCTGCATCAGCGAACTATCAGGATTACGTTCCAATCCTGCGCTATTTCCCGAACAGTGAAAAAACCCGTCGTGGAAAGGAGCTACGCGCTAGAAGAGACAAATACCTGGATATCCTCCTTAGTACTGTCAAGGATATGATACAACAAGAAACTGATAGACCTTGCGTCGCATCGACCGTTCTCAAAGATGTGGACTCGAAGTTAAGCAGCGCGGAGGTTACGTCTATTTGTTTGTCCCTTGTCTCTGGTGGATTCGAAAGCATTCCCGGAACTCTGGTTTCTTGCATTGGATCGTTGTCAACACTCGAAGGTGAAAAGATCCAAGAAAAATCATACGAGGATATTAAAAGATATTACCCCAATATCAGCGAGGCATGGCAAACCAGTTACCAAGAGGAGAAAGTGCCATACGTTAAAGCGATCGTCAAGGAGGCTCTACGCTATTACACAGTAACCCCTATGATCCCACCTCGCAAGACTACTTCGGAATTGAACTGGAACGGCTCGATCATTCCCGCCAAGACGATGATCTTGGTAAACGCACAGGCAGCTAATCACGGTACGGCTACACTGACACTTGAATTCCACCTCAATGCCTCTCTCTATATGCACACGTCCCCATATCTGTCATTTCTGTCGACCATCACTAACATGTTTACAACCTTTTAGACACATCCCATTTCGGCCCCACCGCTCGTAACTTTGATCCGACTCGCTGGCTCGACGCAACATCTCCAATTCCGATAGAGCGGCCCAGCGTTGGACTTCAGCACCTTTCTTTTGGGGGCGGTTCGCGTGCCTGCTCTGGCAGCACTATCGCCAACAGGCTACTATATATTATGCTTGTCCGTCTGATCACCAGCTACCAGATTGTAGCCAGCGAGAAATTCCCGCCCAATACCGACTATATCGAATACAACAGCGCAAAGGATGCGATGGTGGCTATACCGAAGGATTTCAAGGTCAGATTGATTCCGAGGGATAGGGAGGGGTTCAAGAAGGCACTTGAGGATGCGAAATGTAGGAGTGAGCACGGCTATAAGACGCGACGTTGAGATTGTTAGTTGGAAAAAAGTGTCAAGATTCGTTACTGCAGATTGAATAGGGTCATTGTTCTAAGCAGGTGGACTTCTTTTGAATATAAATATATTGTGTCAGTGAATTCCGGTACCGCCCAGGCTAGTAAAAAGAATACCGCGGCAGTGCTGTTGATGGATGTTAAGGGAGCCTTTCCACATGTGGCAAAGGGGAACTTGATAAAAAGAATGGAAGAGATGGGGTTTGAAGCCGACCTGGTTAGGTGGGTGGAAAGCTTTATGGAAGATAGAAAAGTGATAATGTCGATGGACGGAAAGGAAGGAGATAGTATGGATGTGGAAACGGGAGTTCCGCAGGGGTCGCCAGTATCGCCAGTACTTTTCGTCATATACCTTTCAGGGTTGTTTGGCCAAGTTGAAAAGAAAGAGGAAGAATGTGGAAGTGAGGGTATATCTTTTGTCGATGATGTGGCATGGGTGGTGGAAGGTGAAGATGTGGGGGAATGCAAACAACAACTGGAGAGATGGGCTGCGGAAACAACAGTTTGGGCAAAACAGAATGCCTGTCAGTTCGACATCGAAAAAATGGAGGCGATGTTGTTCACAAGACGAAGAAAGAATAAGGAACCGAAGATTAATGCCCGAGTAAGGGTAGGAGATCATGAGGTTTCGTACAACAAAGAAGCGACAAGATGGTTGGGGGTATGGCTGGATGATGTGCTTACCCTGAATGATCATACGAAAAAGACCTTAGCGAAGGCAAGAAGAGCGCAGAATAGGGTGAGATCCTTGATGATGAAGAAAGGATTGAACTTGGAAGGATGCAAAAGAAATCAAGTTGCGGCGGTTCAGGCAGTGGCATTGTATGGGTCTGAATTGTGGTGGCATGGACAGAAAAATCGAGCTCAAGAGGTGCAAAGGTTGTTGAATGAGCAGGGCAGAAGGGTAACCGGATGCTTTAGAACAACACCTCAGGGAGCATTGATGAATGACAAGGGTTTATGACTGGCAGTGGCTCTTCTTAATAACCGGGTATGACGGTATAAGTTGAGACAGATGATGATGCCCGATGCTGAAGGTGGAGGGAGAATGTCAGAAGTATGAAGGAATGTCTAACAAAGGGTGGAGGGGATTGATGAGTTGATCCCGGAGGATAAATCTTTCGAAAGGAGGAGTAACGAGAGGACAACATTACCCCCGGAAAAAAGATGCCTCAAAGGCAATGTGATAATTCAAGTAGAGGAAGAAGCGTTGAAAGAGGCGAAGTTAGAATGGGATGGACTTTTTCTTTGAACTGATGGATCGAGAAAAGAAGATGAGTGGGTCGGGTTCGCAGTGGTATGGGAAGAGGAAGGAAGATGGAAAAAGAGGAGGGTGCACTTAGGCCGGCAGAAAGAGGCATTTGACGCAGAAATGTATGCGATGTCGAAAGCAATGAAGATTGCGGATGAGATGGCCGGAAAAAAAGAGGTTACCAGAGTTACGGTTTTACGGATTCTCAGGCAACTTTAAGAGGAATTCAATTGGACGAGCCAGGACCAGGACAGGTGCTAGCGCTACGAACGATGAACTGGGTGAATGCATTAGCCAGAAAAAATATCCCGGTGGAGTATCGGTGGGTACCTGCCCATAAGGGGATAGAAAGCAATGAAGAAGCCGATCAACAAGCGACAAAGGCGGCGTATAAGTATTGCGGAAGTTATACCGAAATGCAAAATCCACTACCATTTTTAGATTATGTTTCGTTCTCCCATATTAACCGAAGGTTAACTGAGGTGAAATGGGAAGAAAGTAAGAAAGAAATAAAAGAGATGGGGAAGAAGTCAAAGCACAGTTACCGGTATGATTTGGTGAAAAGGGGAGGTAACAGTGCGGTGATGGGCGCCAAAAAGACGATTGCGGTGAGGTTTTATCAGCTTAAGTCAGAACATGCACTCATAGCGAAATACCTATTGCGGATCAGAAAAAGAAGAGATATGAAATGCTGGTGGTGGGGGCATGAATATCAGACAAGAGACCACCTTTTTAAGTGGTGCAAAAGATGGAAACGAGAACAAAAAAGGCTTTGGGTTGATGGGCAAGAGGGGGAGGAGGGGTATGAGGGTGTTGAAAAGGTTTTGAAGAAGCCTGTAACGGCGACACGTGACCCGAGGCCGGGTAAGCGCCATTGTATATAGATCGCCCGGTACGACACTTAGATCAGTATCGAATATCTTACCACTATACTCTCCATCTATACT
>Ga0307515_10004865_pt1 | contig 27472 bp, 4 predicted proteins | sample 17_EM_MG_FD_194513 | JGI IMG/M metagenome (GOLD analysis project Ga0307515, IMG submission 194513) | Populus trichocarpa ectomycorrhiza microbial communities from riparian zone in the Pacific Northwest, United States - 17_EM | ecosystem: Host-associated > Plants > Roots > Unclassified | place... | reverse complement strand
GGGAATTAAGAATAGGCGCTTGCCGAAGCGGTTAACTAGGATTATAACTATATTATATCCGTTACGGTCTAGAGGTAGCTTATAAAAGTCTATAGAGATATATTACTAGGGGCGGTTGGGTATTAGGAGGGGTTTTAATAGTCCTAGGGTTTTATCTCGTGGAATTGTAGACCTACGGCAGTTATTGTAGTTCCGTATATAGCGGTCGATATTTATAACTATTCCGGGCCAGTAATAGTAGTCGCCGATAATCCTATAGGTCTTATTCTTTCTGGGGTAGGCTATAGAGACTTAGGTATGTACTTTAGCAATAAGCTAAGTCCGTAAGTTTTATTCCTTTACCACTACTAGCCGTTCCTAATGCTTAAGTAATCCAATTTTAAGGGACTATGGGCTGATAACGTTCTTTGCCTTTTTACGGTACTTCTGTAGAGAAGGGGCCGTACGGTTTATCTGTAGTAATTCGTTGATTAAGTTAAGTCCTAAAGGGTTAATAGGATATATCTTGGCGCTTAAGGAGTTTATACTTAGTTCTGCCTATATTTAGGGGTTAAGGTGCTCTGGTTATAGTAGCGTCTAGGTTCGTAATAAGATCTTCGCAGCCGTATAGTTATTTAGGTCTTATTCGCGCCTAGTAAGAGCGTTTGCATAGTTTGTAGCGCCTGGTCTATATATAATTAAGAAGTTAAACTAAGATAGAATATCCGTCTAGCGTACTTACTAGGCTATAAGGGCCTTAGTTGTTATAAAGTATTCTAGGGCCTTATAATCTAATACTACTTTAATAGGTTTAGGGGTCCCTTTTAGCTATACACGCCAGTGCTAAAAGCTAGAGATAATAGCTAGCATTTCTTTATTATGGATGTGGTAGTTTAGTTTAGCATCTATTATAGTCTTTAAATAGTATATAATAGGGTGCTATTCTCCGTCCGGTTATTTTTAGAAAAAAACACCGGCTATTATATTGTCTAAGGCATTAGTTTCTAATATTAAGGGCTATTTTAGGTTAAAGTAGGTAAGTAGGGGAGCTAACACTAGCCGTTTTTTAAGCTTATTAAAGGCCTATATATATATGGCGTTAAAGTAAAAGGGCTAGTCTTTTCTAGTAAGGCGGTTAAGAGGCCGGGCAATTTTGCTATAGTTTTTAATAAAGCGTTAGTAGAAGTTATAGAAACCTAAAAATAATTATACTCCCTTTACGGTCCGTAGGGGCGTCTACTAGTTAATTACGGTTATTTTCTCTGGGTCGGCCTTAATTCCGTCCATACTAATAATAAAACCTAGGTACTTTATACGCTTAACACTAAATTCTAACTTCTTAATATTGGCCTAGAGGCTAGCTTCGCGGAGCCGTTATAGGACTTTATAGACGTACTCCTTGTGTTCTAGTTTATTCTCCAAGTAGATTATAATATTATTTAGATAGGCCGTATAGAAGTCGCTAAGGTAGTTAAAGAGTATATCGTTTATATACCGCTAGTACGTAGCTAGTCCGTTAGTTAGTCTAAAAGGAAGTACCTTATATTTATATATCCTGTAACAGGTCTAGAATATAGTAAGATCCTTAAACCTGGGGTCTATTCTAATTTAGTAAAAGGCCTAGCGGATATTAAGCTTTATAAAAACCTTAGCTCTACTTATTTAGGTAAGAGTCTTATTAAGTAAGGGTAGTAGGTAGCGGTCCTTACGGGTTATATTATTTAGCTTACGGTAGTTAATGCAAAAGCGTAGTCCTCTATTTAGCTTTTTAATAAAGAGAATAGGTAAGTTAAAAGGGGCTTGGCTAGGCTCAATAAAGCCCTTATTTAGGTTATTAATAAAGTACTACTTTATAGCCTATAATTCGGTAATAGACTATAGGTAGAGAGGGCTAAAGCTAAGGGTACTTCCCTTATCTTGCTTAATCTCAATCTTATAGTTATATGGTTGGTGGAGTAGAAGTATATTAGACGCTGCCTTAGAGAATACGTCCTTAAATTTCCGGTGTTAATTGGGCAGTTTTTACTCCACTAGTTCTTTATCTATAAGCTTACTTTCCTATCTACTAAGCTCACTTTCCTTTTCCTTAATTATTTAGTTAATTTCGTATAGGCTAGTTATAAAGGTAACGGTATTAGGCTGAACTAGGTTCTAGTAGAATCCTACAGCGTTAATATAGTAGATATTAACTGGTGGGAGGTTTATAGGTTTCTTTAGCGTCCGTTAGGCCGTGGTTTACGGTATAGAGTTCATGGTCTTCCTTAGCTCACGTTCCATTTTCCGTAAGTTATCCTTCCTATCTATTAGTTTAGTATAGCGTCTAATATCCCTAGCTTTCCTTTATGGCTTTATAGGGTTCTCCGTAGGGAACTTAACTAGGTTACTACTAACTTTCTAGGTCTTTAGTGCGGGTGGCGTAATATAGGTAGTTTGAGGGCGGTGTAGTATATAGATCTATTGCGGGTTAAGCTATACGTCCTTCTTAAAGGCCTAGTCTCTACGCATAGTATTGGCCTAGTAAATGGTATTAATCTAGGGCCGTATAAGGTTTTCTATTATAATGCTGATTTCTTTTATAAAGGAAGGGGTTAGGGGTAGAGTTTTGGGCTAGATAAGCTATCTACTCCGTACTTTAAGCTGTAAGCCTAAATAGGCTAGCCATTTTCTTTTTAAGATTATATTATGGCTTCCTAAGTCCGTAATAAGAAAGGGGACGTTATACTGCCTTTATCTGTTAACGCGGAGGTAGATCCGCAAGATAGTTATAATAGGTAGCCCTATCTATCCGTTATAACCGTAAATAGGGATTAGTTTAGGCAGTTCTTTAAGGGGTATATTTAAAAAGTCAGCCAGTTTTGCAGCGCACTTTATATTAATTAAGGTAAAGGTATTTACTTCTAAGTTAGCTAAAGTAGAGGTTAAAACTTAATATCTATTGCAAAATAAAGTATAAGGGATAGTGTAGCTTCTTCCACTAACTAGCCGACCTAGATTAATATATAATATATTAATCCCTTTTAACCCTAGAGAGGAGTCTTCCTTTAGGGTTCCTCTTTTTCTAGCTCCGTACTGTCCTTCTAAATTAATAGGACCTTATTTGTCTTTACCTTTATTAGGTAGTTCCTTATAGGGTAGCCTATTTAACCGTATAAGAAGCAAGCTCCTTAATTGCTAAGGGCCTATATATAGGGGTCGCTATATATAGGCTAGGTATACACCAGGCCCATAATAGGGGTAGCTACGCGGCTAGCTGCTAAGTTAGCTATAGGGGTTGCAGATTATACTAGGGTACTATAGGCTGTACTTATAGTATTTGCGGCCTAGTTTATAAGGTTTCTAGTTTTTAGCTAGTTAGCGCATGCCTTAATTTAATGAAGGCCTTAGTTAATAGCTAGGTAATGGTTTATAAGTTCCTTTAACGTCTATGCTATAGTATAAGCTAGTAATACGGCCCGCTATAGGTCTAGGGTAAGCTTGTTAAAGAGGTTTAGTAGTAGGTCTTTCTAGGGGATCTAGGCCTGTCTGGCTAGGTGTAAAAAGCGGGTTTAAAAGGCTAAAAAGGTCTCCGTTATTTTTATATTTAGGCTTTTATAGCTAAGGCGGGCGTTTTATACTTTAAAAGGGTCTTTATAAATAGAAGATAAGTATTTAATTATTTCTTTTTTAGAGATAAAGGGGTCTATTAAGTCTTTAGTATATCGCGGGCGTAAATGCGTTTGGGCGTCTCCGCTAGTACGGCCGAAGACGTAAGCCATTCTGGCTTGGGCGTTAGGGAAGTAGTTTATATTAACTTTAAGCTTATCCCGTAATTAAAGCTTCTAATTATTAAATATAGGGTTAGTTCCGTCTGTAAGTAGTAGGGGGTCCGTAATCTTTACTAACCGCTTTAGTACTATATAGGCCTTGGTAGATCTACTAAGGCGCTAGAATAGGGCCTAAAGGACTATAGTAAGTCTTTAGTTATCTAATAATGACTTATTATTAGATATAGGGGTATCTCTAGCTTTAAGCAGCTCTCGTAATTATTTAATTTCGGTATTAGTAGCTATAAGCTCCGCCTAGGGGGTTAAAACGTTAATTGTTTCTTTATCTAAAGTATTTAAGGGTCCTATAGCTGCTTTACCTACTGCTGTAGTTTATGGCATAGTAGTAGGGATATTAGGTAATTCCGGGTAATTTCTTTAGGGGTTTTGGTCTGTGTGTGTCTTGTAGGTCCTTTCTTTAGGGTTCTATTCTTTTCTTTTAGGTTCTGTCTTTATGGTCCTAGTAATATCCTTAGGGTCCTATTCTATGTTCTTGTAGATATATTTAAGTTCCTTCTTAGGAAGAAAGAGTAGAGTAAGCTTTAGATAATATTAGCAACTTAGTTAATTAAGATATAAGTACGGTAAAAGGGTCGCGTAAGCCTATATAATTAGATTGTCTATAAACAAAAATCTAAAGTTAAAGAAAGGAAAGGAGAAGAAGGGGAGCGCCGCTTAAGGCTATATACGATCTTCGCGTCACGTGACCGTATTATACGGCAATCTGTGGTAACTTACTGGTATATAGTTCTACTAAGTTCTACTAAGTTCTGCTAGTGCCGTAACACTATTATAGAATACCCCTGTAATACTATATACACATCTACCTATTTCTACTAACTTAGTAACTAGAGACTGACTATAAGACGGCAATTTAATAGCAATCTGCGGCGATTTAACGGTAACTTGCTATATTCTGCTATATTCTACTAAGTTTTACTAAATCCTACTAAGTTCTGCTAGAACTACTACCTAAATCCTATTCTACTCTATGTATATATTATAGTGGGGTAAAATAGGCCACTACTTAGTGCCTTGGCATTTTCCTATATATATTAAGCCTTTGGCTTCTCTCCTTTTCTTAATTACGACCTACCAGAATATATTTTTTCCTTTCTTCTTACTAACTGCTTTCCTACTAATTAATTACGACTGACTGACTAACTAACTGACCGACCGACCGATAGATAAACAGCATTGTGACTTCCTATCTAAGAGGGACCGCGTATACTACCACATATAGCATTCCACGTAGGGACGACGGTAAGCTCTTTAGATTAGAAGCAGTGAGGTTTTTAATAAGCGAAAATCCAGCCAATAAAAGATTGGCATTTGTTAATATTTATAGTGTTAATATTGGAATATTGGCAATTTTTAGATAAAATTATTATAATAGATATACTTATTTTGAAAATAAATATTATATAAATTATTGGCATAAATTGGCAGTTTTATAATATATTCTCGCGTGTAGAAGTATTTGCGTACTATAAAATATCTTAGCACGCGCTCCCTTACTAAAATTAATTGGTTTAAATATTAACTACCCCTAACTATACTATAACCATACGCAATTAAAGCTCTATATCTCTAATATAGCCTCTTTACTCTGCTGTCTACGCTATCTATAAGTAGCTAGTTATATAATAGCTTTATAGTGGCGCAGTAGAAGGGTAGTTAGATTTTTTACGGCCGTACGTATTCTACTAAAGCTTTGTATAAAGCCCTGCATAAAGCTGTACTTAAAGCTCTGCTTAAAACTCTGCTTAAAGCCCTATATAGAGCTCTAAAGCTCTACTAATACATAGCACTAATATACTAGGAAGGTCCTATAATCGGCCGTACAAACGCCTATATAACTAGTTGCTATACAATCGTGTCGACCTAAATTAGGTTATCTTATTACCGACTTAGCAACCTCCTATTGACTTAGTCATTGACTCAATCATTGACTCGGTCATTGAGTCGGTTACCTACCCCTTTTTTCCATTGCCACCCCCCTACCCCCTTCTCGTTCTCATTTCCTATACCTTTCCTATATATATATAGAGGCTCTAAAGCTACCATTTAATAGATAGAGTTATTATCCTTTTCTTATAATCGGTGCATGGATGTCTAATTGACAGTTATAAGCCCGGGTCGCTTGCCGTATTGCCCCTATTTAACTATTTAATTTAATTAATCTATTTAATTGATATACCCCTTATTAAATTACTACTTATTACCAAATCCTTTAACCTTTCTGTAAGCACCTTTTTAAAATAACTTCTTAACTACCTACTTAAGCTATTACTACGACGGTAATATTATTGAGCTAAGCTGATTGGGACGAATAGATCGACCTTATTAGGCTCTAAGCCCAAATAGGAGATGTATGGGAATACGTTAACCCCTTAACCAAACGGGATAAGTTACCCCTATTAGTTGAACCAGTCTTTCCTAGGCCTTAAGACGTAAAGTTAGGAACAACCTCCTATGTAGCTCTCTTTAAGGATAAGAAGAACGAGCTTTAAATTCTCTATAAGAGGTATAAGACAGTAAAGAAGGAATATAAGAAGTAGAAGGCAGCTTTGACTTCTCTATAAAGCTATATTACTAGTGTAGTACCTAGACATTTAAACACCTATATACTAGGTATTGACTTAGTATATAACGTACTAGTAACTCTTAAGGAGAGGGTTGCCCCTACTAATACTGCATATTAGCTCTACTTATCTACTTAATACGCTAAGGTTAAAAAGGGCCTAAAGAATTAGAACTTCAAGGCCTGGTTATAGTAGTGGGAGAAGACGTATAACAATTATAAAAAGATTAAATTGTTAGACGTAGACGGTGACTAAGTAATTAGAGACTTCCTACTAGCGGTAAAGCCAGTATTACCAAATTGGGCCTTAACGTAGAGGGTTAAATTTAATAAACATGACTAGGCTAAGGACTACGTAATATCTATATATTAACTAGTTGAAATATATTAGAACTATTAATAACTAAAGACTACCTAGTAGAAGAATAAAGCTTAGCTTAGTGCTAATATAATAAGCTTTTAGGGCAAGCCAATTAATAAGGCTTCTAAGGACGAAGCTCCTAAGAATAAGGCCCTAACTACCCCTTCTAGAACGGCACGGAAGAAAGATACCCTAACGTACTACTATAGAGCTATTTCCTGGTTCTAGGACTATCCTTATATTAACAAGACGGTTTAATTAAAGAACTGGAAATTAGATAAAGCTACGGCTAAAAAGGTTAAGGAAAAGATTACTAATGCTCTAAAATGGTATAAGCGAACACTAGAGAAGGTTAGGAAGTAGTTTTTAAAAAAGGAAGCTCTACGGAGCCTAGATAAAAAGGAAGACGATAGTACCTTTTACGTATATTAAATAGGCGCCTATAAAGCAGGCACTAACTATAAGCTATATAATAGCGTAATCCTTAATAACGGAATCACTATATATATCATTAACGATCAATTAAGGTTTATTAATAAGCTCTAACTAAGTAATAACTTTATATATGCCGGGACGGGTATAGATCCAGTTAAGGGTATAAGGACGGCGGTAATTACTATCCGGACGCCATTAGGTCCTAGAAAGATCTTCTTAACTAACGCAGCTTATATACTAGGTTTTTATACAAATTTAGCCTACCTAAGAAAGTTTAATAATAAGGACATATAATAGGATAATAAAAAGAACCTACTATACAAAAACGATTATAAGGCGTTCGTATATTGCGAGCGCTATTATAATTAATTAACCCTAGAGTACAACGAGCTATAATTAAGGACCCTAAGTAAGGCCTTATTCGTAATCTAATTATAAAACCCCCTTCCTAATTAGGAAGTAGATAGTAGACTCTAGTATAAGAGACTAGGCTATATAGGACCCAATATAATTAAGCATTTACCCTAAAAAGTAGGTAGTGCGAAACTTTAAGGTCTAGTAATAATTGACTATAAGACCTACGCTGTTAGCAAGGCTTATAAGATTGTATTAAAAAGACTACCTACTAGTAAGGCAACTAGACCCTTCTACTAAGTACATATTGACTTGTTTTAAGAGATTGTGACGTATATTCTCGCTTGCAGATCAACCCGGATTTTTCTGTAGCTTGGCGCCCACCAAAAATAAAATCGAATTCGACCAATTTGAAGCTTACCACCTATATAGCAGCAACGAAGCCTTTAGTAAGCCCGAATACTGCCTAGTTAGGTAGTATTTACTAATTATATAGTGTTGTAAGCCTAATTTTACCGTTCCTTACCGCCGCCGTCATGTACCCACGTGCTCCTGCCCATATTGTCCAAAGTATCAAGAGCGACTACTTTGGCTATATATTACCTAAAAATATTATTACTAGGCACCCAGAAGTAGCCAGAACTACGGTGTATTTGATTTGTAAGAACCTAAAAGAGCACGGAGCTACGTATCCGATTTTACACGCGGAGCTTCCGCTAATTAGCAGGCGTTAATTAATTACACCTACTATAGAGGATGACATTGTTAAGCTACTTATGCGGGCGCCTACCCACTATCTTAATGAAATACGATACTGGATCCTTATGAATCACAATATATAGATATTAGAATCAACTGTCTGTCGTATAATTAAGCGTAGGGAGTTTACCTAAAAGGTTACTCAGCGAGTTGCTAGCCAGCGCGATAAAGGAAAGCGCTTACAGTACTATCTTAATATAGCAGCTTTTACTGAGGACCAGCTGGTATATGTAGACGAAAGCGCCGTAAATAAAAGGACCTTATTAAGGAAGTACGGCTTTGCACCAAGAGGCCTACTAGCAATCGACGTACAGCTATTTAGGCGCAGCACCCGCTGGAGTATACTACCAGCGCTTACTATTACGGGCTACCTAAATGGGACGCTTATTATTCAAGGTTCAGTTACCGGCGACATCTTTTTACGGTGGCTTAGGGAGGTAGTTTTTCCTTAGTGTACACCTTTTCCAGGGCCCTGATTAGTTATAGTAATGGATAACTGCCGTACGCACCACGTCGCGGTAAGCATAATTTAGTCTCTATAGAGCTTTACCTAATTATACTTAGGGCGTCCTTGAAGCTTGTAATGAGTTTAAAGTCCTTCTTCTATACCTCCCCCCCTACTCACCCGATTATAATCCAATTAAGCCGTCTTTCTACTTGTTAAAGCAGTGGCAACGCCGCTATGCCTCTATATCGCCTATATATGGAGAGGATCGATATACGGAGAAGTTTGAAGCCTTCTTATTTGCATCAGTAAGGGAGTTTGGCCATAGAGTTAATTGGCGGGCACTCTTTCGGTAGGTAGGTGTTCGTATAAATAACGAAGTGTAGGCAAAGCCTATAGGGGGCCGTTTGGTAGTATTATAAGAGGTAATATCTAGTGGGCAGCTGGGGGGGGCTGATCCGCTAAAGGCTTTACCACCTTCTGTACTGACGCTTTGCCGTTATTCTGACTTTTAGATATTTAAGATTTAAGCTTATTTAAGTTCTGCGATACTTTATTAAGCGTAATATAGGCATGGTGGCTTATTCTAGGTGGTAAGCTGTAAATTGGTCGAATTTGATTTTATTTTTGGTGGGCGCCAAGCCACAGAAAAATCCGGGTTGATCTGCAAGCGAGAATAATAGTTATATCTGGATAATATATTTCTATAATAAATTTCTATATTTAAATAAGGTTAAGACCTTCGCCTATAAGTTGTTAATAACGTAAGCAATTATACAATACTTAAATAGGGTAGAACGTTAATATAACCTAAAGATTATAATAATTCGAATCGATGGCAAAACGTCTCTAGGTAGTAAGTTTAACACCTAGAGGACCTAAAAAGGAATATTACTAGAGCAGTTAGCCCTATATATAAAGTCTTAAAATAGTTCTACTAAACGTTCTAGGGGGGTGATTATTATTAAGTCTTAATATATGTAGATTGAGGCTTAATTACTAGAAGAGCTTTGGCTAGAAATTACTAGGGCTATAGCGTATCTAATTAATTAAATACTAAGCGCCTAGCTTAGCTAGATAACACCTTTTAAGAAGCTTTAGTTAGCACTAGGGCTTTCGCTATTAAAGCTAAATATAGCTTATCTACGAATATATGGCTGTAGAGCTTACCCGCTTAAATATAAAATCCTATATATACGAAAGCTTAAGCTAAGGGCTTATATTAGATACCTAGTAGGGTACTAGTTAACGAATATCTTTAGGGTCTATATACCTAGCGAAAAGAAAGTAATTCGAATAAGAGACGTGACGTTTAATAAGCAATTGCTCTATAATGATAGTTAGCCAAATCTCGCAAATCTGCTCCAGAAACGCGCGGATTAAATTTTAGAGGTAATTAATGTGTTAAATATTAATAGGACGCTTTAGAAAGAGCTTAACGAGATATTAGATAAGACGTTAGATAAGGAGGACGAGATAGATACTAGTGAAAGTCGATAGGTAAATACTAATAAAAATTAAGATTAAGTGATAGATTAGGACGATAATATAATTAGCCTATAAGCCTCTGAGGACGACTCTATACTAGGCCTCTCTACCCTAGCTAAGACGCTAGAACCTTAATTAGATACTACTAATATAGAACTGTTAAGTGCCTTAATTAAGCGAAACCCCTAATTTAAACTTATTTTTAGAGAATAAGCCTACCTAAGATAGAAGATCCGCGGCAATGTAGGTAATGTTAATATTGTAATAAGCAGAAGAACTAAGAAGCCCTTAACGCGTTAAAAAGCTTACCTTATAGATATTAAGCAATTAGATACCCTTCCTGCCTTCTATAAAGCTTTTGCTACTAAAATTAAACATTACTAAAAGCGATTATACCGCGACGAGCTTTTATTACTACCTCGTAGCTAGAAGGAGCTTTAAGCTTACCTGTATAAAAATGGCTTTGCGGAAGTCGCTAATAAGGAATTTAGTAATCTTAAGCAGCGAAGGACATTTAAGACCGTTGTACGGATAGTGTCGCTTAACGTCTTACCCGTTACCTAGGTATTTACTTATAAGTTTAACACTAATAGATATCTAGTTAAATTTAAAGCCCGTCTTTATATATAAGGTAACTTATAACGACCTAGCAAAAAGGATATATATGCAGTAACCCTTGCAGCAAAAATATTTAGGGCTATAATGGCGATCGTCGCTATATATAATCTGGAGACTTAGTAGTGTAATATAGTTAACGCCTTCGCTAATAGCCTTATTAATAAGATAGTCTATATTAAGTTTCTAGATAGCTTTTAATAGAAGGGTAGGTGTCTACTCCTCCGAAGAGCCTTATACGGCCTTAAACGATTACTATTACTTTAGCTTAATGAGTTCTTAACTACCCTAACAACCCTAGGTCTAACGGCAGTTAATAGAGAATTATGCCTATTTTATAATAACTAGCTAATTGTGTTCTTCTATATTAACAATATTGTAGCAGCTTACCGTATAGAAGACCTACTAAAGCTTTAACTCTTTAAGGAAGAGCTAACGAAGAAGTATAAGATTAAGAACCTAGGAGAACTAACCTGGTTCTTAGGAATTAGAATCCTTTACAATTAACCTAAATAGAAGCTTTAGCTTTATTAAGATTCCTATATTAATAAGATCGCTAGCACCTTCTATCTAAAAGATTATTGTCTAATATATACGCTAATAAGTACGGACGATCTCTTGCCTAATCTAGAGCAGGCCTCTAAGTAGCAGGTCTATATATATTAGAGGAAGGTTAGCTTACTACTTTACGCTACCTATATTATACGACCTAACGTCGCTTAAGCCTTAAGCAAGCTCGTAGAATTTCTTCGCAATTCGTCCCCCCTGCACAAAGCTGTAGTTAATTAAGTAATTGCATACCTCTATTAAACGAGAACCCTAGCGATTGAATACTTAAACAGGAATATTGGAAGTTAGATTGTCGTCTATATAAGTAACGCTGCATTTAGCAATAATCCTATTAGTTAGAAGAGCACTAAAGGCTTTATATTTTTACTATTTGGGGGAGTAATTAACTAGCGCTCCACTAAGCAGAAGATAGTTATAATATTAAGCACTAAAGCTAAGCTTAAGGCTCTATTAAATGCAGCTACCGAATTAATTTGGTAGTAGCGCTTCTTTTAAACTATGCGACTTTATACGAATAAGGAGCATATAATTAGCTGCGACAACCTATAGATAATTTAACTGCTTACTAAGAACGGACCTTAGTTAAACACGAAGCTTTGTTACGTAGATATCCACCAGTATTGGCTTCGCCAAGAAGTTCAAAAGGGCTTAATTATAATTAAGTGGGTCCCTACTACTAATATAACGGCTAACGGTCTTATAAAGGCCCTGCTAAGGCAGAAGTATAAAAGCTTCATTTAATAACTAAATCTGATTGATATTAAGACCCTATTGTAGTCAGATTTGACTATACTATTTAACCTATTTGCACGATTTCCTTATTAAATTCTTGCTTTTAGATGGTTTCTATTTAGTTTAACACCATGGATATTTCCTATTTAGGTATATCCAGCTAATCACCTACCAGTCAATTAGCTGGGGGGGTGTGTTGACCTAAATTAGGTTATCTTATCACCGACTCAGCAACCTCCTATTGACTCAGTTATTGACTTAATTATTGACTCGGTTATTGAGTTGGTCACCTACCCCTTGTTTCTATTGCCACCCCCCTACCCCCTTCTCGTTCTCATTTCCTACACCTTTCCTATGTATATATAGAGGCTCTAGAGCTACCATTTAATAGATAGAGTTATTATCCTTTTCTTACAATCGGTGCACGGACGTCCGATTAACAAATCGTCTCTACTAACAGCTCTATAAATATCGCACAATTGCCCGTACAAACGCCTATATAATTAATTAATTAAACGTCTGTATAATTGCCTATATAATCGTCTATATAAACGTCTCTATAAACGTTTCTATAAATGTCTATATAAACGCCTGCACGAACGCCTATATAAAACTCCACTTAAAGCTCTATATAAAGCCCTTTATAAGGCCTTTAAAAATAAGCCTAAATGTAAGGTCTATATAGAGAAGCTCTATTAAAGCCCTAACTAAGCTCCGCCTAAAGCTCTGCTTAAAGCTCTGCTTAAAGCTCTGCTCAAAGCTCTACTCGAAGCTCTATGTATAGAGCTCTTCTTAAGCTCTGCTTAAAAGCTCTACGCGAGGCTCTGCTTGAAGCTCTATACGACACTTTACTTTAAGCTCTACTAATATGCAGCACTAATATACTAGAAGACTCTATAATCGTCTATATAAACGGCTCTATAATTAATTGATTTATCAATTAATTGCCTATATAAACGCCTATATGAACGTTTGTATATCTACATATCTATACGTCTATACGCCTATATGCCGCACGTGGCTTTATATAAGGCTTTGTACGAACCTCTGTACGAAGCTCTACTAAAGCTCTATACGAGGCTCTGCCTAAAGCTTACCCCCTACTGCGAAGCACGATGGAGGGATAGGATTTGCGAAGTAAATCCCTACTAACTAGTATCTATAGGTTAAAAGTCTTCTTTTACTAGCAGTTTAATAACTCTTCTATATTAAGGGAGTCTAATATAGGTATAAAAAGTTATAAGTCTGCTTTAGAAGCTATAATATTTAATAATTTATCCGTATAATAAATTTTGATGGGGTGTTAAGAAGATCTGCAAATATTACAAATATCGCTAATACTCGCCAATATTGATCAATCTGATTGGCAGTATTGATATTGAAAACCTTACTGATTAGAAGTCTAGTGCTATATACACGTAGGAATATACTACAACTATAAAAGAACCGCTAGCTGTAAAAGAACGATTAGCTGTAGAAGAACGACCAGCTATAGAAGGACCGCCAGCTAGATAGACGAGACGGTAGAAGTAGAGAACTAGGCAGTATCGGATAGTAAGGGGAACCAGGCAGTTCTGGAAAAGACAGGACAGCCAGACTTAACGTATAGGCCAAAGAGTGGCAATAAGAAGTAAAAGGGTTAAGTAAAGAGTGTCTTAGAAAGTTATAAGTAAGGACATTAAGTGAATTAGTAAGCCAATTAGATAACTTTGACCGGCGGTCGGAGGTACCCGATATTTCTTTTACCTGCGTACGGATATAGCTAGAGCTTTATTAAAGATATAGAGACGACAGGTAGCCAAAGGCTAATTAATTAGATAGAAACGAGATCTAAGACATCTGGCGGCAGCGGAAGTTAGCACTGCCCTTTAAAAACAGAGATAATACTAAGCAAGGTCGCAAGCACACAAGATTAGGTCTACAGTAAAAACTCTTTATAACGATACGGTTTTTTTCACCGTCCGTATCGTTATACTAAAGGTATCGTTATATTTAGACTTTGTACGTAAAATATACTAAACATCAAAATTATGTAATGATATTGCATATCTATAAGCCTGAAGTTAAAATTAAGTAATCAGCTCTACCAAAAAACGATTTAATCGTCGTCGTCCTTAAATTCGACGCTCGTGCCTTAATAGAGTTAAGGAAAGGATGTTCGTCAGCTTACTATCGCTCTCGCCCGCCATACCCGCGTGGCAACTTAGCTAAATTAAGGTGGTTAAATTTATTGCTTAGTATTTCTAATATTAAGGATTAATTAATCCTTTAATAGAGGAAGTCGCATACTTATAAAGCAATAGGTTTTTATAATAAGTGAGGGTGTTTTATATAGTAGGCGCGTAGTTATTTTCTAACACTTAAAGTTAAAGAATCCATAACAACGTTGCCTTTAAGGATTTTAAGGCCAATAAATAAGATAAAATTAAGTATGGAGAGTAAGATCTAAGTATTATTTTAATAGATTTTAATTATTGTGTAATGAAGATTAATGGCTAAACTTATATAAGGAAAGGCCAAATCTAACGAATTAAAAACTCCTTATAACGATTTTGGTGGGGCCACCTCTACGATATCGTTAAATGTTAATATATCGTAATATTACACCAAAAAAGGCTTAATTAAGGGGTGTTGATCGTAATATAGAGTATATCGTTATAACACCGTTATCGTTATAAGGAGTTTTTACTATATCCTTAAAAGCTTCCTATTCTGGCTTAGCTTCATCTTCTTTTAAGTCATCTGGATTATATTAGCGGCGGCTTAAGAGGCATTCCGTAAAGAGGCAGAAGAGGCGTTACCGCGCGGAACAACAGTAGGCTAAAACAGATAGAGGTATCGAGACCCGGCAGCAGTAGAAGACAAAAATTCCAGGGTAGGGCAAAATCTAATCTTATCTCGATACGATCAACGATCGACGATCGATACGATATCTCGTATCGATCAAAGTATTGTGATATTCTCTTGGCATCCCCGCAAATTTTTCTTTCATTAAATTTACTACTTTTCTACTGCAATATTACACCAAATATGGCTTTAGAAGCGGATTTATCTCTTCTTAAAAATACTCCTAGCTTAATTAAGAGCTCTAGTATATAACAGGTTCAGCTTTAATCTTAAGTCTATAAATTTACTCGCCTACTATATAAGAATAAGCTAATATATAATAAAAAGAACCGAAGGCTTATATACTGTAATTAGTGCGAGAGTTACTTAGCACTATTAACTATAAATATAAAAAGACACCTTACGAAAGACCACGCAATCTCCGTTAACTTTAAAGAGCCTTGTATAAAGGAGTAAGCTTTTAAAAAGCTTTAGGAACTTTAGGTATAAATAGCATTAAAATTTAGGACAGATAAAGTTAATTCTATAATTCTTATAAAGGTTCTAAATAAGGAAGTTATTAAGTAAGCTTTTATTAACTTAGTTATTATATAAAACTTTCTATTCCAAATTATAGAGTAGGAAGAGTTTTATATCTTCTGTTAGGCTTTTAACCTAAAGTCGTTTAATTTAATAATAACAACATATAGAGAAATTTCTCGGATAATTACCTATTGTAAGGGTACTTTTGGTCCCTTACTCGGCTGTATCGCTTAGGAGCTCTAAGGGGTAGCCAAGGCCTAGCCGAAGGCTAGGCTTGGCACCTCCTTATAAGCTCCTTAGGCTTACAGCCTCCTTCCTCCCCATTGGTTCGTCTCTGTACTTAGGCTATTACCTACCCTTATTACCATATCGTCCTCTTCTATTAACTCCCTATGTGACTTATACTCGGCTTACCTACTCCCTACCGTATACCCTAGCAATACTGCCTTATATTTAAACCAATCCTATACCCTTACGGGTGGTAGCCTATAGTAAGCCGAGGGCTGCGCCCTTAAGCAAAATCACGATCCTCCATTTTTACCTAGGACGATCGCGTTTACTACGACATAGTAGGTACACCAGCAGACGCCTGGAGATCGCATCCGTATAACGGTGTTGGAATACGGATTAGGTCCTCTACCTTACCTAGGACGATCGCGTATGCTGCAGAGCAGCTACACCAGCAAGACGTCTGGCAGATCGCATCCGCATATTACGGTAGTAAATACGGATTAGGAGATAAGGGAGACGGTAGCTACCTGGCCAAGGGTCGGGGCTATCCGGATCGTACGCGATCATCTCTCGACGCGATTGGTATACTTGTATACGATCGGCAGTGCAGCGGTACAGCTCTGCCACGACGGCGACCCAAAGGCGATTTAATTGCTATCCGAAAGCTTTCTGGTAGGAGTTAAGGGGGATCCTACGCGATTAAGCTTATAAACACTCTATAGCTAACCGCGGTTCACTTACTACAGAGGTCCTACTAACAGAGATTGGAAGGTTGAACGTCCTTAAAGAGATATAGCTACCCTAGAGGCTATCCGATTGCTATTTAATGGCTATCTAAAGAACTAACGGCTAGTTTTTAAAGCTATAGCTACTACCATGCGCTTCCAGATTAAATGCAATTAAGGGCTACTGCCTAATTAGCTAAAGAGCTGCCGAGACCTAATTGTAGGGCGATTGTCTCTTAGAGCTACGGCTTGTCTAAGGGCTACGGCCCAACCCGGAAAGTTTCCGGTTGTCAGCCTAAGGGCTGCCGAGACTAAACCGTAGGCGGTTGTCTTATTAAGCTACGGCTTACCTTAAGAGCTTCGGCTTAGAGATCCTATGTAATCTCGCAAGCTACTACTTGCTTTAAGAGCTACAGCTTATTAAGATCGTAGGTGGTCTCGCAAGCTACTACTTACCTTAAGAGCTACAACTCTTAGATCGTTCGCGATCGCTTAAGGGCTACGGCCCAACCCGGAGACTCTCTGGCTGTTAGCTAAAGGGCTGCCAAGACTAAATCGCAGGCGATTATCTCTTAGAGCTACGGCTTACCTTAAGCTACGGCTTAAAGATCCTATAAGATCGTCTTAGGGCTACGGCCCGACCCGGAGACTCTCTAGATATTAGCCATAGGGCTGCCGAGACTTAATTATACGCGATTATCTCTTCTAAAGTTACAAGCTTAGCTTATAAGATCCTATTGCGGTTAAATGCCATCCTTAAGTTATAGCTACAGCTTTAAGAGCTATGGCTCGTTTAAGAGCTACGGCTTTAAGATCTAGGAGATCTTATAAGCTACGGCTTATCGAGATTGTAGGTGGTCTTGCAAGCTACTACTTACTTTAAGAGCTATAGCTTAAAGATCGTACGCGATCTCTCTGTAAGGCTTTGGTCGCTCTAAGAGCTCTAGCTTGTACTAAGAGCTATAGCTTGCCCAAAAGATATAGCAGCAGCTTAAAGATTTTACGCGATTATCTCTGCAAAGCTTTAGTTGCCCTAAGAGCTCCAGCTTACTTTAAAAGCTTATAAAACCCTATTAATATCTCTCCAAACCCCTTCCGGGATAAGCCCTCTATAATCTCCCGCTACCGCAAGGTAATGGAGGGGGCTAACCACAAGAAGGGGGGGGGCAATGTAAGGGATATTCTTGCGGCTATTAGCCATAGAGCTGTTAAGACTTAATCGTAGGCAATTGTCTCCAAGACTAATCGTATACGATTAAGTCTTACCCACTAGCAGACGCTCTTTTCCTACCTAAAATAGGCCCTTTTTCCCACTGGGTTTTGGCTATAGGTTAAGGTTTTTATTAAGGCTGCTTAGCTAGTCCTTTTCCCCCATTTCTTTATTCCCCTGTATAAGCAAGGCTTCTGCACTGCTTACCTTTCTATATATAGAATTAATCTATTGGGATACGGGCTAGGGGCCAGCCCTAACTAAGGGGGGGGCAATATAAGGGTACTTTTAGTCCCTTACTCGGCTGCATCGCTTAGGAGCTCTAAGGGGTAGCTAAGGCCTAGCCGAAGGCTAGGCTTAGCACCTCCTTATAAGCTCCTCAGGCTTACAGCTTCCTTCCTCCCCATCAATTCGTCTCTGTACTTAGGCTATTGCCTACCCTCATTACCATATCGTCCTCTTCTATCAACTCCCTATGTAACTCATGCTCGGCTTACCTACTCCCTACCATACACCCTAGCAATACTGCCTTACACCTATTCCTTTTAGTTATAGAAAGACATCGTATAAAGATAAGTTTAATTAGCATTAATAAGTATTTATCTTTTTATTAATATTTAGACGTCTTTAAATAACTACCTTCTTCTTGCAGTCTATGCCCACTTTATTAATAGCTAGGAAAACCAGATAAAAGCTCTTCTTACCCTTTATACGGTGCCTAGTTATAGTAAAGCCAAACAATAAAATATTCTTTTTTTAGTTTAGAGGAGTATAGGATTATATAAAAGCTTAGAGCTATTATTATAGATAATTCTATAATAAATGATACTCTCTGTTATATAATCTACAAATATCTTACTAATAATGAGGATATTACCTAGGATCCTATCTAATAACGTATCCGCTGCTAGGGGTATACTATTAATCTCGCCGTCCAAGCCTTTCTCTTTAAAGATACTCTTAAACTTAAGGCTATTAAGTTATATAAAAGAAATAATATAAGCGGAAAGGAGCGAAGTTATAAGGAAGAGATTAAGTAGAACTAGGTCTTCTAAGTAATGGGCCTACTTGGCAAGCTTTATAATATTATAGTACACTTCTATACCTTGACCAGTTATATAAAGGAGTTTAAGACTTTAGTTAGAAGACGAGTTCTACTTAATAATTATATAAGATGGAATAGCTAGTATTAAATGCTAAGCGTTTCGCTTAAGTATAAGTTAGGAATTAATAACTATATTAAAAGCAACTTTAATACGCTTAAGGAGGATTATATCTCGCCGTAAGACTAGAAGCTTCTTTATATAATTTATACCTTTCTAAAGCTATTTTACCGTATAACATTAGAGATACAAGGGGATTATATAACACTTAATCGAGTACTCTTTATAATAGATGTACTTATTAAATATATAGAGAATTCTCTTATATAACTCTTCTTCTAAGTACTTTATTTAAGCTAAAGCTAATATTATATAATAGGTACTTTTTAAATTAAATAAAGCTCTCTTACTTTAAGTAAAGAATGTATAGGCGAAGTTTAATAAGTATTACCAGAAAACAGATAACTCCCCTCTTTACGCCACTGTACTTATTCTTTACCTAAATCATTATATAAAGTATATTAAGACATTTTAGAAGAAGGAATAGTAGAAAATAATACTTCTAAAGGTTTAATAGCTCTAGGAAACATACCGAGAATTAGAGAAGCCTATTACCTCTCTTTAAGCAGTATTATATAATAAGCTATTATAAGATAAGTATAAGGAACTTAATAAGTACGATTAAATTATAAACGAATTAAATAAAAAGGTTACTCGACTAGCAAGCCAGGATAAGTATAATAACTACTACTCTAAAGTACTATACGAAATTAAAGTTTTTCTATTTTAGTGGTGATCTTAAGAATAACAAATAAAGCGTTAGCCGCGGCTTTTACTCTTTATAAGAGAGGTACTTTTAATTCTAGCTATAAGTGACAAACCAGAGAGAGTATTTTTAGGAGGGCGTTATATAGTATTATAGGAAAGAATATAGCTTAGATTACAGAACCTTAAGAAGATGAAGTATATAAAGAGCTAGCACCGGAGTAGAATTTTAAAAGAAATATAGTGGTTGTATAAAGAAAGATATATAAGAGATATATTGTATAACACTAAGGGAGGGGTATAAAATATATAAATAGAATAATTTTAGGTAAAAGGTAACCACTAAAGGTATATAGGTGGCATAGGTAAATATATACTAACTTTAAACTTAATAGATTGTAAGTTTAAATCCTATCGACGTTATCCTTTATCGAGAATCGGGAAATACAATTGTTTGGTATACTTCCCGTTTTACTATACAAGAGATTCTTTGGCGATATTGCCATACTATAAGTAAACTCTCCTCTCTATATAATATACCTATATAACTAACTACTCTTAGAATAAGTAGGAGAGGGTAGAAGCTTTACTGGCAATTAATGTAGAGGCTTAGGTAGGGGAGGTATTAGAGAAGCAGGTGTAGATGGGGAGGCCCTTATATATAAATGCAATTCTAATTTAGAGCCATAGATCTCTAAATATAATTGTAAGTAACCTATATTACTTGTATAAGGTAGAGAGCTAATTAACGCTAGCCCTACGAGGCCTATACGGCGACTCCACGTCGTCTAGTAGGCCCTCGCCCCTTTACTAAGTGTTGGAGTCTCCTAGGGTTCTATAGTAGGTGCTGTGGAAATTGCAAGTGGCGGGATTATGGAGCTCGGTGTTCGTTGTACGATAAAAATTCTTAGCCTATAGTGGCGGCAGCGGGAGCACTAGAGGGTAAGGATTGGATTGTGAAACTAGAGATATTAGTAAAGAGATAAATATAGGCACGCTTAATGTTATTAAAGAATAATACCCCATTACTTATAGTAAGTAGGTTAAGCTAGATATATAAGTTACTTTATAACTTAGTACTAAATCACCTAGGTTTATACTTATTTACTAAAGTCTTTAGTTAAGCAGTAATAAAGATTTAGAGGAATTTAAAATAAGATTAACTAAGTTTAATTATATAGGAGTACTATATAAGGTAGCCCGCAAGCTACTAGGCTTAAAGGAACAATAATAAGCTATATTAGTATGCGGTAGTAACTTTCTTAATAGCGCGTAATTGTTTTTATAGTAATAATCACGTTTATATTTATATGGTGTTAATAGTATATCCTAAACCCTTAATAATAGTTCCTGCTATATTCTCAGAGCTATTTTAAGGGATACCTAGAGAGTTAGTAATAGAAATATAAGTCTTAGTAATAGCCGCTAAGTTATTTAGGTTAGTAAGGATAAAGATAAAGTTATCTAGGTAGTATTCTACCTTATAAGGTAGTTATAAATAAAGTATGTAGTATAGGCCTTCTGTAAAGAGGTTAAATATAAGCGGGGCAGTTTAAAGACTAAAGGATAGGTAGTATTTTTAGTAGGTAACACTTTCCTAGAAGAAGCCTATTAATATTCTCGCCCTATAAGATAGGGGGACTATATAAAACGCGTCTTTAATATCTCTTTTAAGCAGCAGATATTTATAACCTATAGAAATAATATAGGCTTAAATAACGGTAATTATAGTGTATATTACTGCTTTATATTCTTTTAAAATTACGTTATTAATCAAAAATACTAGTAAAAAGGAAAGATCGTAAATTTAGCAGTATCCTCTATTTAATTTTAGCACTAGGCTAAAAGGTAAGACTATAATAGGCCTTATTATAATTCTAATATTATCTTCTTAGGGATAAGGTTGGTGTTATTTTAAGAGGAGTTATAGTTCTTATAAGATTTTAGGGTAAGGGTAGATTTAGCTCCTATCTTACAGCTATAGGTTAGAATGCCTATTAAGATAGCTAGTAAATTACCTAGGTAGTTAGATAGAAGGGAGTACTATGCTAAAATCCTTAAGGGCGATAGAGAGTAGTAAAGAGCCTTCGCCTTTATAAAGGTAGAGAATAATAGTAACGTATTTAGCCTAGGTCCTAGGCATATAATTAAAGTTATTATTATTATTAGGCTAGACCCTACTCTATAAGGTTCGCCTTACTATTCCTAAGTATAAGCTTTAGATAATATAGTATAATTTTTACTATACTTTAAGCACTTATACGGGTATTTATAAGCTATATTATCGCAGCCTCTATTATTAAACTTATGGTAGGTATTAGAGGTATAAAAGGTATCTAACCTAGGTCTCTTTAAGGCGGCGAAGCTAATAGTACTAGATATTATAAGGTATAGCGCTATATACTAGGCTAGTATTTACTAATTAGCGGGCTTTAGTTAACTATTAGTTATTATAAAGGTATATTAGTTAAGTACTAAATTAAGTATATAACTTACCTAAATATACTAGGTTAATAAAGTGCGAATTATATTTATCTAGAGAAGTATACTAGTAATAAAGTCTAGCGGACATATATAAAGGGTGCTAGTAATAACTATATAGTTAGTAAAACCTTTAAACTAGATGCCTTTATCTATAAATAGCTTCCTATTTACCTTTACCTTCCTTATAACTAGAGTACTATTCTTAATTTATATCTTATTAGCGATCTTAATTTAAATAATATAGACTTAAAGGCGGGCGAGGTTTACTAGATTAAAGATACCCTTAAAAATATCTAGGTAATCCCTTTTTATAACGCCAGAAAGGCGGAGTTTAAGTAACTTTATACTAGGAGGGGGAGGCTTACTAAAAACATTAGCTAAAGTAGCTATTATAGTAGCTTATAAGGCTAAAGCGGCTAGGCCTAACTATAATTAAGCCATTTAAGCTAGGTGGTATTTATACTAGTAAGCCTCCTTTACTAGGCGGGCTTTGCGCTCTTCTTTATACTTCTAAATCTCCCTTTTATCTTAGGCTTTTTCCCTTTACTCTCTAGTAATTTTATGCTCTTTTACGGCAACGGCGCGTATATTAGCCTTAGACGGCATTATAGGACCAATAGAGGAGGGTATAGCGGTTGTAGACAATAGTGTAGTTAAGGTGGGTTATTTAGGTAGGTTTGCTTATTAGGATTATACACGTGTATAAAATCTCCTAGTTAGTTATAAGCGGTAATAGCGTTATAAAATAATTCTTAAGCAAATGGATATTAAATATATAATAAATATTAATAAGTTTAGCGATATTAAAAGCGAATTAGCTACGTAGTAACTGCGTTTAATATTCGCGAATATTATAGGAGGTCTCAGTATTATGCGTTGCTGAGATGGATACTGCCAAGCAATATATAGACGCTAGTATATTTATTACTACTAGCTCTAAAAAAAAGAATTAATATTAAATAGGTACCTACTGCTAATATAATAGTAGACGGCTTAATAAAGGCTCTGCCTTATTAAAAGTATCCCTTAACCCGTCAAAATTGGGCCTTACGTTATCGATAAGAGCCTACCAATCAAACTGGCCGAATCAAGCAGCCGTTCTCAGAAATACAAAGCTTCTAATTTCATTACTATTTGATATATAGGCTTATTCTTTGGAGTTGAGTCGCTCAATATGAGGTAACCAGCACTCGTCCTTTTTGCACAATGGTATCTTGCAGATACTGCACCCAAAATTGGTCCTCGGAGCCCGTTTCCGCCTCTCCCATTTCTCACTATCGCGTGCTTGCATTGTAGTATTTGGTGATAGCTCTGATAGAGCTTTCCGACGCCCCATACGCTGCACCTGAGTATGCCTATGAGCCTCTACGCAAGCCGAGCAGTTAACTGGCTTGTCAAATAACTTGATCAGCTCGTGCTGCGCCGTAGGAACCCATATAATCTGGTTGGTAGAGCGTCGTGTAGGGGCCTCCTGCGTGTAGAGCTTTCGCTTTCGAATGGACCGTTCAAATAAGGCGTTGCGGAGGTCGATTCGAAATTGCTTGTGGCCGTCTTTGCGGTTTGCTCGACGATCGGTAGGCGTATAAGAAGACAGTAGGAAGCAATTGCAAATTACTGTATCGAGAAGGAAGTGCCATAGAGGCTTCCAGGTCTGCCTATGCGTCCTCTGCGTTGTAAAGTACGATCGCAATTGATCAGCAATATCTACACCGCCTATGTAGTGATTGTACCAGAATATAAAGGTAGGAATAGGTAACATCTTCTCTACATCATCGCCAAAGATCTTCCGAGTCTGTTTGGCTCCCGTAGCAGTAAGGGAAGGACGTTTTCGCATGGTGGTAATAGTAAGACGACCTGGCGATGTATGACGTCATTAGCATATAAGCTTATTTGAGCCTCATATTGAGCCTTACCGTTGTCAACTGTACTCATAAAAAGCACTACATTAGCGTCCTTCCAGGCAAACTCCATCACCTGGCCGTCTTTGGAAGTTGCTCCGTACAGTGTACCCCATTGTATCTGAGCTGAATGCGTCAATTTAAGGTCGGCGAGCCTCTGGTCGATTTGCTCTGCAGGGAGCTTCTTCTTCCTTCCTGATATATCTACCAAAACATCGCCTTCCAGGTCCCCCTGCTCCTCACGCTTTGTTTTGGTTGTTCGAACGGTTCCTGCACCTCCAATACCAAGCTCCCGTAGTCGTGTAAGAAGCTTAACACTTGTAAATAGATTATCGAGCCAAACGATGTGTTTTCCTGGCAGGTAAAGCTGTGCATTTGTTTCCTTATCGCGCTGAGTAAGTAAATCAAGTACTACTGCCTGCGTCTTAGAAAAGCCTTCCTTCTCAGTAAACGATGTATCCAGATCAACAGGCCCTTTTTTATCACCTTTCGCGTGCCAAAGCCAGTCTAGTATATAGCCCTCATTGCCTAATACCCATATTTTGAAGCCTTCTGGTGTTGGTTTTGATGGAATATTCACGATTTCACGAGCTCGTCCCATAAAGCGTTGGATTGTTTCGTCGACGGCGAGGTGGGTTCCAGGGTTGTAGAGCTTCCTGCAAGTAAGCCGAATATGCTCAGCAAGCTCGTCGACCCGGGTGAATGTAGTTTTGGGTGCTTGATCAGATGGTGGCCATGGTGGTGAGGCTCGAAAGTGTCGATCAAGCTGCTGAAATCGAACAGCTCCCATATATTTTTTGACGATATGCTCGGTACCATGTGTATTTAAATCCTTCCAGTAGTCCTCAATGGACGATTCTATAGTGATTCCCATATGAATAAGCACACCAAAGTACGCGTAGAGTTCTTGCCTGCATGTTGGCTGCCATAAGCGTGGGTGCTCCGTTTCTTCATCTGGTGGATAAAGCTCTGCATGCTTATTCGTCCACTCTACAAGCTTATCCATAATATCTTCTGTGAAGAATAAACTGAATAACTTAAAAGGATCGTGCGTATCAACCTCGGGAGGAAGATTTGGTGAGCCATGGTCGTCAAAATTGTCAATATGGAGAGGTTCGAAATTGGGCAACGGCCAGGGCTTCGGGGGGGGGATTTTCGCCGTCTTATGCGGGGGAACGTTATATTGAGTAGACTGAACAAGATCTATATCAATTCTAGTACGATTAGAAGGCATGGTGGTCGTGTAATTGATGGTTGAATTCTGTATAGCTATACGCGTTGTTTTGAGAACAATGTTCCGCACGGACCACTTACGCTAAGGGCCTTGACGGGTTAAGGGATAAGGTTTATTTAGCAATTAAACTTTATTAATACTAAGGATCTAATTTAATTCTATTTAAACGATTTTTAGGCAAGGTAACTATATAGAGGATTCCTTTAACTTAATACTAAATTAATATTATAATGTTTTATATTCTATAGCAGCCTAAAAGGCTCTATATAGTTAGGGGGATATATTAACCTAAATCGGACTTCCTTACTACCGTCTTACTACTATCTTCAATGCCTAATACCCTATATCTTACTACCTATTTCTATTACCTATTTTGTTTTAGTTACCTATAATATTTGTTTCTGTTGCCTAGACCTGCCTTATATATATAGGGAGCTTCTAAAGCTATCTTTAATCGACAGAGTTAATACCTTTAATATAATTAAAAATAAATTTAAATACTTTATTAACGCCTTCTCTACCAATCTTTCTCTAATACTACTGCCCTTAATTAGTGGCTTAATTTAAGCAATTACATAGACTATCTATACTACTTATATTATCTAAACTAGAGCGAACGTTCTTAAAACCTCAAGGAATTACCTAGCAATAAATAAGACTTAGGCTAGTAAATATTAAGCAATTAGACTGCTTGAAGTCGTGGGTGAAAGGAGGGGTTGTATAAGGCTGGAGGAGAGAGCTACTGGTGAATATTAGGGGGGGAGGGGGTGGTGGCCTCCAAGGAGACGTCGGCCACATCAATTTAGTCCTACACCATGCCGAGACCGGTGATATCGCATATATCCACGATATCGCGATTATTTATTTATATCGTGATATTCTGATTGGCTTATGAATTGAATGCAATATTGGGCCTACTTATTCTTTCATTCATTCATTTATCATCGACAATACCGAAAATTACATCCTAAACCAAGACGTTCGTCTAGTCCCTCCAAGAGATGTGGTAGAAATCCCCTATAAGCCCTTTTCCTCAATCAATCTTCTTCACCTTCCTCGTCGCTTGCGGAGTAAGCCTCCTTTTCTTCAGACTCTTCATCACCCTCCTCACTATCCGTATCCTTCTTGTTGTCACCCAATTTATTGCCGCCATTATATTCGGGCCTTGGGACCTGTTCGCCTTTCTTAATGAGAAGTTTCTCAATGTCCGGTAAAATTGAAATCAAGTTGGAGTACTGGTCAAGGGACAGTGAAATACCCTGTAAGTGGTAAGTAAATTATAACAAAGGAAACCTGATACGAATTCACCTTCTTCCCTGGCTGCATCTCACCATCCTTCTCATAGTATTCCCGAATATTTACTAGCGCCATTCCCTTGAAGTTAGAAATTCCAACTCGTCGGTTTTTCGATATCTAGAAAGTTCGTTAGTCAAAATCCATCAACTAGGTGAGCTCTGTGACTGAGCAAGTCGGCGATTGAGAGTTTTGTACCTCCCAGTATTCATTGCCATCACTGTCTTTCTTCATTTTCGGCCGCTCTGTACTGTGTACTTGGGTCTTGCTCTTCTTGCCCTTCTTGCTCTTTGGCTCCGAGTCGGATTCATCGATTGATGCAGAGCGCTTCTTGTTTGTGAAAATCTTTGCTGGCCGGGAGTTTTTCCTTGCTATCTGCGAAGTTCGCTTCATGATTGGCAATCGATCAGTAAGTGAAAGGGTGATGCCGTGAGAGTGAGTCGTGATTGATAGACGATATAATACAAATTGCGGGGCGACGCGCAGTGAAACGCGTCTAAGTCTTATATCACGTGAGCCTGCGCCTGCTGACCTGACTCGCTCAGCTGCACGTGACCCTACCACACTACCAAATCACTGCCAAACCTGACCACCTTCCCCACGCCTACTCACCTCAAAAATAATACGGGGTATAGGCTCTCCTTTCTCTATCTATTCCACGTAGTAGCTGCATTATAGCTATGTTATGTCAAAAGTTAGGTATCAGAGGTCCGGGTTAGGCTTGGCATAACCTCAGGTTACGCACGACCCCCCAAGGTCCGCGACATATTATCCAAATATCACCCCCCCCCTTAGGTAGTGGCCCCTACTTTTCAGACGTGTTTTTGAGGCCTAGGTTAGTACTGGGTTAGTATAGAGGTCCTTGTCGCGCGCCTTTGACCTTATCGTCGCCTTGACAATCCCATTTTCCAACCCTCTACTATTTTCGTGCCTGCGCTAGCTCTTAGCTCGCGCGGGGCTTCTAATTTTATATAGAAAGGCCTGCTATAATTCTAATTCTATAATATAGAGCCCTCTTCTTCTCCTTCTCTATTA
>Ga0307515_10004864_pt1 | contig 27482 bp, 17 predicted proteins | sample 17_EM_MG_FD_194513 | JGI IMG/M metagenome (GOLD analysis project Ga0307515, IMG submission 194513) | Populus trichocarpa ectomycorrhiza microbial communities from riparian zone in the Pacific Northwest, United States - 17_EM | ecosystem: Host-associated > Plants > Roots > Unclassified | place... | reverse complement strand
GTAGAAACTTAACAGAACAAGCAATTTAGTTGTTTAGCTGACACAGCTATGATATTTTCTAATCATTAATTTAAAATAGTTACTAACTTTAGGTGACATCACTTACCCTCTAAATTCTTTATTGAACCTGCTTCTTTTCAATGAGAGGAGGGTGGTCCAACAGACAAGGAACCCTAGTTGAAGAAGCAACCTCTCTCTCTCTCTCTCTCTCTCTCTCTCTGCGAAAAAAATCTTTTTAACTAGCTTTCGTGAAGAAGGTGGTAATAGGTTTCTTTAATTCTCTCTCTTGAAATCTAAGATGGAAATCTTTTTTTATTTCTTTTATATAGTAGTAAAATTTGTGCCGACAGTAATACATATGAGGCAAGTAAAGGGAAAAAGGAGAACGGAAAAGCAAATTTAATGAATTCTCACTTCTCGTCGTGTTGCTTTGACTCTATGTGACCATTGATTTGATGTGCTTTTGAACATGTTTAGCTTTTCTTTTCCTATTTATTTAAATTAAGAGAACGTGTTTAGGTTAAAAGAACTCCCTTGTGAAATAATATTCTTACAGAAATATCTTCTTTTTTATTATTTTTGAGAACTATATATATATATATATATATATATATATATATATATATATATATATATATATATATATATATATATATATATATATATATGATCTTAAATATTGCAATATATCCAAGCTATGATGGATTTGTTTTCTCTTATATATATAGCCATCGAAGGTATATTGCTAACAGGAAATGCAAAACCATCACAGGAAAGGAGAATTTGTAAAATCCCAATAAAAGTGTATTTATATGTATATACCTAGAGCAATCACTTTTTTTATGTATTAATTTTAATTTATTTAGTTTTCCCATAATTTTTTTACCAAATAATAATAATAAATCTGTTCCATGAACATATCCCGTATGAACAAGATTATCCGCGCTTTATCCCGAGAAGAAAAGCCAGCAGAGAGGGCGAGGGTAGTGTTGCATGAAACTGCATATATTGTGAGGACCCTTTTTTCGGTTTTAAGGCACTTTATTATATTTATTTTTTGACACGATCGATGTATAAGAACTCCTTGATTTTCCACCTTTAAAAAGGAAATTTGGGTAAAATCTCTCTGTTTATGATACAGGACAAGGAAGAAAAGGACGAAGGCATCCACAAATGTCATAGACGCATTGTCTTGATGAGGTTTAAACTCAAAGGAGAACGTGTTTTAGGTTTTAAAGACGGTAGAAATTCAGTGTTTGCTGCACCAACTTCTCCTCTAACCAGCTACCTCAATGGTCAAATGGGTAATGTCCTTTTCATCATCATGTTACTATCTCTGAGAGTTAGTTTTATGATTAAACTTAAGCATTTTGACAACCATTTACCCCGCACTGTTGAAAACATTTGGTGATTAGTTATGTTATTGGTTGCGACGTTTACTTTCTTGTAGAAACTAGAAAAAAAGGTTATACAATACAATCTTGCAACGATATTGTGTTAATTCTTCACATTACCTGCTGCAATTTCTTTGCTACGTTATTTATGGATACTACGGAGAATTAGAGGCAAATTTACTTACATCGACATTAATTTATATATAGACAGACACACACACAAGTGTTTTTCTTTATATATATATATTTTAAGAGAGGAAGGGTGTTTGGCTAGTGTTCTTGTAACAAGTTCAAGTCCTTCTCTGATCGAGTAAATCACTGTACGTATTTAAAATAGTATATTCATAAGAATTATATATTTTCTTATTATCTTCTTAAGATTTAAACTGTAGATAATAATACAGAAAACAAACTCAGCTACAGTACAGATAAGAATCACGCATGATTGCATGCTATGTATATATGTGGCTATCTGCTGCATTATTGACGCATGCATGTTTATATTCTTCCTTAGTTATTTTCCAAATCATTTAGAAAATATAATTATGCATGGAATTAAGCACGCCCCAAAGTCCCACTTGTAGTAGAAAGACTTGGACGATTATCAAAATATGGACGCCGGTGTGGGGAGGGGAGAGAGATAGGTGGCCTATTAGCACAGTGGTTGGTTAGAATGCAAAATCATCAAGCACACGTGGAAAGCTGGAACAAGATCTATTTGAGTACTCAATTCAAAATATATAAGGTAATGAAGGACAATACTAGCTAATGATCTTATGCCCTACATTGCATCAGGCAATCAATAAAACTAATCAACTTGCCACCTCCTTTATTAGGAAATTGCTAATTCTAACATTTGTTAGTGATATTCTTACTAGATTCACTCATATATATATATATATATTCACTTATTTTGTGCTCGTTCATGGGACATGAATGACATGATAGAGGTTCCAGTGAGTTGGAGGAAGAATACAACGCTTGGAAGTTATTATACTCCATCCACTGACAGGAATGTGTGATTAATTTATAGATCATTATTATAGTTCTAATAATTTCTAATTAAAAGGTGGCCATATATACAACTTCACCATTCAGAACTACATTTCGTTTAATCCTTTGATCCCCAACCTAACTTTAGTTTTCTGGGTTTTGTGGTAAAAGTTCTTGCTAAATCCCTCTAGTTTTAAATAATTTTCTGGATTGATATGGGTGAAAAATGATGATTTTACAATTTTACGAATGATAATGTAAGAAGAGTAGTGTGCATTAACCAACCAACTTATTAAACCTCAAAAAAAAAAAAAAAAAACCCTTAAAACTTATGCATGAATCAGTTTATTGGTTAGGGATTATATAAGAATGTATAAAAATGTATTAGCTAGGTTTATATATTACCGCGTTTCGTTCACACCAAGAAAAAAAAAAGTTAGATTACATTCTTCTCACAGAAGACTTCCCCAACTTTCCTCACGAGGACGGCTGGAGTTGGATATGGTGAAACTAAATAAATAACTATCGTGTAGGAATATTATAAGTAATGTTCGCTTTATATTTATGTGAGATCAAGTGAACATATATATATATATATAACTTGTGATCCTTTCTTTCATTTCATTATGTGTGGAGAGTTCACATTTTGGAGTCGTATGATTTGTTAATTAATTTTCTAATAAGTCATCTTCACTTGCAGATGGATATGTAATGCTTTTGAGAATCTTCCCTGCATATTCATTCATTAATTAAAAGACCTGTTTCCGGAGCTCCTTTGGCCTTATTCATCAATTGTTTTTTCCCTCTAGAAATTAAAAACAAATATGATTAATGTTAGTTACGAAACATGTTTGAAATATTCAGCGCTGTGATCAGGAGAAAAGAAGAAGAAAAAACAAACACAATATATGTCGCTGACCATTGAGAAATCAAGTCTCAAAGTCTCCATTAAATTCATAAATTATACTAGAAATTAATTAGATGTTCATGTCTCTATTCGTGACAAATTCGCTTAACTTGTTTTGTTTCTGAGTTTATTACATGAAAGTTGTTGTATTTCTCTGTTTTTAATGAAAATATGGAGGAAGAAAGTGACTACCAGCTAATTAGTAACTGGAATTAATTTCCATTTGTTTTTCTTTTTCCTTCTTTTTTTTACCCAAATCTTTAATACACGGGGCACTTTTTTTAATTATTTTTGGCATAATTATTTTTACTACGTTGTTTTCTTAACTGTTAAAATTTTTTAGGTTTCAAAGAATTCCAAATGAGTTCAATGCGTGAATAAATATAAATTTTTATCCGGTCATTTTATCAAATTAAAATTTTTCTTGATCATTCTAAATGTCTAATTATATTAAGATATTATTTAAGAATTATTCATTTATTTTTTGTTGTCATCATTGGATTCTTTTTTCTAGTTTGATTATGAATTTCAATTTAATTAAAATTTTACTAATTAATTATGATATTTCTCTTGTATTAAACAACTCTGGAGGCTATTTTCTAAAAGTAGATTGATGAATTATCGACTTTCATAATATATTTGAGTTTTATATACAATTGTTTCTATAATTAAGGGTTGTACCTTAGGCTTGAGAACCCTAGTATTTTTCTTTATAGTTTAGGATTGTAAAACTTTAGAAATTAAATGTTCGATGTACAAAAGGGACTGGCAAAACCTTCTCATTCTGTGTGATGTATGAGTGAAGGTCGTTTGGATAGCTATGAGGGCTCAAAAAGCAGCGCATGCAAAGAACCCAGTAGCATATACTAGATCGAGTGGAGCATTTATCAACAAAAATTGCAAAATGCTTAAACCATCTGACACTGTAAAAGGGAGGCATAAACATGAATCTTGATGTGGAGAGGGATGTTGACACTAAAGGGCAACTATTTTGTCGGTTGTTTTTGTTTTCAAGACTAAATTAGACTAGGAAAATAATTTTCCTTATTATTTTTTCTATTTAAATTAGTATTTTCAATTTAATTAAGATTTACTAATCAATATATTTTTTGTTTTTTCTCGTATTTAAAAAACTAGACATTTTTTAGAGGAGAATGATAAATTATATATTGACTTTCAAAAAGTATACTTGAGTTTTCTATATAATTAAGGAATATAACCTCGAGAACCCTAGTTTTTTTACTCTAGAGTTTAGAACCACCTGTAAAATTACTTTGGGGACTGATCAGTAACCCTATCCAAGCTATATATGGCTGCCAGTGAAGGGATAGAAAATTTGAAGGTGGCCCTAGCTAGTGACGTGATGTTATTTCACGTGATCTTCTATTGGGAGAAAAAAAGTAGGAAATTACTTGGAAAAAGAAGAAGAAGCAACATAATGAGAATTCTATTAGTCGTAACTAACGTAATTGTTGCTCAATGTGGTAATTATGACAGTAAAGAACGTATTGTGATTGTCATGTTAAGTTTGCTCCTATTTGCTAATTAATTAACGGGCACTTATAAAAAGTTGAAAAATGCGTAAGCTGGCCAGGAATTTCAGAAACTGGTGAGGCCCCATCTTCATTCACTGATAATAAAAACATTATGTTAACATGATTCACAGTAATTTAGAGATCGCTGGCATGGCGATGCACTGGGTGACGAAGGAGGCAGCTTAATTTGTTGCGTGCATGGAATGAGCTTCTATACTCTGACCATCGAAGACGTGCCATCTGTTCCCTGATGCTGACCTCTTTCTTAGTTTTAGGACTTCTGCATTAGTTTGTTTTTGACCATCATTAGTCATTCGATATCTGGATCTCAAATTTGCCCTCGGCATTTTGAAGTATAATAATTATAGAACTAACCTACCTTGCCCTTGGCCCTTGGGGGACAACCTAGCTAGCTAGCTACACTCTTTAGATATATCGGCCAGAATTAATATATTCGTGTGGCAGAGCTTAGTGATGAAAATGTCACTAGCTAGGAGAATATGTGAATTCTTGGAAAATATATATGTATTCGATAGGCTTCCTGATCTCTGCAATATTGAAATGGAAGACAGGCTTTTTCATGCCTCTCAATGTATAGAAAATCTGCACCAGGGATATATATACTTCTGAAGTTCAGCTGATATTGAGGTTTGAGGCCAGTCGCGGATGGAATAGTGGAATCCAAAAACATTGTGCCCTACCACGAGCTAGCTGTCTTGATTACCGAAACATATTTTAATAGTTGGCTGCTTAAAATATTATGGCCGATTGATTAATTAAGAGTAATTAATCACCTTAGAGGGAGGAGACGGAGAGGGCATAGCTGACATTTCAAGAATAAAAAGGTCATTGTTGTTTTGCTTAGCAAATGGGAAGCTACCACATCAGCCTGCTTCTTTTTCTGGGCTCTATTATATCAGGGTGGCATGAAACATGGAACGCATATAAATAGCAAGCCTGCAGTTAATGGTTGGATCATAGGGAGCCTAATCTTAAGGTGAAAAACATAGGATACAGTACTGTCTTATACTCTTGAAAATGGGCAGGTCTCCTTGCTGTGACGAGAGTGGCCTCAAGAAAGGTCCCTGGACCCCTGAAGAAGATCAAAAACTTGTCAAATATATCCAAAAACATGGCCATGGAAGCTGGAGAGCCCTCCCTAAACTTTCTGGTATGTGTTTTATCTATCTTTCTGTAAATATAGCACAGCTCCATCCCCGTCTCTCACTCTATCTCTAACAAGGAGTTTATTTTTGCAGGTCTTAATAGATGTGGAAAGAGTTGCAGGTTAAGGTGGACAAACTATTTAAGGCCAGATATCAAAAGAGGGAAATTTTCTCAAGAAGAAGAACAAACAATTCTAAATCTCCATTCCGTCCTTGGCAACAAGTAACTAGTTAAACATTCACCTTTCTTTCTCGCCGCATCTTATTTACTGGATTATTCATGTTATTTGTACTTATTTCCATATTCTTCTACTTGTTGCTTTGAAGATGGTCTGCAATTGCAAGCCACCTACCGGGTCGGACCGATAATGAAATCAAGAATTTCTGGAACACCCACCTGAAGAAAAAGCTCATTCAAATGGGTTTTGATCCCATGACTCACAGGCCTCGCACCGATATCTTCTCAAGCTTACCTCATCTTATAGCCCTAGCTAACCTGAAGGAGCTCATAGATCACCATTCATTGGAAGAACATGCTCTGAGACTACAAACAGAAGCTGCACAAATGGCAAAACTTCAATATTTGCAATACCTCCTTCAACCTCAACCTCCTGCAGCTTCTAATACTGCAACAAGCTCAAACAACCTAAACAATATCGGTACTCTTAGTGACATCGAAGCCTTTAATCTCTTGAATTCACTTGCTTCACTCAAGGATAGCCCAGTGTCAAGTTTATCCCAGTTGGATTTACCGGCTTCCTCTCTTCAAGGGATCAATGATTCAATCCCCTTCTCCCACTTGCCTGACTTACAAATCCCTTGCAACTATCAAACACCACCAACCAAGGGCATGGCTCAAGCTCCTGATTTAACAGTGTTTAGTCAAGGAGAGAACTCGCCCATTTCTCCATTTCAGTTTCCTTCATCTTCAACTCCATTTCCTCCTTCTGCAGTTCCACCTGTAACACAGATATCTAGCATGGTCAACAACTTGGGAGATGCCTCTAGTACTTCAAGCTATGGAGAAGAAGTTCCTTCAGTTTGGCATGACCTCCTTGAAGACCCTATGTTTCATGATATTGCTTAGCTTAAATTTTCATATATGTGAAAAAGGTTTGGAGTTTCACCACCACTTCACTGTGTAATAACACAACATATATACACTGTTTGTAGCTGTACGTATGTATACTTTAGGACATTGCACTCATCATGGTAGATAGATTTACATGCATGTTTTATAATTTAAGCAGAGGCTTTCATCATGGAGTGTTACCAACCATTTATATGCAATTGAGAGACTGATTTTACTGAGAGATCTCATCTGATTTAATTGCCATTTTTTTCCAGTAAACAAGTTTCTATAGCTTTCACAAAGCTAGCTAACATCCAGCAATAATGTTGCATGAATGACCAGTGATCTTCATGGCAGGTAGGTCATGAAAATTAATTATTCCTTGCATCTATAATAATATTAACTAAAGAATAATTACTTAAAATACAAGATTCTACATTGCTTTGTCTTATCAAATAGCGAAGATGTTTTCCTTTGTGTCCTGAAACGTGTTGACATATCTATTATATATGCATCAAATTAATAATTGCCTTGAACTTCTCTTCTTTCTCATTTTAGAAAACTCTTGGAATCTTAGAAGAAGCATACACATAAAATATTGTATAAATAAAACATGTTTTACCAAAATCCTCAGCTCTTCGATCCATTTCTCATATTTGTGTGTTGTATTTTGTAAGTAATTGACAGAAGTCTGAAGAAAATAATAACAGAAAACCTAGAAAACAAATACTTTGTTATTATTAAGGAAAGAGACCTTATATATGGAAAGAGACCTTATATATGTAAATACCTTACATATAAATAGTTATTATGTATAGTAAATTCCATCATCGTATTGTATACAATCCTAAAAGTATAAATACAAAGGGATGGTTTCTTATTAACAACCATCACAATTATACAAAAAACTATCTCTCAATCTTAACTTGGTATCATAGCAGCAAATCGTCCAGCAGCTCTCTCAATCTTAACTGTTATATATATTATATAAAAATTGCAGCCCATTAATCTGTAGAGCTTCACTGATCAGAAGTCGTGATGTTCACACATGAGAAAAAGTTTTTTGATCTGCAGTTTTCTTTGGTAATTAATGTTTCTTAAATATATTTAGATCAGATAATTGACCGAACCTTTTGATCTGCCCTAGCCAACCACTCTAAAGGAAGTGGATGCAAAAACTCCATGTCGATCACTATCTTGTTCCTCTTTAAAATGGTTTTTTTTTGTTACATATATATATATATATATCAGTGGAAGATACTGCTTGAGATTTTGTGTTCATAAAAATTTTCTTAAGAGAGAGAGATAGAGAGTTGACAAAAGCTTCTATGTCAAATAAATGACGTACAACTATCCTTCAATGATAAGGAGGGACCCTAGGTAGTTGGGGAACATAAAAGGCTTGGTGCTACGACTAATCTAACCCACGAAACCATGAGTGTTTTTCAGCTTTCAAAATCTTGCCTGGATAACCTCACCCTTTGATGGTTGTTGCTTGCTTTACAGAGTATTGTTAAAAGTCATGTTTTCCTTTTATGGAGAGGTAGATATTGAAGCACGCACTACTGCCATTAATGGAGGCTCATGTATGGACATTCCTATCCCAGATAATTGATAAAATTAGAAGAAGACACACTTGTAGTTTAATTGATAAAAAATATCAGGATATATGCTTGTAATTATCGATTCTCTCAAACTTTTGTGACAATGGCGTGTTTAAAGCCCACTTTTCTACATTGCATGGCGTGTTTAAGAGATTAAATTGTTCTAAGTGCTGATCTTAAGGTTTAAATTCAGAACCTCCCTCACTACTGGGAAAAAAGTTCTTGAAAGAAGCTTTATAACTCTAAGAGTGCATCTCTCTCTTCTTGGATGATCCATTTAAACTAAACCATATAGATAAATTGGCATTCATATCAATATTGATGATATTTCATTTATGTTTTCATGTGTTATATCTATTTTCTTAAAGGATCCAGCTAACTAGTGCCCTTGGGTTTACGTTAAGCATCATTTAAAACTCATAATCATCTATGCTTTCCTATTGCAGAAAAGAATTTGTTTTAAACACCAAAATCAATTTCTATACAAAAATGGCTCATATAATATATTTAATTGATATAATTAAATTTCTTCTGAATATTGAGTTTTCATTTGTTTAAGCATAAGTGCATTTATATAATGCTTAATTGTGCCAAGGAAAATGGCAGGATATGTAATCCCTTTACATATTATCATGAACTCTCTGGAGTCGGATAAAAGAATTTACCTTTACTAGTAAGATCTTTAACATGGTTTATCAATTAATTATTATTATAATCCTTTCATTTCTTCTTTCTAAAGAGTTATTATCATCAATACCTTCAATTTGGATAATTTAGCAATATTCAAAAATAACATAAATAGATTTCACCTAATAGTTTAAGCGTTTGGGTTGAATTGGTTCTTTAACATGGTATCAGAGCTTTGATGACCAAGCGGTCACGAGTTTAAATCTCACCATTCTCATTTATTTGATAAAAATTAAGCACAAGGTAATGTAGGTCTATGCAAGTTTCAAGTTAAAGAACTTTCACTTGAAAGAGTGTGTTAAAGAATAATATATATATTATAACTTGAAATCTCACCTAACAGCTTAAGTTTCGAGGTTAAATTGATTCTTTGATAAACAACAAGATATGATTTCACTAAAAAGTTGAGCAAAAAAGTTTTATTTTGGTGTTTTTTTTTTTTTTTTGGAATTTGTACAAACAATCATTTGAAGTAATTTAATCTCATGATTCAATCCAATTCCACTAATCTTTCTAATTAAGACAAAATTACCACATGGAAAAACATATATAAACCATTTATCTATCAATAATTCTATTAGTTAGTAAAGAGTATCATAGATCGATGGGAATTCTTCTATAGCTGACACAAAATATAGGAATTGTAGCTAGGATCAATGTGGGGTCTCTATATAATTGGCAGAATTCAAGCAAGTTTCATCTTGCAAGTTTTCTTAAGAAACAAATATTGGACACATAATCGAACGGCATGGAGTCCGAGCATCTCAATGACCGTGGTCGTGATCAAGTCGAGACTAGCTATACCAGTGTAGTCGGCTGAGACAGAGCATGAATTCACGGATACATTGATCTGTGTTCAGCTTGTCTGGACGCCTCTACGATGCTGTTTTCGGGGGTCAACTTCTAGGTTACCATTCCTTGTATCTTCCTACACTCAAAGATATAACGAAAAGTTCTATGACTTGTGATGTCGTTTTGATGGATAGGTTGATCTACTCTAAGAAAAACGGTTTAACGGAAGAGTAAAGTATTAGTAATCTACAACATGTGTAAAGACAAAAGACTAACATGCTAATTTAAATAATTTTGTTTTGATTAAATAAAAATATATATAATTAGTTGAGTATATTCGATATTTTAAAACTCTAAATCCTCCTATTTCTCTAATGAGTAGGTGGACTTAATTTCTTCCTTTTCTAACAAGGGATTGACTGTAATGCATCCTATACTTAACAGACCCGTCAACTTCCCTAATCAAGACAAAAAAAAAAAATTAGGAGACTTAGAGGCCTCTCTCTCAGTAGGTGTTTCATTAAATTTTAATTTTTTTTTTTTATTATTAGGTCGTTTTAAAATATAAAAAATTATTTTTAAAAAATTATAAAGTATTATTTTAATATATTTCCGAGTAAAAAAGCACTTTAAAACACGATCAATATATATATATATATATATATATATATATTAAACATTGTATTAATGCCGTATTAATTGTATAAATAGGAATCGATGAGTGGCACTTTTATATGGATCGTACGTGAGACGTTTTGAGCAGGTTAAACTTCGAGCTGTTGTGGAAAATAGTAATGGAAACTGATTAAAGTCAATGTAGCCGTATTTGATGTGAGAAAAATCATAAACAGATCGATGATGTAGATGTGTATTAATAATTAGTTTGTTCACAAAAGTCACAGCTAAAAAACAATCCGAGAGATATACCACTTTCTATGGTTGAATGATGAAGTCCGAGGACTTGTATAATCAATTAGCACAGCATATTTTTCTCTTTATTTTACCAAAAAAGAGTAGTGTACGATTTTTTTTCTCTTTTTTTCCTTCTACGATCGACTAGCTAGCTAGGGCTATTATTGTATCTATTTATGCATCATTTGAGATTTATTTTTATTTTTCAAAATGATTTTTAAGTGTGTGTGCGTCTTTCATGTCAATCATTTTCAAATATAAATGTGACGGGAAGAATAATTACAGGTAATATATTTTATAATTTCTAATATATGGTAATAATTCAGTTGCTCTTGTACGTATTCATATTCAGTCAAGTACAAGTTGTTTTTCTAAGATGAACAACCCTAGCTCCGAATCATCGTGTTACATTTTTTTGGTTTGTAGTGGAAGTTTTTGGGCCATTTGGCCCTACTGGAAGTCCAAGTACATGTAAATCTCGAGCAAAAGTCCGCAGTCGTACATGGCCTCCATTGAATTGTTTGCCCTAGCTGTGCTTGAAATAGAACATATCACATGAACATGCACTTAGCAGGCAGTCAATCTCATGGAGTTAGTAATCTTGTCTTATTATAAAGAAAACATTAAATCTTGAGGGCGAGGTTAAGAGATTTCAAATGGATAGATAGCAGTAGAAGCCTTCTTGTTAACCACTTTACCTATGGGCTTCGTATGAAGACTTCAATAGACCTAGAAAATATGTAGTTCTTGACTAAAGAAAGATCGTGATAAGAACAGGATTACATAGCTAGAATTGGAGAGCTATTAATGGTTATCTTTATTTGTATATCCTGAGACTTGTACACTAAATATTAGCATAATTCAAAAGGGTTAATGATTTTATACATATATATTCCAAGACTTCTAAGCTAAATTTGGTCAAAAAGAAGAGGAGCGAATGGAAATCATCATGATTGCAATTTGAATTCATGCTAATGACTTTGATTAGTAGCATTAGGAAGTCTCACACTCCTGATCATGGAGGATTAGAGAAATAAAAAGAGCGAGAGAGTTCACTCAAAGGTGAAGAAACCATGCATAGGGCAGCTTCGTTTTCAAAGATTTGGTAGTGCGAGTGAGATCATGGCGCTCACAATATTCTCTGAGTAATATATATATATACACCATTGAATGTTCCCAATCCGCATCTTGTAATCTTTGCTCCAGAGCTACCACGTCTGCTATCAAGTTTCTAGAATAGAGGTGTGCGTAGGAAATGATACTTTCAGAGAAGGCCTGGGACCGAAACAATTGATGTTGAAGTCGAGAGTTTTTCAAGACTTTTGAACTTCTTCTTACGTTACTCAAGCTCCAAGATACACTAAAGTCCATCTAGAACAGTGAATGGTGACGCCAAAATTAAACCCAACATGTCGAGCACTGATAATATGATCGCCTGGTATTGTGCCAAATGATCATACTAAAAATGAAAATGTGCATTGCTTAATTAAGCATTAATTTGTGGCTAGCCGGAAAAATAAGAAAATTCCAGCATGGGACGTCTGAATTAAGCATGGTGCTTAACTAGATAATGTAATTAGAACTGGACTAATCGTTCTTGTAAAGAATCAATTTAATCCAATAGGTTAAATTGTGTTATGTGAAATCTTAAGATATATTAACTATATCTCAATATTGACATAAAACACATATATGTATAATACAATCATTTTATCATTTAATAAATATATTAACCATTTTATTTTTTTATTGAATAATAAATAATAATAGATAATGAGTATCCATGTAGATACTCGAAACCCGATGAATAGCTTATGAATTTAATGAATAATAAATAAAATAAGAGAATTCTAGCATGGCACATCTGAATTGAGTATGGTGATTAACAACTAAATGATGTAATTAGATCTGTACTTAATAAATAATTGTGGTGGTTATTGTCAAAAGAACCAATTTAATCTAATAATTTAAGTTGTTAGGTGATGTCTTAAGATATGATTTATATTATTCTTTAATATATTATCTCCTGTGAAACCTCTTTGAACTTAAAACTTGCGCAGGTTCACAGTACCTTGTGCTTAATTTTTACCAAATAAATAAAAATGACGAGATTCGAACTCGTGACCGCTTTGTCATCAAGGCTTTAATACCATGTTAAATAATCAATTCAATCCAATAATTTAAGTTATCATATGAAATTTCAAGATATAATTTATATTATTTTTTAACTATTCTTTAAAAAAAAACAATTACAAATATAAGAAATTATGGAAAGGGTAGCAAGGACAACTTGGAAGGATGAGAGAAACCTATATCCAGTACGTATGAGAATATTAATTAATCAGTGCTAAAAATGGCCTTTTCCAATAAATGTTTCGTGGTTAAGACTTAAGATTTTAAGTACTAATCCAATTTCTAAAACACTCAAGTTATAAAAAGAAAAGTCAAACCTTTTTGTTCAATTATAACATTTTTCCATCTAAAAAACTGAAAAACTATTTTTTTTAATTTTTCAAAGAAAAAAAATTATCTTTAATTTTTAATTCTTTATTATTAAAAAAATTAGAAAGGGAAAAAAAGAATTATTTTATATCACTGAACACATTTAAATTTCCTTATTAGTATGTCTTAAATTCAATTCATATTGCAGAGAACATGAATTTAGAAATTTGGAAGAGGGCTACCGATTAGAGCATGGAAAGCTTTGTTATTTTACAGGGATGACAATTTCATTTCAACCGTCCATGTGCATACCGAATTGACCCAACCTGAATGAATAGATAAAAAATATTTTTAAATAATTATTTTATCTGATAAATAATAAATAAAATATAAATATTTTTAAACTCGACTTGAAATCCGCTCGAATCTAACTTAAAATATATATTTATATTATATAGATATATTTATAGAATATTTAGAATTTTTTTAATACAATGTAATATATACATATCTCAATATTGAAATAAAACACATTTATAATACTATCATTTTATCATTTAATATATATATATATATATATATTAATTATTTTATTTTTTATTGAATAATAAATAATAATAGATAATGAGTATAATATGTGTAGATACTCGAAATCGAATGAATAGCTTATGAATTTGATGAATAATAAATAAAATATAAAAACAAAAAATTCCGACATGAAGAGAACATGTTATCATCCCACTCTTTAAGGAACGCCCCTTGCAGTGGCTTGCCTAGCAACTTATTGGGGTTCGATTGAAGGGCTTAAAAACATCGGCCGTTAAGGGTTTTATATTGAAACCCATTAATAATAGGCATCGGCCCATAGCTCTTTAGGTGAAAATTGAAATCCCGTTGGTTACTTCAACAGTATAGTTGAATTGAGATTTTTCAAATTTAAACAATTATATTAAATTTCATAATAATACCAAAAAGTTTATGAAAATCTAAATATTATCTTTTAACGTTCAGATTTTTTTTATCCAAGCAGCTGCCAGAGCTCGTTAAATAATCTGGTTATCCACTGATGTTATTTCCCTGACTGCCTCCTGTCCTGTCTATTATAATGATAACAACAACATTGCGAAAATCACCATGGATATTCCCTGCTAATTCAGCCGCACACTTCAAAGACCAGCCCAAACACAAGCCACTGAAGCTAATGGTGCAACAGTTCAATCTAAGTTTCGGAATTAATGGATTAATAGTCTAACTTCCAGCATGGGTTCATCTGCAATCCACCGGAAAAGAGAAGACGTAGACATCAAGCTGGAATGGTTATTAGGGCTTCCGTTTATAGAGGTGTCGAAAGTGAAAGCTCCGTGATGCGCACAGAAATAAACACAGTTGAATGTACAGAGAAAACCAGTGTACTTCGCCTATTTGGGATCTTCCGATCTAGCCATGAAATATTCATTTAGTGCTGATCGGAAGATGCCTCCTTGGCTGCCTGACAATGTTCTTTCCAATTTTAAATAGCAAGGTAATTCCGATTAAATCAAGAATTGTTGAGATATTAGTTTATTACTGCTTGCTTCATCAAAAATGAACTTAACAGACTGAAAAATATATGATGACTCCTTTCTTTAATTTGGTTTTGGGAAACAAATACCGTTCGTGGGAATTACTAGATGACGCAGTTATTCTTTCCCACGCTAGTAAAGTGAAACTCACCCACAACTTAATAAGAAATAAATAAAACACAAAATTGAAGCCACTTGCATTTTGAAGAAACCTTTAACGTTAGCAACTAAAATTTGTCCTTAAAAGGTGGAAGGAAAGCACATTGAGAGGGGAAAGAAGTAGGAGACAAACCACTCTCTGTGACATCCATGCCATTCAAACACAAGCTGTTCGTCCAACTCAGATTTCTTTTGACAAAATTTACTTTCAAGCACCTTCAGAGGGAAGAGTACTCTGTATGTTTGAAGGCATCAAGATGTTAAAGCCATCTGAGGCAGTAGACACGATCATCCCCGAAATCTGTGCATGCCAATGAAGTTCTTTCAAGTCTTTTTGTCCCTGTTCATGGTATAAAAACAAGTCAAGGGTCTGAACTGGCAGCATTTTGGATTAATATCCTGGCATGAGGGGAGTTTCACAAAACATACCTGGTGAACAAACAAAAGTTGAGGGGGCAGATCTGCTGGGGCATTTACTTGCTCTTTTGTTTTAGCTTTGAACTCTGCTTCCTCTTCCTCATCCTTTTCCAGAGAAAGATCCCATATTCTAGTAATTTAAAGGAAATAAAAGAATCAGTTTCTGGATAAAAGAGCCAAAAAGCATTGATGTTAGGATTGGTCATCCTATTTACTCGTTTTCCATCTGTTGCTCTGTGCGTGGAGTATTATTACTTACGTTAATTGATTGTCAGATGATGACACTGCCAATGTGGAGGCTTCATGTGGACTCCACTCAATGGATGTGATAGGGTGTTTATGGTAATCAAAATGTGCCACTAAAGATTTATCCTCTTCCTGCCACCATAAAACATATGCTGATAAGAATACAACTAGAGAAATCTAAAAAGAAAATGGCATATGAAAGAACAAAACCCTAAAACCATTAGAAAACTGATAGCAAATGGCATACATGAAAAAACAAAACACTAATACTAGGAAAGTTCCTAATAATGGAGATTGACCAAAGATGTCAGATCTGGAACACTTGAAAAACTAACGGAAATTGAGAGCACCTAAGCAGAACAAATATTATTTCATGGTCTGAAAATGTGCTATGAGAACTCAAATTCTTTAAACAAAATGATGTAACAGCATACAGTACACACAACATACCGATTTTGGTGATAACAATCTAAGATCACGAATAGAAAATGTTCCATCATCACTTCCAGATGCCAACATGACACTAGCCAGCCTATCACAATTAATGCACATGGTAGATCAGTAATATTAAAGAAAATCAGAAGGGTGCTGCTATGGACAATGAGTGGGGTATCTTAATGATTCAAACACCTGTTCCATGAGAGCACGTTCACATCTGCATTATGTGCCTTGAAAGAAATAGCTGGTGACTTCCCCAGACGCGCATCCCATATTGCAATATGCCCATCCACAGAACAAGAGGCAAACACATGATCTTCTGTAGGACTCCACTGCATAAATTAAAGTTGGAACCAGAATGTTTACAAGATTGAAAAGTTCAGAGGTGTAAGTTTTATTGGATTTAGAAGTAAATCGCGTACTTGTATATCTTCTACGCTCGCAGTATGTCCAGTAAATGGAGTAGCATCAACATTCCATGTTGCACCAGATGTGGGCTCCCATAAGTGAATACAGCTCTTGCAATCACCTTCATACATTCAAAAGATTTTGAGAGCATTAGAACACTTTACATAATATGCAGCAGAGCATTAAAGATCCTTGAGTGAGAGGCTACTGAATAAAAGAAAGTCACGGTACCAGTTACCAGCCTTCCAGTGACACGAGGACTCCAATCTATAGCATAGCCTTCATCTTTATGCCCTTTGAAGTTAAATAATGGAGCTTGATTAAAAACTGAAGAACCTCCCCGGGGAACTTCTGTTTCTGACTCTGCCAAAGCATTCAGATGAGTGCTGAAGTTCCATATCTGCATAAAAGGTTGTGATTTAGAACATATGAGAGAGGAGCCAGAAGCCCAGAATCTAAATTTTATCACTAATCTGATATGTTCACAACTCCACTATCACCATTCTATGACATGTTAAGTTCAGAATTGATAATCAAACAAGCCTTTGAGATGGGAATACAGAAACAAGAAAGATTGAGAATCTTGAAGAACTTCTTTACATGGTAAGCATAGAAGTCTAACCTGTACATAACCAGCATCTGACCAAGAAGCACATATATGGGGATTTTGTATCATTGCACGAATACGATTAACACATCCACTATGAGCAACCTTGCGCAACTGTGAAAGAAAAATCCAAAAATGAAAATGCATCCTGAAAAGGGATAAAAAAACAAAGAGAGAGACCATGATTTGACGAGACAAATAACAAACACAGAGGTGCAAGATGTTACCTGCAAAACTGGTGCTGCAGATCCCCCCTCTTCTTCATCTTCACTATCTTCATCACTATCACTATCATTATCACTATTGTCTGCATCCATGTCAGAGTCACCGGCTGTAGCTTTAGTGGGCACCAATTCACGTCTTTTTCCAGAAACATTAGATATTTTAAATATTCCAATTGAGTTCCAATCAGGATTCTCTGCCTGCATCAATGATATTAACACTAAATACATAAATACAATTAAAGCATAAAATAAAAGGTCAGAAAAACACAATAATTTTCCCAATTTATGCCTCTCAGAAACAACATTCGCCAAATAAATCTTTTAAAGTTTTCTCCTTTTCATTCAATTACTATAATTCCTAAAGTTTGCCCCCTTATATAACTTTCTCTCTTATTTATAATTGTTGATAGTACCTATATGTAAGCAAAAGTTCACTAGTTTACTAAGTAACACAACCTTCAGTTCAAACATAAACAGAAACAAATCCTTCAGGTTAAAAATAAATCATTTTTATACAATGATTATGCATAACAGAAAAAAAAATGTATTTATCACCTGAGTCCCAGCAACAAAGTACACAGAGTGTGGAAAATCAGTCCGAAGCAAACCAAGTGAATCACGTACAACATCAAAACTGCAAAAGCAAATCAATCACTTAACTCATAAGAATAAACATAAAAAAATCTTAAATTAATTCACTCTAAAAATTTTCTATCTTTTCTTGTTAGCCCAGTACTACCTACTCTTCAAGTTCAAGTATTTTCTTTTCAAACTTTAATTACATATACAACTCGTTACAATCAAGCCTACTTTCAACAACTAAAGAAAGATTTGGATTAACCTTAAGCAGGGCCAGCCAATGTGAAAGGCGTGAAGAGAATTGTAAGCGGTGGGGTCACACTCAAGTTCTTCACCTTCTTCAAGGTTGTCAACTCCGGGTTGCCAAACCTTCGTTGGCATGGATGGTATTGATGAAGAAGAAGAAGACCCATCTCCTTTCTGTGAGTAATTTAAGTAAAATATATTAGCAAAACAGGAAAAGACAAGAGAATTTTGTTGAGCATGAGAAAAATAAAAGGAATCCCAGTTCAAAGAATGAATGAATTGACTGTTAAAAAAAAAATTGATGCAAACCTTGATCTTTCTCTTTGCCTTCTTTGGATTTTTTATGCTGCGAACCATTTCCCTTTTTCAGGATGTTTTTCCAAGATGTGCTGATTATTTGTGACACGATGGAGAGGGGGTTGGGGTTGGGGTTGGGGTTGGGAAGCTACTAGGGTTTTACGGTCTACTAGTTTCTTTCTTCCCTTTTCTTTCAAGTGGTGGTGCTAGGTTTAACAACTAAATTATGGTAGAAGTTCGTTTTAAAATATTTTTTTGTCTCAAATGTTTTTTTTAAGGTTTAGATATACTTATGTTTAAAATTAAAATAAAATCTAAAAAAATATTATTTTAATATATTATTAATTTAAAAACACTTTTATATAAATAACATGTACAATATTAATAAATGCACACTTAATGATACAATATAGTACTGTTACCTTTTTATAAATTAAATTAAAATTATTAAATTAAAAAAATAAGCCTCATGTCATTTTAATTGTGGACTATCTAAAAATACATTGTGGACACCAATTTTTTTTCTTTGCGTTTTACATTATTTATTTCAATGCCTCAATTTTTTATTTTTTTTTTACTTTATACTTTGATAGCTCATTGTTTGTTTAAGTATGAGAAATTGTTAAGGTTTATTTTTAAATAGTTATTACGCTGTCAAAAAAATTTATTATCATTGATTTTGTATCAAGTTTAGGACCTACAAAGGAAAAAAAAAACAAAAATGACCACGATGGAGAATCAGCAAAAAATGAGGAAAAACCTAATTTTTTTAAAAAATATATATATATATTATTTGTCCAAAAAATGCAGTTTGTCCAATGCCATTTTGCTATTTTTTGCCTTGGGCTTTGGCAAATATCATTTTCAGTCCTTGTAGTTTCTCAATTTATCATTTTAGTACAGACTTAATTTTCATCATTTTTTTGCTACTATGAGTGTGTTTGGTACTGCGGTAGTTGTTGTGGTTTGAAAAAAGTTGTTTTATAAAAAGTGCTTTTAGTTGAGGTTGTTTTGAAAAAATAAGTGTTTGGTTAAAACTGTGGTTGAAATTGAGGTTGAAGAAAAAGTAGTTTAATGTGTTTGGTTAAGAATGCTTTTAAAATTAAGGTTATAAAATAATTTTAAAAAATATATATTAATATTGATGGTTTTATATATATATATATATTGGCAAAATATTATTGTTTTAGAAGTATGATTACATAACAAAATGAATAATCCTTGTACATTAATAAAAGTTTTTCATTATTCTATTAAACTATTTGCAATTTCATCTCGTACAGAATCTATATGTAAAGGCCACTGTGATCCTTGAATAGCTGAGCGAGGTATAATATCAGATAAAAAGTCATCTGAAATGAAATTGGAATTGCGATCATACTCGGAAAAAACCTCATCATCTTGCAATCGCCTTCTAATATAGTTATGTAGTGTCATTAATGCAACTACAATTTAATTATGGTTTTTTAAAAAATAAATTTTAAAAATATGTATTTGATTAAAAATATTATACAATAAATTTTTATATATAAAATAAATAAATAAAAACAGGTCTATAAACATGTTCTAGTTTTTGCAAAATTAAAGTTTAAATGCAATTATATGTGAATTGAAAAAAAAAAGAAATTTTTTAGGTGGACAAAAACAGAAGGTATGATAATACTTTGGTAATGTATCCAGCTTTTGGTCAACTAGCGTAAAGAGAAAGGACGACCCCTTCGAGAATTATTGCCTCCATGCTTACACAAAAAACAACATCATCTCAATAGGCAACGAACTCTCTTTCTCTTATGTTAGTTATGACAGACCGATCCTAGTTTCTCAAGGATCAAGAGAGACACTAAGGTGTAGGACCCACCATAGAAGGATTTTCAGCATGATGGCCCTCGACACATTAGACTACCTGGTCCAACGGCCATTGTAAACCTTGAGTGCTTGAGTGTCTGTTCGTCAATCTTCATCCAGATCAAGTTTAACAGAGGAGAGGGGAACAGAGCTGTTAGCTCGAGCAAGGAAAGTTTTTGGTTACAATAAAAAAAGCGTCGGTGAGAGGGGAACACGGAGTGAAAAGCAGGTGGGAGTTGCTTTTCACAAGCTGAGGTCTAACCTCAGTTTTTGCGTGGGGCCCATGCCAAATAAAAGTGTGGTTTGAGATTACCAAACATCAAAGTCCTGCGTTTATTGTAAAACGCAGCCGCAATCACAGTGCCAAACGAGCACTATGTTTTGCTAAGGGAGATAGGAAGTTGATGTATTATGGTAAGGTGAGCGAAAATCATTAGGTGGCCACATTTTAGCCATAAAAAAAAATCGTTCTTGATGTCAATATATCTCATTCAACGAATAAAGTTTCTTTAAGTTGATCGTAAGTGCGAAAATATTTTTTTCCGTTACTTGAATTTGTGTTTCTAACAAGTTTAGAGATGTTTTGAGTTTATATATTGTTTTATTGACATCATAAGGATGTCTATTAAGTGTTTTAGGTTAAAATTAGATGAAAATATATATATATATATATAATGTTTTGAAGAGATTATTCTAATTTATCTATAGTTTTTTTATATTTAATATAAATATACTATATTTGCATGGTGTCTTTATAAAAAAATAACTTTTAGAATAAAAAAAATAAAAATATATAAATTAGAAGAAGATGTTGGGATTAAATATTTGCAAACTTATATGTCTTTTACTTTTATAAAAAAAATATTAGCCTTTTATTTTAGCATTCGATTACAATTAGAAACTCTTTCTTAATTTGTTGGTTCATATATTTTAAAATTTATTTCATTCGGCATAAATTTAGAGAATCTACTCAAATTCATCATCACTAAAGCTCTCTTATGAGCGAGGTCTATAACTACTCTTTATTAGAACGATTTGTATACTCTTCTTGACAGTACTCTCCCAATGTAAAACAAGTGATGAAAAATCACATTCGAGTAGAAGAAATGAGCATGACCAGACAAGAACACCTTCGTTTCTAGTAATAAAAAACAGAATCTCCTAGATATCATTAATCTCCTAGTTGCCCTAAGGCATCCGAAAGGAACACTGGGGGATCCATTTGCACCACCTAACTTTCTCTAAGCTTTTAGCAACACCTCTGACTACCACGCATGCTGAGGTATTAGTTGATATCAAAGAAAAAGACTTCATACAATAACCACATCCAATGAAGAGTTGCGTGAACATAAGAAACTCCAACAATTTTCTTTTCTTTCACCACAATCATAGTCATGACACTAAATAACGGCATGCCTTAAAAAAAAAGAGATAGATTGATTTCTGAAGGTCACCTCTAACAGTTTATTAAGAAAGAAATGTAACTCAAACAATTAGGAAAATATCTCAACCAAACATTACCCGAAATCAAATAATCTCTAGAATTTGCATCTCCACTTGTGAAAATATTTTGAACTTTAGATTATTTCATTCTCATTATCCAACTCACAAAGTTTAACGACCTTACTCGAGTTTACAATTGTTTTATTTTTTTAAGCTTTTTTTTTTATGTTGAATGATATTTTTTACTTCATCCTTGTACATATGAATTATTGGAATTGACCATCATTATATTTTTTTTAATATGTTTTTTATGAGGTTGGCTCGACCTTACAATCTATCTTACGAGTTTGTCATGTTAGCTTGGGCTGACTTAGGGTAATTATTTTTGTTTTTTTTCCTTCAATTTCATCATTTGACATTGGGTTCTCTTAGAATTCATCTTTGTAATTTTTTTTTCTTTTGTCTGATGTTTTTTTCTTCTGGTCATTGTTATCACTTTTTTTTTTAAGATGCAGTCAATTTATTGTGGTTGTTTTTTTCTATCATATAATTAAACAAAACCAACTTATTGTATCCAATAAGGTTTATAACTTGAGTTGTAGGGTTTTTTTTCCTTCTTTGAAACACATTAGCATTACCTGAAACATCATATTTTTTCACTATAAAAAACCTAACTCGGCCCTAACGAAGCGTACATTACCTATCTAGTTACTCTCTCTTTATTATATCCAAGAAAATTAAAGGGTAAATGATTTAGTTTTTTGTAATAGCTAAGCATTTGCACCCTGTAAATATCGTATTCTTACTTTAATCTTTTCCAACTTTAACTTACGATGAAAACTTGAAATTCCTCACTACACCCCTACACATGCGCGACATTGTGTGTGTATGTACACACATGCATACACACATAACTCATTAATTAAAAAACCTAATAGATCTTGGAAAACACTATTTATATAAACTTAAAGGCACTATTCACCGGAACAATATAATAACCGTCTTGGCATCCCAAAAAAAAATCATTGAATTGGCTATTGGGGGTAATGAGGTCTTTTCATAAGGTCCATTAGTCATCATTAGATTAATCAAGGACAAATAATTCTTTTTACATTTTAAAAACACAGTGAAATGACTAAATTAGTCTTGAAAACACAAAATTTAAAATTGGCATCCAAGGGTTTTTTGTATTTCCATTATGGTTTTGTTGTTGTTATAAGGTTGGATGAAGGGAAATTTGGTATTTTAATAAATACATAATATAATTAAAAAGCTAAAAGTGGTTGGGACGTGGAACACACACACCAACGTGTAGGAAGCATCCGCGCTTCTCGGGCGGCTTGTGTAATGCGTCTTGACGACCAAAAATGCTCTATCGTTGTGTAATTGGAATCATTATGGTGTTATCTTCCTGTTGGAACGGTGCGTGGTGGCATTAGTAGGGCAGTTTGTTATCGGCAATGCTTTCATTCTTTTTTCTCTTTCCTCCCTTTAAAATTCATGTTGGTCATACAAAATTCCAGAGTTATCCTTCTATTTATGAAGATTTTAAATTTGATTTGTATTCTTTTAATTTCTAATATTTGTTATTGGATATTTTGTAAAATCTTGATTTGTTTTCAAATTCATCATTCAATCTCAATTTGTGATATGTAAATTTTTCCAATGTGGTCCTTATTCTTTTAATTTTATTTAGTTTTTTTGTTAAAATTATTTTTCTCTGCAATTTCACCCTTCAATTAAAAAATTTATATTTTTTCTCTAATTTATTTTTTTATTTCAATTGTTGTTACCTATTTTGGATCCCCACACAAAAAAAATAGAAAATACAAAAAGTCAAAAAAATAATAGCAGTGAGAAGAGGATGTTGGGGTGCCCAGAAAATGGTCAAAATTGGTTGAGAAGGTTCAAAAATACAAAGATTGAAATTTAACAATATATTTTTTACTAATGAGAGCCCTGTTAACAAAGAATATTTAATTTAAGGAAGAAAAGTCCAAAATCAGATATTTATGGACTTAATTAAATTTTATTGAAGGTTTAATTGAATTTATGGAGGGTTTCATTGCAAGAAAAATTGATTTTTGTGTCAATTTAGGCTTTAATTGGAAGAAATTAAAGTTCAGGGTCAAATTATAATTTTTAAGAGTTGATTTGGTCAAATTAGGGGCTTAATTGCATAAATATTAAAGTTTGATGGTCAATTAGGGGCTTAATTGAAGAAATCTAAAACCAATGACCAAACTGGAAAAGACGCGTAAATAGAGGGATTGAAATTGACTGAATCAGGAGCTAAATTGAAAAGGTTGGAAGTTTATTGATCAATTAAGGGTCAAAATGCATAAATTCAAAACCACTGACCAAAGTGAAAAAAGCGGTCAACTTCAAGGCTGACATTTGAATTTGGTAGGGATACAATTAAATTAATTCTTAAAATCAAAATTGCAATTAAGAACTTGATTGAACAAATCAAAAATTAAGGACGGATTTGGAATTTGACACTATTTTAGCGCCGTTTTCATTTAAATAAAACAGCGTGTTTTGTTCAAAACGACATCATTTCATGTATCGTTTATAAAAAAAAAAAAAAGAGAGAAAAGATGCAAATGATGTCATTTTGATGGCATTATTTGTCATCTTCTTCCTGGGAACATGCAAAAACAAAGACAGGGGAAGAAGGTTTTTCTTCCCCTCCTTTGCAACACCTATTTCACTCTCTTCCTCCCTTGCCTAAAAACCCAACACAACCCATACCCTCACATGCCCTGCCACCATGATGAAGAAAAGAGAGGGGAGTCATGCCCTGTGAGTGATTCTAGACCAACAGCACAGACACAACCCATACCCTCACATGCCCTGCCACCATGATGAAGAAAAGAGAGGGGAGTCATGCCCTACGATTGATTCTAGAGCAACAACACAGAGGTCGTCCCAGCCACCTTACCCTGTGCCATGACAAGGGCAGGGTAGCCACCTTACCCCGCACTATAACAGGGGTAGGGTACCCTCTCCTACTACCCCTTATAAATACTAGAGGATGAAAAAAGACAGGGGAGATTATAAAGATGAGGGAACGAACAGACAAAAAAAAAAGGAACAGAAAGAGGAACATGGGGATGAAAAAAGAAAGAGAGACGAGAAAAAAGGAACGAAAAAAAAAGGACACAACCAGAAAGAGAGAGAACGAGGGAGAAGAGGAAAAATAGGGAGGAACAATGAAAAACAAGAGGGGAGAAAAAAACAAAAAGAGAGATAACCAGGAGGAGGAAGAAAAAAAACAAAGTAAAACAGAGAGTAGAAAAAAAAGAGAAAAGGGAAGAAACAGAAAAGAAAGAAACAAGAGGGGAGGAGAACAAACAAAAACAGGCAAGGGGAAGGAAAAACAGAGACTGGTGCTTCTACATAGGAAAGAAGAAGAAAAACGACAGCAACCACCGCCTATTACTATATAGCACCACCGTGAGTCACCATCAACGATAGCAACGACGTGACCCTCACCGCCAGGTCAACTTCCTTCCTTATTCTTCTTCTTGTTCGTCTTTACTGCCTTCAATGTTCTACAAATGAACAGTGAAGAGCTCTCTACTGTTCACTGGGTCGGACTAGAGCTGGGCCAGACAAAAATGGTTTGGACCGAGGTCTGGCCCAGTCCAAAAAAAAGAAAAATACATTTGGAGCGACATCCGCCCAACATCTCTTCTAGGCCGCTGTTGGCCCAACACCTTTGGGCGACTTCGGCCCATCCTTGTCTTAGGCCGACCTCGACCCAATTTCTTTTGGGCTGATTTTGGCCCATTCAGGATGAGCTCAACCCATACATTTGGGCCAACCCATCTCATTATATATCTATAATATAATAATATTATATATTAAATAAAAAAAAAATCCACAAAAAATTAAAATCCTTCAAAAAAATTTGTGATTTTCTCGCGTGTCTTTCCACCTTTTTTGCTTAATATTGGTTTGTATTTTTATACTGTAAAGATACAAATCTGATATTAAAATACTTGATTTTCTCTAAAATGTTGAAAAAAAAATTATATAGAAAAACAAAACAAAAATTGTTGTTTTCATGCACATGCCAAGTCTCTCAAAAATATAAAAAAAATTTCATATTACATTTTCATACAAAGCAAAATTCAAAAAAATATGTATTAGTATGCATTTTGGACTTTAATATCCAGTTTATTAAAGCCATGAGAACTAGGCCAATATTTCAAAATTTTCAAAAAATATTATTTTGTCTTCTTTTAATATCTAGGATTACAAACTTATACGTAAGACATATTTTGACATTAGAACGGTTACGTTTTTACCCGATAAGATAAGAATCTCTTTATTGAGGAGGACTTTTCTTAAACCTTAGACATACCAATAATTAGAAATACAATAACATCTTAGCATATATCCGACAATTAAACAATGCAGCTTATCTTAGGTAGGGCCTATTTGGAGTGTTAATACCTTTTCTTTACGCAACAAGTTCTCATGCCCGATCTCTAAGACTAGTTAGGGTTTCTAATAACCAAAAACTAGGTGGTGACTCTCATTCCATCGTTCCACTAATAAAAGACAAGAATTCCTTGTCTACCTCATTTCCTGATTTTTCAGTTACCATAAGAGTGGACGCCTTACCGCGACGCCGCACATGTGCGACATCAATTTTGATCATCATTTTTTTAATTGTTATTTTTTTGTTTTAGATCCTTTTGTATAATTGAATTATTTTTTCAATTTCATCCTTCAATATTTGATTGGTTGGAAATTAGGCTTTGTGGTTTTTTCAAATAGGATGTTTCTAGTCTATTAACTTGGGATATGAGTTTGAAAAGTTAACACTGATTGACATTGTCTTTTTTGTTTTACTTATTTCATTTCAGCTTTCATAATTTACATTGTTTTTAAAATAAAAACAAAATGGGCTTTGTGATATTCTTTGTTCTTATTTCTATCGGATTATCTCAATCATATGACTTGGATTGCGGGTTTGGTGGGTTAATCCAGGCTAGCTCGACCCTTATTGCACAGGTTACAAGTTTGTCATGCTAACTCAGGTTGACTCGGGCCAAGTTTTTTTTTTTTTTTGTCTTTTTTAACCTAACTATGTCCTTTCATATTTAATTGGTTGTAAATTGACCTGCATCGTTTTTTATTTTATAGAAAAAGAATTTTTTATCAGGTCATCATGATCAATTTTTTTAATTTGATTCATTAGTTGTTGCTGCCTATTTTTTATCATCTTATTTTACCTAATTGTGTCTATTACTCGAGTTGTGAATTTTTCTTACTTATTTAAAATGTATTTACAATACCTAAACATTATTTTTTATACGAAATAACAACAACAATAATAATAACAACAACAACCCAATCTTGTGGCGTAGCACAAGTCCATTTGATTAGCTAAAATAAAATAAAAGAGAATTCAAAGTATTGAACTCGTAGTTAAGAAAATTTATTCCATTCCTCCTAAGTTTTTTTAATTGAAATATTAGAACCGGTACTCA
>Ga0307515_10004863_pt1 | contig 27484 bp, 37 predicted proteins | sample 17_EM_MG_FD_194513 | JGI IMG/M metagenome (GOLD analysis project Ga0307515, IMG submission 194513) | Populus trichocarpa ectomycorrhiza microbial communities from riparian zone in the Pacific Northwest, United States - 17_EM | ecosystem: Host-associated > Plants > Roots > Unclassified | place... | reverse complement strand
CCAGTGGCATCCGTGTATCATTTACAACAGCTGTACATAGTTGTTTCATATTTCGAATGTAGCCGCGTCTCCTCCCAACGCGGGCCTCAGTCCCGGGCTCTGCCGCTTGTCGGCCCTATTCCTTGTAGAGGGGTGAACGTCACCGAAGAGGAGAAAAAGCAGCGGGGTTGAAGAAGGCAAGCCCGAGGGAAGGCGGAGTGAAGGGACGAGGGGTTGATATCAGACCTGCGGGAGGAGGAAAGGAACTCTAAATGACCATCGATGATACCGTTCAGTCCCCTGTCAGGAGCTTGGAATGGAGAGTTAGTACGCGCAGGAATAAGGTCATTTACAGGAGCTCACGATTAAAGCCGGATTGACCAGAGGCAACCGGAGTGCTCAGTTCCTTCTCTATATTCTGGAGAAGCTTTCTACAGTCCTCCACGTCCTTTACAGCTCCAAGCTTCTCGTAAACCTGGGCCGCGCGCAAGGCCTCGGACCTCGCCTCTTCGGGTCTGTGCTGCTCGTACCAAACCCTGGCCTGCATCTCCGTCGCACAACCCAGGTTGTATGCACTGTTTACCGTGTGCGACTTGGCTCGTTCAAGATGATCGCATGCGTCGTCGAGCCTCCCTTCATCGCGAAACAGTGCTGCCAGTTTGTAATGGACCACAAACAGGACATCGTGCCAATTGAAAGGGGTCGCGATTTCGAGGGCTACCTCGAAATGATGAATTGCCTTCTCTATCTCGCCCTTGGATCGATATATCTCACCAAGAATTCGATGAGATAGACAGACCCGGAATGGTTCGCCTTCCTCCGGGAGGAGGTCGATCGCGTGGAACACGGCTTCTTCTGCGGCGTCGAGTTGTTTGTTTGAACGCAATAACGATGCGAGCTTGACCAAACAAGCTGCTTGTTGTTTCGTATCACAGAGTCGTCCATAGATCTCCAGTGCTTCTTTCGCTTGCTGTATCCCTTCCTCATGGAGGGCCATTAGTCCATTAGCCTCGGATAACACCATCAATAGCAGTGCGACCTGACTATCGCTCCCCTGCTCCCTCTGGAACTCAAGGCACGATCAAGGAGTCGTTTTTTCTCCCCATGGTCTCCAACCAAGCCAAACAATTGTGAGAGTGCAAACAAACACCCCAGCTTGGACCGGTGACCATCTGGGAACCCTTCAATCTTTGGCTTCAGAACCGTGAGCCGATTCATGTGCCAAACAAGATGCACCAGGAAACGGGTGCAGGCTTCCCAGACACCGTCTGAGCCGGCATCAATCGTTGTAAAGACATCGAGCAAGTGCTCGACATTTACATCCTCTGACATGATCCACCAGGATTCTTCAAAGCCAGGCCTGTCCGGACCGATATAAACCGACATCCGGGAGAAGTAAAGCCCCTTGGTTGCGCAGAGCAGTGGAGACGTTTTCGGATCCTTGGGAGAAAGGTAGTCTCGGAGTGGTGCAAGCATCGTGACAAATCCGTTGCTCCGATATGTCAAAGAGAGGATACAGAACTTGTCGAAGACATCAGTTCTGTCCGAGATGGTGGGAAACAACCACTCGAGGTTGTTCTCATCAACGCCCTGCGGTAAAAACGCGACGACCCCAAGAAGTGCTCGGGCATCGGGGCCAAGTTCTTGGAACAGGGGGGAGGCGAGCGATGGTTCGATTGCGGCAGCGAGGCTCTTGTTATGCTGTGTCCGCAGCACACCCGTTCGCCGTTGCTTCCATTCTCGGCCCAACCAATTCACGTCCCATTTGTTCTGGCACGCAACTGTGGCGAGCAAGGTGATTGAAAGTGGATGGAAGTCCAGTTGTTCGAGGATCCCGTTGACGAGTCCCGATCGATCGTCGCTGTCGCAGATCCGGTAGAAAGTATCGCATGCAGCGTCCATCGATAGCGTTGGCACATCAAGATGTTTGCAGTCCGGGGGAGTGGTGGAGACGCGTGACGTGATGCAGATCCAGGTGTTGTTGAACCGACATAGTTCCTCCACCACGGCGTAGATCTCCTGTGCATCCGTCGCCTGCGGGTCGAGAATAGATTCCACATTGTCGAGGACTATCGCCATATTCTTTGAGGACAGAACTGGACAGAAGTGCTCGAGGGGCAGTTAGGTCCTCGGGGTTTTCAACACCCGCGCCGATGGCATTGGAGAGTCGGCGGAGGAGGTGGGTATGTGAGGCGGGGAATTGATCGCAGCGAATGAACCGACGATGATGACCAAACCGCTGCTTGATCCGATCGTGATGGAGAACAGCTAGGGCGAGGGAGGTCTTGCCGATTCCGCCAGCACCGATGAGGGCGATTGGGGTAAGGTTCTCGGCGAGACCGATTATCTTATCGATCAGCTCTTCGCGTCCGAAGAAGGTCCTCGGTGGAAGAGGCGGGAATTCTCCAGGTATGCTGGATTCAAATGTAAGATAATAGGAACATCGGCAGTTGAACTCGAAGTGGCTGACCTGATCCGAGCCTATCCAATGGTGAGTAGTCATTCGGTGACAGTAGAGTGCGACCGTGACGACCTACCGACAGATGTTTACCACCACTTCCTTCCTGACCCTGAGCAACAGTACGATGAATGTCGGAGACCATGGCGCGGGTCACGATGTCGTGGCGAGTGTCGGAAATGGTTCCACGTATACTCCTCGACAGGGAGGCAGCGACTCTCCAGGTGCACTGGATGCAAAGATTAGATATTAGTTTCATTTCTAGCCAAGATCTCCGACCTGGCGTGAGTCTGGGCAGGGATGAGTGGATACTCGACGATAGGTAGAATACGAATGGTACTTACCATCCGATTCTGATCGCGCGTATCCTCGGGGCTTTTCAACGTGTTACGATGACTGTTGGAAACTATGGCAGGGGTGTTCGTGACATCGTGGGGGACGGTGGAACCGGCGTTTATTGCAAGTGCCTCCTGGGGGTGAGAAGTCAACAACGATCATCACTCAAGCGATGGAACACACGTTAAAGACCCGAAAAATATCTTCCAGGTCAGACCTCCAGACGGCGATCGTCTCTTTATCTTTCTTCGCGTGGAAATGGCGAGAGAACGCATTCCGTTTACCCCACCCGACAAGCTTCTTCTGGATATCTGCCACGGTCCTGCGATCGGGGGTATTACAACGGACGGTTCGAGACAGACGTTCCTGGTTCGACTCACGCCAACAATTAATTTATCGCGCCATACACGGACTGACTGAGCCCGTCCGGTCTCTTTCCACCCGTCCCTTGGTCAAGCGCTTTGCAGATATCGGTGCAAAGCAACCCGAGTTCGACGTGATCCAGGTCGTTCACCGTTGAGTCCTGGCTGGATGTGAACCCGGAGCAGGTCGTTGCAGGAGAGCAGGAAGCATACCCTGATTTGTTTGAGAAGAATGCTGACGGAGCTAGAGAGGGTCTTGGCTGGTGCGGACCTTCTCTGCAAGATTGGCAGCCTCAATGGCTGTGTTCAACGTCAAGATGGCATCCTCCCGCCTCTTAGGCCGTCGGGACTCGGCTTCCATGGTCGAGACTCGAGGTAGTTGCGAGAAAACAGTGCAGCGTGAAGATTGTGAGGAAGGTTCCGAACCCTGATAGAGATTAGCGGCAATATTGTCATGAGGCGCCTCGCGCAAACAGGCTGTGCCGTGAAAAGAATTGTCGATCATGAATCCATGCTGATCGATTTGATCATCTGCATCAACTGCCGCACAACTTGACGGTGTTACTGCTAGCCTATATCGGCTTTGGGGCGCGTTGCCGCCAAGCAGTGGCTGCTTTGGCAGGTGTTCGTTACGACAGTGGGAAACTGTGAGCGATAAAGGCCAACTCTTTGACTAGCGTTGAGTTGGCTACCACTGCTTCCCACCTCATCTACGGGGAGGGTTCAGGGTGGACAGCATTCTCAGGCATCGCCGTGACACCGCCAAGCCGGACAATCGGGCATCATGGGCGGCTCATGAGTATATAAACCCGAAACAGATTTGACACGGGGGACAGGGCGATGGGGGCCCAAAAATACCAAGAGCGTACACAGCCTGTGTAAGGTGGGTGTCGTCTAGTGAAGGCTGCAAATGTATCAGGGTGGCCTTTCCCATGAAGCCCTGTGCGGATATTCGTTAGGGTGGGGAACGCAATGTGTGACCAAACGGAAGCACAGGAACCAGAAATTCGGACACAAGTGACATTGCAGAGCTTAGATACGTGGAGTGGGTCCGACGAAGATGCACAATTTTCCCACTGGGCAGGGAGTGCGGAGTACTAACGGAAGTGTCCTACGGCCAGTGGGGGAGTCTAGCTCCCATCGACGTTGAAACACTCCGCGTTTGCTGGGAATGGAAAACAGGAACTTCCTCTGGCTACTCCGTTTGCATCTTGACCAATAACGGGAGAGACAGGGGTTATCACGTACTGACGTCGGAAGAAAGATCCAAACCGTGCTTTCACAGGTGCCAAGCCCGAACGAGATGGGAAGAGTGCGTAATCACTCTGATCCCTTCTCGTGTTTCGACTCAAGAATTCGACCAGACGCACGGGCTCCAACGCTTCCCAAGAACGGGCATAAAGATCTTTTTTAAATTCGGTGCCCCAGCGGGCGATGTTTTCGTGGGTCAATAAGCTGCCTACACACCGGGCGAAGGAAACTGTACATGGTTTTTTAGCTCGGTCGTGCGGGTCGGACTGCCCACGGGGCCGTCGAACTCGAATACAATAGAAATGCTCGATGGATTAATTGACGATGCAGAGGCACAGACATACATCGTCATGTAATACTAAAGAGAGAAAATAACACCGTAACACTAAAAACCCAATAAAGCTCACAGCAAATTACAAACTAGATCCCTCGTCGCAGCACCTGGTCTAATACGACCATTAAGGGGGGCCCTGGGCGGACCTCTTCTTCCCCAGGGTCAATGGCTGGACTTGAGGTAACTGCGGCAACGGTGGTGGGGGCAGCCTCGGGAACTCATTGGTGACCCCCGTTGGAGGAAGGGATTCCCCATAGCGGCCGTCGGTGGACGGTCCCAGTGACATTGTGTAAGCGAGCGACGTCAGAGACGCAGGCCCACGGGTGAGCTGAACTCTCTCTGCTGTCATAACCACGGGCGAAGACCTCGATGTATCGGACCGGGTGGAGATATAAGTCCCAGAATGATTGGACTCGTCCTTGGGACGGGAAGGCGTCTCGACAACTTCTGTAATAGGACTTGGGCGGGAAGCGAAGTTGCCGCCTCGAATGGTGTGTGGACTTGCCGAATATTCTGATGGTGGGCTAGGAAGACCGTGATCGAGATCTTGCATAGGCGAGTTTATGGGAGCAATAACGGTGGTGTCCGCGGGGTCGTAGCCGCTGATATTTGGTGTGAAACTTTGTCGGCGACTGAAGGAAGGCTGCCGATATGACGAGGAAGTTTTGATTGGGTCGGGACTACTCCTCCACGTCTCGTCTATAGTCAGATGAGGGAGGTGAACAGAGTATTGAGGGCTCAATTCCGTGGCCACACTGAATGCGGAAGTTAACATGGAATCCTCCGCGTTCCCAGGCGAGTAATGTCCTGGACTAGGAAGGTTACGGTCCGTCGTCGGGCCGTTGTGACGAACGTATGCAAGGGCACCAGCATCGAAAGTTGGGCCTGGAGGCTGAGGGATAGGGAACGCGGGTGGGAGTTGGGTTTGGACTTGGGGTAGGGATTGGTGTGATCGAGATCGCGCGATACCTGTGGGGTGTGGCTGATCGGTTTGATGGGGCTGGTTGCGGTATTCCGCTACCAGCCCGCCTGCGGGGTCCGAAGGAGAAGGGGATGGGTCGGTTCCCACGACAGCCCGAGAGGTGTTGTTGCTTTCCATCATCATCACTGCATTTCCAGCAGTGAGACTGAGGGTCCTCGATTGGGTTACTGGCCGCGAATCATCCGTATACGGATCGGAATAGACCACCCTACTGGGACCAGGACCGTCGCCAATGATGAGGGGCTGACTAACGGCAACCATCTCACCGTCGAGGTCCAGGAACGGATCGTAAGTGGTTCGTCGGGCTTTCTTCAAGTAACGGCGTCTGCACAATGCAGCTAGAAGAGCTACGGCGATCGCAAATGCGATCGCGCCGGTGGTTGCTGCGACTATCATTCCGGTGCGACTAGTCGAAGTCCTGGGCGGAGTGGGGTCCTGGGAGCGTTACGCGTGTTAGAAATGAGATCTTGTGAGAACAACACGAGTTAAGACTTACGCCGCCGCCAAATGTTGGAAAGGCAGTTGTTGTGACTGGTGCAGGGAGAGATGTCGTGGAAGAAGATCGTGGGAGAGAGCTACTCGAGGATATTCTTGTGCTCGATGTCGTCGAGAAGGAACTCGATGATAACAGAGTAGAGGTGGAGAGTGTTAGGGAAGGCGAGGAGGATGTGAGAGTAGGGTTAGAAGTCGTAAAGCTTGAGCTGAGTATCGAAGAGAAACCTGTGGTGCGCGATGGTGAGCTGAGTGGAGTGGAGGAAAGTGAACCGCCAGAGGATGTGGGCATGAGGGTAAACGAGTCTGAGAGGCCTGTAGGAATTGATGAAGGAAACGAGGTCGAGGGGTCGATCGTGATGGAAGGGTCCGAGAGTGAGTTAGAGATGAACAGGCTGCTGAACAAGCTCCACGGCAGAATCAACGGTGTGGAAGCGTCGGTCAGGGTGGGCGTAGGAGATGTAGGGGCTCCAGAAGAGGGCGGTAGCGTGACCAATGTCCCAGTACTCGAGGGAAACGCAGCCGTTATTGTCGGATCGCTGGTCAGCGTGAGGGTCGGTGACCGAGTGATATCTGAGAGCGTGGAGGGGAGTGGGGTTGACGCAGGGAAGCCCGTGGGCGTTTCGGACAGAAATGTCGGCAGCGTATCGTCATCCTGGCTCGAGAACGGAGGTATTATGCCCGTGAAGCTGAAAGGGGGCAGCGTGAGGAAAGCGGTAACGAACCCGGTATCGTCGTCGCTCATCGAGGGGGTCGACAAGCCTCGGGGACGGGGGGTGGACGACGGACGGTGGGCGCTGAGGCTTGTGAGGAGTAGCAGCACAAAAAGGAGATCATCTTCTGTACAGCCCCAAACCTCTCCCTGCGAAGTGGGTTAGTGAAAACCGAAGCCTCCGATCTACTCAGACACAAAACGTGTCGAAAATAAATGGATAAGTAACTAACGACAAAACAAAGGCTCTAGTCAAGTCTACGAAGAAGAGTTCCCCCTCTTATTCCTCTCTTCCCCTTCGTCCACCGGAGGCCCTTCGCTCAGGATCTTCCACACCTTGCGCACCGCCGACTGAGCAACCGTCCACGGTTCGCCCGTCTGGGCCTTCTCCCACATTCGTGTGCACAACTCCCGCTGTCTGCCATCGTCGAACGTTCCCTGGACGAGAGCCACGAGTTTGGAGGTCGGGGCCATGTAGTTCCCTATCGCGTTCCCGAGAATCAGATGAGGCGGTGGCACAGCTACAAGCCAAGTGTTTTCACTGCAAAGGCCACACCAACCAAAATTAGCGAGTGACCAAACACGAGAGTAAAACGTACGTCAGGTCGGGGAAAGACTGTCTGATCCGGGGACCTTGGACTCTCTCCTTCCCTTCATCCTCAACCTCCTCCTCCCCCTTCCCCTGTCTCCTCTTGTAGTCATCGTTTACGTTGTCCTTGTACTTTTGCCAATCTGACTGCCACTTCAAGTCCCTGCTCATCATGTCCATCTGTTCTTGTGCGGCCCACCTAGACGTGGTAGACCAGAGGTACCATCCAGGTTCCCAATACCGCGCCTTGTCTTCGTCGCTGCCGCTCGAAGATGCCTGTCCGCGCCGTGAGGACGAGGGTGAATCTTCGTCCGCATCAACATTCGATACGTCTTGCAACGACGACGGTCCACCATTCCGACACTGTTTCGGTTGACCCTCAACAGGCAGTTTGTACTTTACCGGCACGGAAGCGTCAATCTTCTCCGGAAGTTTCGAATTTTCCCGTTCGTAGGTCCGAATAGCATCCTGGAGTTCGTGCATGGTCATGGCTCTCCGTACCTCGTGTCGGAAAACCTTGCGTATGCAGATGGATCGACACTGGGGTTCCTGCTGTTGAGTCCTACCCCGGACCGTCTGGTAACAATACGTGAAACATCGTTGGTCCACCTGTTTGTTGTTCACACCTATCGCAGGGTCGTTGGTTGAGTCTACGTGAAGAGGTGGATCTGCTGTTCCAAAGGTCCCACCCACCCTGTGGAGGCAACATGATGCTGATGGAAGGCCAATTGTCCCATATCGGGTTCGACGCTCGTTGCCGGCTACTCTTCGCGCTCTTCGCTGCTGACGACGACGTTGGCTGTGAAGACATTGACCAGAAAAAGTGACCCCGTAAAAAAATAATGCGAGGGGGAGGCGGGATACGAAGAGGGATAAAGATAGTGGGGTGGCGTGAGTCGTAAGCAGCAGTCTGAGCTTCGCTTGACTCCAAGCCGCGTGAGAACAAACTTCCTCATCTGGAATTCCTCAATTACATTTCTTTTTTTTTTTCTTGTTTTTTTTTTTCTTCAACCCGTGCGGACTGAAGAACCGCTATCGCAGCTCACGCACAGAGGCAAGAAGTCACACCTGTGTACTTCTCTATCCTCTCTTTCCGCTGTGGGGAAAGTCCCCGGAGATTCCGCAGAGTCCCTTGACCCCTGAGTCTTTCCAATCTTCCGAAGTGAACGCCCCCTCCAGGAAAGCGACCGCTTCTAAGCACAGCAGGTTCACTCTAGTTCTCTTCACGCTCCTCGTGGGCAGGAAGTGTGGCTCGGGGGAGGGCAATGTGTGTCCGACTCTCTGTCTTGTGTTCCTCTCTTGATTGACTGGAACCGACGAGTTGTCTTGCCTTTGCCCTCTCTGCGACTGCCCTCTGATTCTATGCCCTTCGTCTGCTCCAAAGGGTACGGAGGTTACGCGAAGATATGAGCGTCTTCTGCACTTAGGCGTTGCGGCGTTCATGTGTCATTGGGCTATTGTTCCTCATAGACAAAGTCATGCGGTTGCTTGATTGGACACTTTCGTGTTCCTTTCACTCGACAGAATGGGGCTTACTATCGGCCCGCACGGTTCATTATTTTTTCCTCTTCTTCGAGCATTCGTCTGCTCTGTTACACCTTTACCTCGCCATCAGGGTTTTACCAAGGTGAGTAGCCAACACTCTTTTTACCACTTCATGATGTTTCGATTTTTTTTTGAATTTCTTCAGGGAGTAATACCGGTCCGTTGTTGACCGGGTGTGCTCCACGTTTTGACACCCCTGATCTCTCTCTTGTGTGTTCTGTGGAATAATCTATCTAACCTATCTCGCAGTTGGCAGGTATCTCTCGAATATTGTAGAGGGAATGTACGCGGGAGAATATATACAGTATAACATGCGCTTCATACTGAGTGAAACTAGAGATTACAGACGGTACGATAAGCATAGTGCAGCATTGAGTGAGGAGTGACGTGAGGAGAGGAGCAAAACACAGTAACAGGGGGAGGCAAGAATCAATCAACGTCCATTCTGGAGGCGAGACTGCCACCCTGGCCACCCTGGCCCCCACGTTTTGGGCGACCGCGACCACGACCCCTGCCATTTCGACCACCCCTGGTCGGTTGCTGAACATAGTCCTTTGGGTTGGTACCTGGTGGGGAAACCAACACCTGGGCTCGCGAATCTTGAGCCATAATGTCATCCGAACGCAGTTTCCTACGGCCCCGATCAGTTCAACGGAATTCACGAGCATTTTGCGGAGCACAAACGATGTCGAGGAGGATGTAATCAGGGCATCGACACTCCCATCCTTTGCAGGTCCCACGTCCAAACGGGCAGCAAGGTTGACCGGTTGGCCCCCGACACTCCTAACAATCAACGTCCTTCCATCCGCAGTCTCCCCATTGAACTTCCTGACGGCCGACAACGCATCGATCTCCTCCTTGAAAACGAGGCGGACGACAACCGAGCCATCAGTTGGTCCGGGTGACTGCACATAGCTTTTTACGATGGGACCACAACGCTTGAAGATTGCCTATGTCGCCATGCGTTATCAACACTTTGCCTCAAAGAGATAAGCAACGAGTTTTCTGGACTGACCTCCACGTCATCAGCGGTCGTCCCTGCCACCAACCCCTTGATCTCAATCAAGTTACCCCTCACGCTCGCACCCTTGATACTGATATCTTTTGTCCCTGTCGCCTTCTCTAACGCTCTCGCGGCCGCTGACATGTTAACCTTCGGTGGTTTCTGCTGTTCGCTAAGCCGCTCAACGAGGCTGGACTTTTGACTTCCACCTCCAAGGAACATGTCGTGTTCCCAGGGTGAGTTGATGTCGCCCTTGGGTGGTCGTTCCTTGGGGCTCTTTTGTGTCAAGTCGGGAAACAGAAAGGTGAAGGGCAAGTGTGAGGATATATCCGCTTATCGCAATGTCGACCGAGGACGCACGTATGGGCCAGAGGATCGGTGTTGCTTGTTCCTGACTGGGCCCGTTTGGCCGGCGGTCTCGGATGGGGAGATGTTCATACGCTCGAGCAAGGTCGTCATTTTTGGGTCTCAAGGTAGAAGACGCGAGAAACGAAAGGAAAGAGAGGGAGGGGATGACAACAGGAAGAGGAGGAAGAGGGAAGAGGTCAAAGGTGCTAGGAACGAGCCGAGGTCGGTTTCTGTGGCGATCCCGTGCCAACTTGTGACTGTTACGTCACCGACCAGATCTCGTCACGCTTCACCGTCGACCGTAAAGAGTCTGCAGAACTAATGGGATTAATTCCGTATATACGACTCATAAAGACCGGGCTGAAGAACGATTCAAAGTGATGACCACCTGGGATCTCATTTCCGCCAGAGTTGGAACTGAGACAGCAGTGGTGATTCTCCCAGACGCTCTGGGCAACAGCCAGCCCGAATGAAAACCTCTTGCGGCCGTGGGGCTTTGCGGCGCCCCTCTCGACACACCAAGCTCTTCGTCGAGTCTTGTTGATATATTCTCGATATCCCCAGATTTCTCCTCCTCGATATCTGCCAGGGGTTCCGGTTTTCGCTCTTCGCAATCACAAGCTCCCGGTGGACCGATACACAAGAGTGAAGAGGTGTTCCTGCTGCGCATGCTGATTCCAAAGACAGGTGTGGAAGGCTCTTCTTGCTGTGGATGATGTTTATCATGGTAGTATTGAAGCAGGGCTGTGAGCGAGATCGGGGTCGGCTCCCCGTGGATGTCACGATACCATACTTGCGCGTCGAGTCCGGTAATATACATCGCAGTGGCCAAGGTGGAAAGAGAGAGAGCGTAGCTCGAGACTAACGGCAAACTCGATCTCAACGTTGCGAAATCAAGTGCAGGTTTATCAAAGCTTACGAAGGGCCGCATTCAGGAAATAAACGACTTTCATCGTCACGAACGGTCGGTCGGTCGGGATCTCGGCGGGGAGCACGAATGCGACCATCAAACAAGCAACTAAAGTCCATTTATTACTCACATGGGTCGATGGGGGTTCAAGGGGACAAACCTATCACGAACGGGGCCACGGCAAAGGTCCAGATTGCCTCCCAGAGGACTGTCTGTTTGAAGATCTGCACAAGTCTCCATCGTCTGCCAAGTGCCGGAAGTAAGAACCTGAGGATGTCCGTTAGATCGAGCTATGGTCCAGAATTTATACCGTACGCTGAGAACACAAGGAGGGCGGTCACAAGTAGGATGGGCGTAATGATGACGAGGGCGGACTTGGAGTGCAGATAAGGGTATTCTGTCCAGACAAAAATGATTGAAACGAGTGACAAGACAAAGATCAAGCCTAAGGTCGGACAGAACACGTTCAGTACGACGACGCAGAAAGGTCAATAGCATTCCGCATACTAAAGAATATTGCTCGAAAGTCCATGAAATGAAACCCCATGTTAGAGGTGTGTGGTAAGGAGCGTGGAGATAGACTGTGGGGGCGTCGACAGGCCAGACAAGAGTCCGAGAGAGAGGGAAAACAAGAGGAGCATAAGAACTTCAACCCGGGTGGTTCGATCTCGGGTTGAGTGTTGGAAGAGATGTTTCAACAATTCCAGAGACCCAGGCGTGTTCGCGAAACTGTGGCACAAGAGCCCTCGGGAAGAATCCAGACGAGAGTTAAAGAACCGGTCATAAGAGCTGCAGGCAAAGATTTCTGCAGTTCTCATATTTCCCTATCCCGCAGTGGAACCTGTTCGAGTGTAAGAGACACCCGCCGCGATCAGGCTTGCTCCAGAAACACCATCGCGTCTGCTGATGAGGCAACGGACTGAACCCCTTCCCCTCTTTCTCTCTCGGTGTCTTCATGTGTATGCTATACTGGCGACCGCATATACCCTTGGCAACTTGTGCATCTCCGTTCTCCCCTTTCGGTCTCCCTCGCGAAACCACCCGCTTCACCCGTCACTGGCCTTTCCCTCCAACATGACAACTCAACAGGCTGAAGAGTTTCTCTGGTCAAACTTCTCGCTCTCCAATCACCTCTCTCTTGTTGCTTGGGACCCGTTCTTATCTAGAGCCTTCCCCCGCCTCATGCACCCTTCGAAAATCATCCCATACTACTATCGTGCTGCTGGAAACTTTGAAAACGACGACATCACCGTAACAACTTTGATATCAAGCGATAGATTCCCCGTCTTCCGCAACTTAGTCCGGAGATATAAAGGTGTGCATATCCCCGCTATATGCTCTGTCAACCCATCCTCGACGTCCGCTTAGGCCCGATCTCTGTCACAATCCACGTCTCTCTACACTCTTTGGACATCCTAGTCGATCTCCACACCATGTATACATCTTCGCCGGACTTCTCAACCTATGTCGATGTCCATCTCGTGCTCTCCCCATTCCGGGTGTCTGAAGGATCTAGACAGTTCAATACCTGGCGAAACTTGGCTCGGTTGTATGCGCGAACGGACTTTGTGATGATGCTGGACGTCGATTTCGTTCCCTGTACCGACTTTCGGACTTTCATAAAACGCAACCTGAAGGATCACCTGCTTGGGCTAGGAGTGCACGACCCAGGCACCAGCGAACTCATGGAACGGTTTATACAAGGAAACCTCGCCTTTGTGGTCCCCGCTTTCGAGTATGCCAGGCAAGAGGATGGTTTGGATCCTGACACCTTCCCTCATGACAAGACAGTCAGCTACTTCGTGTTTGTCGCAGATCTTCCTTATTTGACAACCCATTAGGAGCTTTTGAGTTTAGCCCATGCGGATCCCCCGCGGGTCACCCCATTCCATGCTGCCTGGGCACGCGGCCATCAAAGCACGAATTACACCAAGTATTACTCTATCCCTCCGGCGTCAGGTCAAGTCTACCGCGTTGTTGAACATGACAACGCTTACGAGCCGTACACTATCTTCAGCAACAAGGCTGTGTGGTGGGTTCGGGATTTCCTTCTGCTTGTCACGCACTGACAGCACGGTTGCAGGTGTGACGAGCGTTTTATTGGTTACGGCGCAAATAAGGCAGCATGTCTATTCGAAATGTCGATCAGTGGAATGGAATTTTACGTTCTTGCCGACCATTTCTTGATTCACAAGAGCCATATCTACGCTGAAAAAGCAAGGGCGACAGAGGTACTGTTCAATTGTGATTTTCACGCAGGCTCTGAATCCGTTCCTCAGAGAGGGTACAATCGTAAACTTTATCTAGATTTCCAGGAGGAGCTCTGCGTGAATTCTGTACACACGTCATTGCGACAGGGTGGATATAATACCACGCTGGCACTCAGCATTCACCAACTGTGCATGCTCCCAAGGATCGCCGACTCGATGGCCCAGGTAATACTCCGCCCTTGCATCTGTAGCGGTCGACTCACCCAACCGAACTTATCCAGATGATCGAGGAGTATTCGCAGCGGTCCCCATCAACAAGGTAAAACACGACGGACTCCGTCGAGGGAGATTCGTGATCATAAGTTATTAACATATATATTTACCGGCCAAAGATCGATACGTGCACGGAAATTAATCGATAGATAGCTGCTCTGTCAAGTCCACCGGCCATAATCTGGGGGAAGGGATCAAAAACCCGGCATTGTGAAACAAAAAAACAACATGAGGTACAAATCGTATGTCCGAGATTATAAAGCGAGTGTTATACGAAATAAACAGTGATCATAACGGTTAATATGGTCCTTCACTTGGCCTCGACAGGAGAGGAAGTTGCCAGTATCTCCTCCAGGATGACTTTGGGTTTGATCAGGACCGTATCAATCCAACCGACCCCGTTGTCCGCTTTGACGAGCCTTCGGAGGCCGAGATCAGTGGTACACAACACTTTGAGGTCCCTTCGAGCGCCATAGGTCTTCCAATCGCCATAATCGTCTTCCATCCACTTGGGGTCATAGGCATCCTGAGCGTGCGCCCAGGTGGTCTCGATATCCGCCGCCGTCACCTCCTCGCCCAATATCTTGTTGAGCTTCAACGACATCTCGACGACGGCCGAGATCCTGTCACCCGCCATACGGATGATCGTATCGGACATCTGGTCGTGTTTGTTGTGAATGCCGGCGCAGAGGATGACATCGGCCAGAGAGTCGGATATATGCATAACAAATCGCTTGCGAACATTTTCTGGATTGGGATCGAGGATTTTCTGGATGTGTTTGCGAGTTTGAGCGCGCCAGTTACCCGCTACAACCTGTCCCTCTGTACGAAGAAAAAGAACATGTCAGATACCCGAGCGTTTGATCGACTGAATGAAGTCACGTACCATCCAACCAGACTTTCCTGTAAACCTCTCCAAAGAACTGAGGCGGCGGGTCCTCTTGGAAATGCCAAGCGGCGCTAATCCAATCCGTGAATACAACGGTGCACGCCTGGAACGCGATGCGGAGTACCGCAGGGTTGTTCTCGTGAGGGACGTTCTGGACGAGATCAACAAACTTGGAACCGAACATCTCCTTGACGCGAGTGCTGGCCGTGCGGTTATCGTCGTTTTTGAGAGGTCGACCTTTGACGGAGCTGCAGGCTTCAGCGAGTAGAGCAGCAGCCTGGAATATCTCGGAGTTGATGCGACCGACGAGCTTGATTGCGTCGGTATCCACGAAAGTATCGGGTTTGGGGAGGAGCGTACGCATGTTCGCGAGGTCCGCAGATTGGAACTCCACGGTGGAGAGCGTGCTGTCGAGGCGAGACTGAAGTGCACCGATTTCGCCCTCGCGAGCTCCCGCAACTTCCTTGGCTTCTGCCAGCTCATCCACGAGCGAATCTGCCCGGTCGGTCTGTTCCTGAAGTCGTCGGACCAACGCGTGGTTCTCTTCTTGCAGACGGCCCATCGTTGTCGCGAGCTCGCTCTTCTTCTTCTCCATCTCTTCCGCCAACAGCTCGAGGTACTCGGTCACAGAAGCCAGCTTCTGTGTCACGTCTGCGAGTTCCTCCCGCCCCCTCCTCTCCTTATCGTCCAACAATCGCACCTCGCCCTCTTTCATATCTAGCTCCTCAAGCGCGCGCTTAAGCTCGTTCTCGAGGGTGCGGGATCCCTTGAGGCTGATGATCTCGTAATCGTCTTCGGAATCGAACTCCACCTCTGGATCTCCAGGATCGCTTGAATCGGTTCCATTAGCGAACGCCGTCACCCCACCCCCCTTTTCCGACGTTCCGAAGGCAGGAAGACAGGGCGCGTATTGGGATGGGAAGGAGAAGAGGCGGGAGAGGAAATGTAAGAAGCTGAGAGTGATTCGGTACATCGGTCGACCCACACGCATAGCTCAGCTACGGCAGGGGGGATCGGTGGGAGCGAGAAACCAAGTGAGAAGGGTGGGCGGTGGCCGCACGGGAAACCAATTAGTCAAGCTTTTATGTGGTGTGTGCACCACTGGTAGGACGCACTGTGTGGCTGCGTGAAGGGGGCATGTCACTCAGTGGCAGCACGCAGCCAACACGCCAGAGAGCGGGTAAGTCGCCCCCCCGCACACGCGGTGGCAGGCGATATTAAACTCTTGAATTCCGAGGAGCCACCGGGAAGGTCGGAATCGTGTTGCCGCATTTCAGTTCTTTGGGTGGGACACGACGGAATAGACATATGTGGTTAAGGTCTTACCAAGGACTAATATTGGTCCGGCATGAGGCAGACGCGTTGTGAGAATCATCGTGAGGTCTGTAGGGGCGGCATCGGAGTTGAGTCTTAAGGCAGAATGGCCGAGTGGTCTAAGGCGCTAGAATCAGGCTGCTATGGTAACCTATCTAGTCCGAAAGGGCGTGGGTTCGAACCCCACTTCTGTCATACCGAGTTTCTTTTTCCGGGGGTTGCCGTCGGGTTCCGTTCTTTTGCGGAACATTCAATCCGAACAATATTTCAGAGGCTTCTCAGCACTCCCCGTCATGTCATTTGGGATGGAAGGTGGGTAGAGAAACAGGAGTTGAATGGTATCTCATGCGGGTTCCGAGTCCATCCTGAGAAACATCAGAAGGAGGGGAACATCGTTAGCGTTTGTCGAACCGAAAACCTCGTCTAGCCAAATCCTGAAGCTCCATGTTTCAGATTCAGGATCGTGCGGAGCCCAGAATGAGCATCCGCGACACCCTTCAAGTAACCGTCACTAATCGCACCAACGTTCTCGCGGAAATAAGAAACGTCGATGCCGAGGTCTTTTCTGAGGTGTTTAACGTATTGCGTGTATTCCACGCGACTGTGGCTGGGGTAAACGTTTCGGGGCATTCTCGATACGCAAAAGGCTTACCCATGTTTCTTCTCCCAAGCTCTTGCGTCAGATATTAGCAGGGTGACGTCTTCCTTGCGGTCTGCCACGACCCCCCTCTCTTTTTCATCCCAGTCGGCATAAAATGGCCTTTGGGGAAGAGACCGATGAGGATCGTCGCCGTACCATTCTGACATTCGCTTTTCTGCGTCACCTAGTTTCCCCTTTGTCACCAGATCGTGGATAAACTGTTTAAATGAGTCACAGCAGGAGTGAACAACAGGGGAGGACCAAACCTACGTTCAGACAGGACCAAGTAACGAGGGAGACGTACGTTTTCCTTGCCTCTTGCTGCCGTGTCCAGGAAGAAACGGATTCAAGGGTCTGTTCCTCGTCTTCAGGCAGAAGCGCGAACCCGTCGAGTCTCCTGGCGTGTGCGTCGTTTTTGTAGCTCTTGTTTAGCCTGAGAACGTAGTGGCACGTATTGACAGTGTGTCGCCTGACCGCCTCTAGTTGCGCAAGAAGATCGAGGAGGTCCCTGGTCTGGTCGACGATAAAGGTGGGGTATAGGATGCCCTTTACCGCATAGCATAGCATATCGACCGCAGCGGGTTGAGATTTGTCAGAATGTTTATCCCAATAGCCTGTGTTGACCTCCTGTCAGTCATAAGTCGATGAAGACGGAGGAGTTGCGACTACGTGCTAAATATCTCCCGTTGGGATTTCAAATCGGCCAGGTCCGCCATCCGGACAACTTCCATGAGCTGTTCGGTACTTTTAGTGCGGTGCATCATGAGAGGGGCGTGCGGGGGTCCACAGGTTATCAGGGGCTGGGTGGACGCGTTGTGGACAACGTTGGCCCGGGAGGACGCGCCGTTCCGATCATCAAAAAACACCGATTGAACTTTTCCACCGGCGGCCTTCAAGATCCAGTGCAGAATCACAATCACACCCCTCGTGTCATGGTGCGAAAAAAAAAATCACAAGTTTGACACTTCATTCGCGCTCATTCTGATAATTCAACCTTTGTTTTTGCTTGTTGTGAATAGGCTTCGAGGGTGGAGATCCTCAATGACGGTGGCTTCCGGTCTGATGGACGGAAACAATACGAACTGAGAGATATCGTCATCGATCTCTCTCAGCAGGGCTCAGCGGATGGCTCTGCCGTGCTTTCGCATGGGTTGACTCAGGTCTCCGCGTCGGTGTTTGGACCGCGGGAGGCCAAGATGCGTTCTCAAACCCTGCACGACCGAGCGAATATCAACGTTGAAGTCACGATCGCGCCTTTCAGCATGGGCGAAAGGCGAAAACGTTCCCGGAATGACAAGTAAGCAATGAAAAGGAAATTCTCCTTCCGAGTATGTCTAGATTTAATGTTTCTTGGTTTCGCTGTGGCGCTGCCTGCACCCCCAGACGTGTTTTGGATTTCGCATCGACGATCAAGGCGACTTTTGAACCTGTCATTCAGACGAACCTGTACCCGCGCTCACAGGTCGACATCTACATTAATGTTTTACAACAAGATGGAGGGGTCTTGCAGGCGTGCATAAACGCCACCACCTTGGCTCTCGCCGCCGCCGGAATACCCCTTTTGGATTTCGTCTGTGCCGTCACGGGAGGCGTTCAGTCCGCCTCGCCCCTTCTCGACCTGACGACCCTGGAGGAGAACGACCTCCCTCATCTTACGGTGGCGATGATGCCCAGGACGGGGAACATCACGCTTTTGACGATGGAGACGAGGTTGCATGTGGACAGGTTTGAGCAGATATTTCAGTTGGCGACCAGTGCAGGACACGTGTTGCATAAGGAAATGAAGGCTGCGATCAAGGACAGGACGAGGTCGTTGGTTGCAGCCATGAGCGTGGCACCAAAGGCTGTAGGGGAGAGAGACCCTCTGTATACCGAGCGAATGGATGATTCTTGACTCTCAACATCACGTTTAACCACACGAAAAAAATAATTCAATACGCGGTATCTGGCAAGGCGGTATATACACGAAAACATGATATCTACGTGGTCTACACGAGGAGTTGCAATGTGCAGAGCACCAAGCTGAATTTATACGGGGAAGAGGGCAGACAATTCGGATAAGTAGGAGGAAGAGAAAGAGAACACAAGAAAACAAGGCAAAACGAGGAGCAAGGCAGGGAACAAAACTACAATACATGCACAGAGTGTTTCGTTTCACGTTGGCGCACCATCCTGTGCCAGTTCGGTCGTTTTTGAATGGCCGGTTCTGTCCAGACGGTAACATTTGTCGTAAGGGCGGGAGAAGCAGTGAAGTGTTGCTGGGAACCAGATTCCAAACCGGACTCGCTGCCCGGCAAACGGTCGAGCGTGCCTTGCACTATCAAACGAGGACGGTAAGAGAGGGTCCAGCACTGGGTGAAAGGAGGTGAAACTTACCCCGTTCCTTTACATGCGATGTGATGCGGCATTGAGAGGTCGTGTCGACTGTGAATATGCCAGCATCCGCGCAGCATCTCATGTCTCCGTACATTCCACAGGTGCATTCATCGATGGCTCGTTTGAGGACTTGTGTTTCCCAACCGTTCAGGAAAGCGGCGTAGAAGCCGTATCCCGTATCGTCGCCGCTGGAAAACACGAAAGGCTGCTTGGGGTTCAGAGCACGTTTTGCGAACGAGTAGAACTCGGTGGTGTCCCAGTGAACCTCGACTTGGATTTGGGGGAGGGTCACGGGATATGCAGGGTCCGTACAATTTCCGTTGGTCGCGAAGGCAACGTGGGTCTTGTGATCCTTGGAATCAAGATTCTGCGGGGAGTGAAAGTCAATACACGTCGAGGTACGTCAAAAAGTGACCGCACCTTTCCATCCCAACAGCTCGGGAACCTCTGTTGAATGTGAGTTTGTTTTTGCGGGTGAGTGCGGCGGAGGTGCGTACAATTTGGGACCGGAGTCCGCCCGGGCACTGGAGAGCTGGGAAAGTGTCATGACGAGAGGGTTGAGCCAAAGGATTGAGACAAAGGAAAGTTTCATCCGAGGTGGAGTCAGACTCGTTCTTGGAGCGGGAAGTTGGGCTGCCGGTGAGCATTCTGAAGTCGTCAGGAAACAGGGTGGCTTCGCCGGGGTTAAATAGATATTTGACAGAGACTGTTCCATCGACGCTTGTGAAGCTTCCGTTGGCCCACTGGAAGTATACGGTCGGCGTCAAATAATTAGATTTGTCCTCTACGATTGGTCCGGAAGTGCATTTGCTGGCTCGAAGGTCCTCGGAGGTAGCGTAGGGGCTGAAACTGCTGCCACCGGTGACTGGGGTGGAAGGTCAGATCAAGCATCCGTTCAGGACGTTTCCGGGGACAGACGGTACGAACCCGTATGAACGTGGGGGGCGATCGCGCCCGATGAGCTGACCGGGTCGATGCGTTCAGTTATGAGGACATTCTCTGAGGGGACACAGTGGGTCAGACAAAGCACAAGACAAAAGCGGATCCCCGTAACCCGTGTTGGCGGAGCGCGGGGTGATAACTCACTCATGTTCATGACCCAAAATGCATCGGTTGAGGCGGTTACTGCCAGGACGTACAACACGGAAACGAATGACTTCATGTTGAGAGTTTGGCGGGGGTAACGGTCGCGGGTAAAGAGCGTGCTTGAGTAAGAGACAGCGGTTACAAGGGAATGACTATGGATCGCCGAGCGCGGGGACTCGGGGGGCTAGCGACGCGGGCGGGGCCTAGGGAAAGAAAGGTCGCTATGAGAGAGGACGCGGTCGGCAACGTGGGCGCTGCAACCTGTGGAGTGTCTCTACGTCCAATACTTAAAAAGAGCGCAACGGATGTATGCGCTCGGCTATTCACATCAGATGCTGAGAATGTCCGTTGATGGGCGTCCCCAGGGACAGGGGGTACAGCCGGAACCGTTTTGTTCCTTGGCATGCGAGAAAACTTATGCGGAAACGCCACTCGGCCTCGACCACACCAGGATACTTGCTTATCCGTCGTCAGGGAAAAAGACACGGAGGACTCGGACGCAAATCCATTCGATCGTCCCCGACTTTGGCTGCCGCTCTCTCCTAGTACGGAAACCTCGATGACGATCTCTTTTCGATACGGCATCTCCCTCGCCCCCACACCAGTTTTGGGACAGCAGGCGTCACCGGGCCGTCCGAGATGACCCTCATCGTGGTTGCAACGTGTCTTTCGATTTCGGCCACCCGGACAACGGCCAATGTCTATCTCTTACATCCAGGACGCCATTCACCACCACCGTCATGGATACGCTCGAGCAACTGCCGTACAATGGGATATCCACCAAGCTTTGCCTGGCGTTTGATGTCGGCACATCGTTCAGTTCCATCTCCTATTCCATCCTCGATCCCGGCCAGGTCCCCGTGATCCGGAACGTGAGCAGGTGCAGTGATCTCCATCCAAAACAGTTTACCCTAACTTCGATTCTGACCGATCCCGTCGCCAGGTTTCCTCATCAACACCATGCAGATCGTATCGAAAAGGTTCCTTCTGCGATCTACTACGATCAGGACGGACGGTTGCGCGCGATTGGTGCGGAGACATCGGACCCGGACACTAATGCCGAGGCAGCAGATGAGGGCTGGATCAAAGTTTCATGGCAAGTCTACAACCCCGCCGGGGCTCGATTCGTCCCTTACGCGTTGACAGGTTCAAGCTGCTTTTCGGACCTAAGAAGGGTGCGAAACCCGGTCTTCGCTGCCCCTTTCCACCGGACAAGACGAAGGAAGACGTGCTCTCGGATTACCTTCAATATCTTTATGACTGCAGCCGGGAATTCATCGAAGGCACGCATCCGGATGGTGTGTTACTTTGGAAATCCTTACATGGAGACACGCAATTCATTCTCAGTCACCCAACAACCTGGGGCGGGAAACAACACAACGTGCTGCGGGAGTGTATGGTTCGGAGCGGGCTACTCCCCGACGTCCATTCGAATAGGATAGCATTTGTCAGCGAGGGAGAAGCGAACCTGCACTACATCATGCGTCACAGACACGAATTGGGTTTGAATGGTGATGTGGGTTATATTGATACGCACTCTCTCCACTGGTTATCCTCATACCAATACCAGCAGAACGGGGCAGGCATTCTCGTCCTCGACGCTGGTGCAGGTACTGTAGACATTGGTTCCTATAATGTTATCCAGTGGTCTCCTATTATGATAGAGGAGATGAACATCCCAGAGAGTATGTTCTTTCGGTTTTTCAAATTCCAATCTCCAACTGGCTGAAAACTCCCAGGCATTGTTCTTGGCTCTCACGTACTCGCTGTTCAATTGCGGGCAATGCTTGATCGTAACCAATTCCCTCCTACTCGCTGACATCGGTCCTGAAGCTTGCCTAGGGGTCACCGACAAGCATGAGGCTCTGGACATCTACGAGTCCTTTGAACAGTTCACGTCTTCCCCTGTTGATCAGAGGACAGAAAGAGTGCAGTATGCTCTCGCATTCATTTCATCCCGGCCGGATCATTGAATTACCCGTCAAGCCCAGCCGTCGTCAAGATGTTTGAATCCTGCATTTCAGCTTTGGCCGAGGCGATAAATGTTCAGAGGCGGGGGAATTTTTCCAAGATCAGAGTGAGTTTGCCCAGCCCTGGCGACTATCGACAAGGACTAAACCCTGCCTGCAGACAGCATTCTTTCTTGGTGGCCTTTCTTTGGGATCTCGCTTTTACGAGAAACTAGTCTCTCGCCTCCGGTTTTTGCACATCCGAGTTTTCAGACCGGAACACCTACTGTGAGTTTGCTGGACTCCAGTCCATCGGTTCTGTCTCTTACCCAGGTCCAAGCGGACATGCTGTGTCAGAGGGGTCGATCTCCTGTTATCTGAATAACCACGTCATATATCGCGTGGCGAGGTTTACGTACGGTGTGAAATGCACTCGCGAGTTCGAGCAGAACGACCCGGAACACCAGCGAAGACGGAGAGGCGCCTTCGTTAACCCCTCTGGGAGGGTGTTCTTACCCGATGGGTATCAGGCGATTCTGAAAAAGGTGAGAAGGTTTACGATCAGTGTTCCCGGGTGCTAATAAACCGGTGATATAGGGAACTAGGGTTTCACGAGATCGCGAGTTTTCGTGGATGTTCGTCCATGAGTGCGATCGCCAAGCGGAAACAGCCACCGCCTCGTGCGAGATCATCTGCTATATCGGGGACTCGACTAATCCTCAATGGATAGACACTGATCCAGGTGCGGTCGCTTGCTTGGCTTGCCCGTTTTGATCCCGTACCTGACTTCAAAGTACAAAGACAAGTACAAGACGCTGTGCGCCATCAAAGCCGACGTCTCGAACGTCCCAGTTTCCCCCTTGAAACGATCGTCGGTTCATTTCACCCAAGCGGAGAGTGCACGTCCGTACTATCGGCGGAAGTTCTGGGTCGTTCTTTCATTCGGGATGACGGAAATCAAGGCCGAGGTGAAGTGGTTCGAAGGGGTATGTACAAACTGCTCATTTGATTCATCATTCTGGCTCACCCGCACATTCATGGGTAGAACGAGGAGAGAAGGCAATTGTTCCTCCTATTTTTCTCAGCGGTTTTCACTTACATCCCTCCTAGGACACCAGCAAAGGTTATTTATGAAGAGTGATGGACACGCACACCAACGGTGCATACAGGAGGACTTTGGAACGTTGTAACTGTCCTAACAAACACCTTCCACCCTTAACTCTCCCCTTCGGGCTCGACCAGATCCTGCTCCAGGATCACTTTTGGCCTCCGAAGGACTTTCTCCACGTTACCCAACCTCTGCAGCAGTCCCACTTCCGTCGTTCCTGCCACGACCGGACGCTCTCCTCCTTTTGATTTGTCCCCGAACTCATTCACCATCCTTTCTTCGTCAAAAATTGCACCAGGCCGTACAATGTAGACAGACATATCACTTGAGGCGATCTTGGTTTTAATGGTATTGTCCAATTGGAGAGTTGCCTCGATGAATTTCTTGACTTCGGTGCCTGTGTCGTTCCCCACGGATTCCATCGCTTCTGAAAAGTCGGAAAAAGACCGGATGATCACCAGGACTCGAGCGAGGTCGGCCGTGACCTCCTCGTCCTGGGGCCGTTCCTGAAGTGGTATGTATCGTTTTGTCAGCGTTCTCCATCTTGATGCTATCGTCTGACTCTCTGTGGACGCGAATGGTCAGCCTCTGGGTTAAATATACGCATCCAACCTGCCTTTTGTGGAGATCATGCCGTATATCTCACCCAGTGTCCCTGCCGCCTGTCCGCCTCCCCAACCCGATGTAATCCGTTCAATGAAGTACCCAAGAGACATCTGAATCGAGAGGTTCACTGCAACAGAGTTCCTTGCGGTGACCTGTTCAAACAAAGAGCTGCCGAGGTTGTCACGAATTTGTTTCGTGTCAAGCTCATCGGTAAACGCCCCAGGTACAGGATCTAGGTTGTCCCAGTAATCCAATGCGCCGGAAATGGAGCTGATGATGGTGTTCAGGTTCTCAACCATACCTACCACCTCCTTCTCTGAAGCGGCGTCGACCCTGGTGAGGAACGCCTGCGCAGCACTAAGTTCCGCTGTCCTTTCCGCGAGGAGCTTCTCCTTCTCGGCTAATCGTGCGGATAGCTCTTGAATGCGCGCGGTCGTTGATTGCGGCTCAGCAGGCTTAAAAAGTTTCGCAGTTCATGTCAGTTGTTGAAAGTTCATTTCGCTTTCAACCCGACGAACCTTTGCCCGCATGGTCTTCTCAAGCTGTTGTATCCTCGCTTCCTTATCAGCCAGGTCCTTCTCTCGGGTTTGCAGAAGTTCCTTGGTTTGCCGAAGGTCGTCCTCCATCTTCCTCTTTTCCTCAGCGAATCCATCTGCTCTGGCCTTGAGCCTCTGGTTTTCTTCCTCGAGCCTCGCAGATTTATTCTCCTCTTCAGTGAGCTCGTGCTCTGTCGCCCCGACAGTGGGAGCCGGGGCCGGACCGCCTTTAACGCGCTGGTCGAGCCGAATATCCTCGTTTGCTGCCTCTGTCTCATCGGATGGCGACGAGAGGCAGAACCACCTGCGTACTATCCTCGAAACAGAGGGCATGTCGGCTGAGGGAAGATGGTGGAGAAGGAGGAAGATGAGAATCCGCGAGGCATGTCAGTCGCGGTCCACGTGTGTCCTATTAAAGCCATCATGTTTCGATCAGGCTTCGATTCCTCGCGCTAAAGGAAACTGTGGCTGACCCGATGGAAAGTGTGGCGGGGTGTGGCGGAACGTCCTCCGCCTTATAAAATGTCGATTTAATTTCGCAGCCTCTCTCCTCCAGCCTCCCCTACCTCGCACCGATGGCTATCACACGTTCCCCTTACACAGGTCCTTTCAGAAAACTAGTTCTCGCATTTGACATCGGGACAACGTACAGCGGATCTTCGTACGCGATCCTTGATCCGGGGCTGGTTCCCGACATCAAATCTGTCGGAAGGTAGTCAATACTCTCCGCCCACTCCGCTTCCCTTCATAAAGGTTAACTTTAACCTTATGTATGATCCAGGTTCTTACACAACCGTGCGATTGGAAACTTCAAAATTCCATCCGTCCTATACTACGACCGCGACGGGGGCTTCCGTGGCGTCAAGGGCACCTTGGACGATGACGAAGTCGAGGATCTTCACGAAGTTCGATGGTTAGTCTCTCCTGTTTGTACCGAGGTCCGGGGAGTTAACACAATCTCAGGTGGAAGTTGAAACTTTCCCCCGGGGAGTTGCCCGCAACCGCAAAGAAACACATGACCGCGGATTTGCCCAAGGGCAAATCTCTCCAGGACGTCTTCGTAGACTGCATTCAATATCTGTTCGATTCTACGAAGACTTTCATCCAGGAATCCGAACCCATGGGAAAAGAATTATGGGAGCGTCTCGAGGGTAAGATCGACCTCATCCTCTCGCACCCCAATGGGTGGGAAGGGCGTCAACAAGAGTTTTTGCGAAAATCGGTCGTCCAAGCCTCGATTTTTACGGAGGAAGAAGCTCTCTCCCACGTCTCTTTCGTCACCGAGGGAGAGGCGTCCTTCAATTTTTGTATGACTAACACGAAATCTGGAGAGTCACTCAAGGTATCGGTTTTTGCATTCTGCTCCGAGGATACGTTCTGACTTGTCATTTCAAGCCTGGCCACAAGGTTGTAGTTGTTGACGCTGGCGGTGGTACCATCGATATAAGCTCTTACACTGTGAACTCTACGTCGCCGTTGGAGGTGGAAGAGTTCCATGAGCCGATGTGTAATGTTCTATCTTATAACTTAAACCGCCGGGCTGATAGGGAAATCAGGCTACTTCCAGGGTGCTGAAGTTGTGACTGCTAGGGCCCGAGATTATGCGGAAGGCAAGGTCGAGATTATTTCCTGTTCATCTCCTCTCTTATTTTGCCTCGTCCAGGGAGACTCAAGGGTTCCAGGTTCGGCAATAAGCAGGACCTCGCGGCCGTCTCCGAGTGTTTCGACACCGGGTTGAAGGAGACCTTCTCGGACAGCACAAAACCCCAATTCGTGAAATTCGGCTCGCCGAGGGATAACGACGCGCGCTGCGGTGTAAAGAGCGGGAAGCTCAACTTGACAGGGTGAGTCGTGTCCTCCCACGCATTGGAAGTCTAATGTGATATCCCCTCTCCAGGAACCAAGTGGAGAAGTTCTTTGAACCTTCCGTCAGCGCCATCATCGAAGGTATCAAAAACATCATGGCGGAGACCGACCCTGCGAACACCGTAGGAATTTTTTGGTTCTCTCTTTCAAGTGGAAAACATCTTGACCGTTCCCTAGTTCGTGTTCCTTTCCGGAGGTTTCGGTGCGAGTCCGTGGATCTTTCAGGAAGTCGGGCGTGAGATTGCTGCACAGGGATTGAAACTATCACGTCCTGACGATCACACGTATGTTTGTCTCCTCACAAATGTTCGGTCAATTTACGTGTGCATCAGGAGCAAGGCGGTTGCGGCTGGTGCCGTCTCGTATTACCTTGACCATTTTGTTGTCGGCCGGTTGGTGAGGTACACATACGGGACACCAGCTTCGATCATGTATGACCCTTCCGACCCGGAACACCGCAAACGTTCACATAAGAAATACCTGGGAATAACCGGAACACCTCGGCTCGACATCTTCAGCCCAACCCTGTTCAAGGTGGCCAATCTTCACCTCCAGATTACTCTTTTGGAACTAAACCGATTCCCAGGGTATGCGGGTATCGGGTACGCATGAGTTCCGCGACGACGTTACTGGCGTTAGCATGTTCCCTCCGGTTCCTGGCAAGGTTTTGAAGTTTCCCATAATCCGCTATACGGGCACCTCGAAGAAGCCACAGTGGATGGATGAGGAACCAGGTGGGTGAACCGACTCAAGGTCATTGTGGGGCGGTCGCGTCTTAAAAGCAACAACAGAAAAGTTCCAAGAGATGTGCAACATCTCCGTTGACGCCCCAGATGCTCCATGCTCCGTTGGGAGGTCCCTCCTCGGGTTCCCTCTCTTCGTACAAGAGTTTGAGGTTATCTACATCTACGGCCAAACCGAGCTCAGGGCTCAGGTAGCTTGGAAAGAGGAGGTATGTCTCGTCTTTCACGAACCCTCTACGTTTTTCAGCTTAACGCCCCTCTAACAAACTTTACTTTAGGACGCAGAGAAGCGGTACGCCTTTCATCTAATCGTGATGCATCATGCATGCTGACTTCTCTACAGTAGCGACGTTGCTATCCTGTATGACGATGAAGAACGCTCTTGAGAGATATAGGTTTTTGTAAAACTGTGAGACCGCTAGGTCGCCTGTACTCGTATATTTCCATAATGCCTTGCCCGTTCTGATCGATAATTGTATGTTCATTATGCTCAGTAAAAGTAGGATGAAGGTCGTTGCAAACATGAACGCGATAGAGGGTCGTGTAGGGCAAACTGGCGAGCCATGAAGAAGTTTTCGATTTTTAGC
>Ga0307515_10004862_pt1 | contig 27490 bp, 30 predicted proteins | sample 17_EM_MG_FD_194513 | JGI IMG/M metagenome (GOLD analysis project Ga0307515, IMG submission 194513) | Populus trichocarpa ectomycorrhiza microbial communities from riparian zone in the Pacific Northwest, United States - 17_EM | ecosystem: Host-associated > Plants > Roots > Unclassified | place... | reverse complement strand
TTGATGTTTCTATCTTACGACCTCAAGATTATATCATGTGGAAACATTTCTATCTGGTTCGCGACCTGGAGATCACAAAAAGAGGTACGATCGGACCTCTGATCTGGCGGAGCGTTGCCTACCCCCATTTACTGAGTACTCCAGTGTGGGGACCGGCAGCACGGCCAAAAAAAGTGTCCGTGAAGTTTTTTATTTTTATTGTTCGTGTTGCGCGAGATAAATTTTTCAAAATTTCATCCAAGTAACAAATTGTGTCCCTAAACGAAATCCTTGAGAGAAATTTGGCTTCCCACCCTATCCGTAAATTTTTCTAGTCAGTTTGTGATGTAACGGCGTTATAATTTAACTCGACTTCTTGTGTTCATCGCGGCCGTGAGTGGCCCCTGAGTTTGGCGGGTGGGAAAACGACGCGCGCCAAAAAAAAATCGCAGAGAGCTGCCGGTCCCCATCCAGTGGCCTCGAAATCGCCATTCGTCCGGCATGCATCGTGTTTCTCGGTCTACACGCATTCTAGGCCTCACACACGAGGCGGATCCGAGCAAGAGGTGACGGCCATCCAGAATGGGAAGGTGTGGCTGGTCCCCCTGCCAGAATTCAAGACAAAACGCTCCTCCTCAGGTCGTACTTGCTTGTTCCACGGACACCCACGATTCACCCACGAAGACACACCTGCACGAACGAGCGTGAAGCATACCGACTGCGGCGCCGTTTGGACGCAATCCCGCTACACTTGTGATCAATGACCTCACCGTACTTGCCTCACGTTCAACTCACGCCCCACCGGACATCATGGTTCGACGCCCCATTCGCGGTGGCCCAGAATACCCACTATACCTTGGCCGCGGCGGAGAGTGAAACGTACGCGCAGATTGCGGCGGCCCCGACCACGCAATGGAACATACGAGCGTGGCCGCCCGTAAACCCAAAGCCACGCTCACCGTTCAATCACACAATACAGCCCTGCTCAATGTGTCAACAAGCAAACTGTTGGAACGGCGACCTTTGCAGGAATGATCGCATTTTATCTCTATCGGTAAACCTTTCGGATCGCTTGGACCTCGAAGTCAGGCGTTGATGGCTGCCATTTATCCTTAGGATTTCCCTCCTTTGGTCACTCGGAAACCTCCAGTCAATAGCCATCGGGAGGGTCCACCGCGCCGCCCCCACACGAACCGGGCTTACCCATCGACGTCGCCTACGATGCCACAGAAGTCAAAGAAGCCCAAGGTCATGCGCAAAGTTTTTGATTCCTGGACGAGCATGCAAAGACCCCACTGTGGAAAGTGGCTGAAGGGCGATTGCCCTAAAGGATCGAGTTGTCCTTTCACCCATGATCCCGAAGTATACTTCCCTTGTAAAGCGTTGTGTGATGGCGTGTTAACATCCGGGTTTCCAGGTGCGAGCAGCGGAAGAACTTCGCTTGAAGAAGGTCGCTGAAGAGCAGGCTGCCACAACCATCGAGGAAATGGTTTTCCCTTCGACCAAAGTCACCTTCGGTGCTGGAGTGACCGTGCAGCGGGTCCTCACTGGATGCGAGACTTGTAGGGTCTTGGTGAAGAACCTACCTCTCACTGCAACCGAGGCGGAAGTCGTTACACTTTTCACCCAGCCCGGATTTGACCCCACCAAATTCACTGTCCACCCACCGCGTCCATCGCCGATCGATCAGTCTCGCCTGGAGGCTGTTGTCGAGTTCGAACACCTGGAGGATGGGAAGAACGCGGTTGCGGGGTTGGACGAGATCGAATTCGGATCGGAGAAGGTCAAGCTGGTATTTGTTTCCAAGCAGGGAGGCATGGGGAAATTCAAGGACCTGGACCCATGCATCCTCACCGTAATGTGGCCGGCTCCCTCCTCCAAGGAGCTTCCGAACTTGCCCACTGTTATTCGGAACCGCGCGGGTGTCCCCGTCAGGGGTCTGTATCCAGGCGCACTGTTGCCTTCCATCCAAGAACCCCGCGGGACGGCGAGGACCACGCCTAGCTACAACCTCGATGACGCCATCCCTACTCTACAGTCTCTGGTCGCCAGAGCCCACCCCCAAGGTCACGATTCAGTCACCTACGAGCCCAACCTCGTCCCCAACGAACGCGGCGTGATCTCGGCCAAGATCCACTTCTCTACATGGGAATATGCCAAAGCTGTTCGCGATTTCCTGGATCAGAAACCTCTACCGTTCTGTGAGGAGATTGAATACTCCACCTTCCTTCCAGATCCTCTTCATTACAAGATGCGTGTCCCGTATCTCCAATACAAGGCTCAGGAGAAGCTCTTTCAATCACTCATACCCACCCCAACCGACCACCCAGCAACCACTCGCATTCGCATTCTGGAAGATCAGCCAGGCCAGCCGGTACATATCGAACTTTCGGGATCCGACAAGAAGACTGTCGGGAGGCTGAAAGTGAGGATCGAACAATTGGCCGCCGGAGAGAAGTTGGCTCAATGGGATCAAGCCTTTTCCAGTGCCAAGGGCGAAAGGTTTTTGGTGAACGTCAACAGCGAGTCCCAGGCATACATCCGCGCCGACAAGCGCCAGAGCACGTTGAAAGCCTTCGGCGAACCAGCGGCGGTCGAGCAAGCCAAGGCCATGATTCAGGAAGAGGTGAACAGGTTGGCATCTCTTCAGTTCAAGGTGTTCCTCAATCGAGATTCCGTCCGGTTCTTTGTGGATGGCACGCGTGGGTCGACGCTGTTGAAGCAGGAGGCCGGCGAGGAGAACGTCATGTTGGATGTGTCACCTACCCTTTGCAAGATTGTGGTCCGGGGAGGGGAACCGGCGCGCCACTTGTTGAGGGAGCTCATCGACGAGTCGTTATCGGACGCCATTCGATCCCACCACCAGCTCGAGGACGGCGGAGAAACCTGCCCGGTTTGTTACGACACCATCGATCAGCCGTACCGTCTGGCTTGTGGCCATGCTTACTGCCACGGTTGCCTTCGCCACTTTCTCGTCACCGCCTCCGACACGAAACAGTTCCCGTTGTCGTGTATGGGCGATGAGGGGAAGTGTGGTGTTCCGATCCCCCTTCCAGTCATACAACGGTTCCTGGTTCCTGCGCAAGTCAAACACCTGTTAGAAGTCTCCTTCCTCGACCACCTCGATCGGCATCCAGACAAGTTCAAGTACTGCACCACTCCTGACTGTCCCGAAATCTACTCCCTCGAGACTGAGTATGGGGGCGGAATTTTCCGGTGCCGATTGTGCTTCGCGTCCGCTTGTGTGCCCTGTAGGGAGGATCACGAAGGGTTCAGCTGCGAGGAGTGGAAGATACAGGCGCAGGAGAGGTTGCTTGAGGGATGGGCTGAGGGTACTAGCGAGGACGTCAAGAAGTGCCCGGAGTGCAAAACCTTGATCGAAAAGAACGGGGGCTGCAACCATATGACTTGCCCGAAGTGCCGGGTGCATATTTGTTGGAGGTGTATGGGGGTGTTCACTGCGGAAAACATTTATGTCCACATGAACGTTGTTCACGGTGGTATGTTTGACGGTGACGAACCACGCGTCGAGAATGACCTGTGATTTCTCTTCTCCTTTGAAAATTGTTACTCTCTGTAAACTTCATTCTGACCTCCTCAGTGTATTTTCTCCCCGGATCTGGGGTTGTATAGCCCTCTTGTAGTTCCCTCGAATGTTGTACTCATGTCGTGTGTGTGTAAACCTGCGTTTCTTGACAACCCATCCCGCGTGCCGACAGCGTCACGTGGAACCCTCCCTCAACATTCCCGGACCAGGTTCATTCTGGTTCATTCAATTCGCTTGACCGACGACCAAGGCGACCCCACCAACGTCGTGGCCTTGAAATCGCGGTTTGTCTAACACTGCATCGTGATTCTCAATCTGCACACGTACAACACCTCACTTGTTTCCCATTCAATCCCGCTGATCTCGGGCCGGATCACACGAGGCGGATTTGGGGAGTGACGGTCATCCAGAACGGGAAGCTGTGGCTGGTCCCCTTGACAAAAGATAAGATGAAATGCTTGCGATTGTTAGTGTGTTCCCCGTGTGACGCTGACATCTCTCTCTCTCTCTACACTTGCAAGGGAACATCTGCGGAGCAGGTCGTACTCGCTTGCGGCTAGTTCTACGGACACTCAGGATTCACCCACGTCATCGCAGCTGTACAAACGAGCGGATACCGACCACGCCGGTGCCGTCCGGACGCAATCCCGCCACGCTTGTGTTCAGTGACCTCACCGTATCTGCCTCACGCTCAACTTACGCTCCGCCGGATATCACGGTCCAAGATCCAAGATTTCATTCGCGATGGTCCAGAATGTTCACCGCGCTTTGGTCGTCGCGGAGGGTCAACCGTCCGCGAAGATCGTGGCGGTCTCGACCAAGCCAATGAACCCACAAACAATGCCATCTGGAACCCCAAAGCAACGCCCACCATTCAATCGCAAGGGGCAGCCCTGCGCGATATGTCGACAAGGAAATTGTCGCAACGGCAACCTTTGTAGGAATGGTCAAACCTTGTCTCCATCGGTAGATCTTTTTGATCTCTTGGATCTTGGAATCGGGGGTTGATGGCTGCCGTTTGTCTCTAGGACCAAGTTACCTTCCCTACTGGGGTCACACGGAGACCTTCGGTCGATGGTCATCGAGAGGGTCCACCGCGCCGCCCACGCGGGAACCGGACTTTGTCTCTCACCACTGACCCATCGACCTCGCCTACGATGCCACAGAAGCCACAGAAGCCTAGGAACATGCGCAAAGTTTCTAATCCCTCAGCGGGGACGCCGATTCCACAGCCTAGGCGACCACAGTCCCGGACCGGGGCACCAGAGTATCCTGGAAGTCCAAACCTCCCCCAGTACAATCCGCATGGGCGCGGTCGAAGAATCTCAGGTCCGCCAACAGTTGGTCAAAACCCCCAGCAGAAGCGCGCCACATCCCGATCCTGTACGCGCGAACAGGATCCCACGCTCCGACAGTCGCCTCCGCGACGGAGACCCCCCTGCCGAGAGTGGCTGAAGGGCGATTGTTCTAAAGGATCGAACTGTCCTTTCAACCATGACCCCGAGGTATGCTCTCCCCCGTAATGTGTTGTATGATGTCAGGTTAACGTCCAGGTTTCCAGGCGCGAGCAGCGGAGGAGCTTCGCTTGAAGAAGGTCGCTGAAGAACAGGCCGCGAAGGCCGCCCAGGAGGCTGCCGCAACAATCGAGGAAATGGTTCTTCCTTCAACCAAAGTCACCTTCGGTGCTGGAGTGACCGTGAAGAAGGTCCTCACTGGATACGAGACTTGCAGGGTCTTGGTGAAGAACCTACCTCTGAATGCAACAAAGGCGGGAGTCATCACATTTTTCACCCAACCTGGATTCGACCCTGCCAAATTTACTGTCCACCCGCCGCGTGCGTCACCAATTGATCGGTCTCACCTGGAGGCCATAGTCGAGTTCAAAGACCCGGAGGATGGGAAGAACGCAGTTGCGGGGTTGGACGATATCGAGTTCGGATCGGAGAAGCTCAAGTTGGTAATTACCTCCAAGCAGGGAGGCATGGGGAAATCCAAGGACCGGGACTCACACATCCTCACGGTGACGTGGCCGGCTCCCTCTGATACCGTCTTTGCCTCCTATTCTTCTTTGGATGAGGCACAATCGAAGCGATCTCAACTCGAAAGGAAAACTTTCAACGGAAGGAAAGTCAGAACCAATGCCGCTAGGAAGCCTTCGAACTTGCCCGATATCTACTGGAACAGCGCGACTATCTCCGTCAGCGGTCTGGAACCAGGTGTACCGTTGACTTCTATCGAAGAATTCTGCGGAACGACCACGATCAGGATGGCCACGAGGAACACGCGCAACTACAACCTCAATTATGCCATTCCTTCCTTGCAGACCCTGGTTGTCGAAGCGCACCTCGGAAACCACCAGCCAACTTCCTGGGAACCCAACCTCATCCCCAACGAACACGGTATGGTCTCTGTCAAGATCCACTTCGCTGCCTGGGACCACGCCAAAGCCGTTCATGACCTACTGGATCAGAAGCCTCTGCCGTTGTGTGCGCAGGCGAAATGCTTTGTTTCCCTCCCAGATCCTCTTCATTACGCGATCCACGTCCCGTACCCCCAATACAGGGCCCAGGAGAAACTCTTCCAATCGCTCATACCCTCCCAGAACGACCGTTCAGCTACCGCCCGCCTCCGCATTCTCGCGAATCAATCAGACCGGCCTGCACGCATCGAACTTTCGGGATCCGACAAGAAGACGGTCGGGAGGTTGAAAGTGAGGATTGAGCAGTTGATCGCGGGCGAGAAGTTGCCGCAATGGGATCGAGTATTTTATTTGGCCGAAGGCGAAGGTTTTATAAAGAACGTCAATAACGGGTCCCTGGCATACGTCCGCATCGACAAGCGGCAGGGCGTGTTGAGAGCCTTCGGTGAACCGGCCGCGATCGAGCGGCTCAAGGATAGGATCCAAAGAGAGATGGATAGGTTGGCATCCCTTCAGTTTGAGGTGTTCCTCAAACGGATTTCAGTCCGGTTCTTTGTGGATGGTGCGCGTGGGTCGACGCTGTTGAAGCAGGAGGTCGGCGAGGAGAACGTCATGTTGGATGTGTCATCTACCCCTTGCAAGATCGTCGTTCGGGGAGGGGAATCAGCGCGCCACCTCTTGGGGAAGCTCATCGACGAATCGTTATCGGACGCCATTCGATCCCAACACCAGCTCAAGGACGCCGAAGAAACCTGCCCGGTTTGTTACGACACCATCGATCAGCCGTACCGTCTGGCTTGTGGCCATGCTTACTGTCACGGTTGCCTTCGCCACTTCCTTCTCACCGCCTCCGACACCAAACAATTCCCGTTGTCGTGTATGGGTGATGAGGGTAAGTGTGGTGTTCCAATCCCCCTTCCGGTCATAAAACGGTTCCTGGTTCCTGCGCAAGTCAAACACCTGTTGGAAGTCTCTTTCTTCGACTACATCGGTCGCCACCCCAATAAGTTCGGATGTTGCACCACTCCTGACTGTCCCGAAATTTACTCCCTCGAAACTAATTCCGGCGATGGCATTTTCCGGTGCAGATCGTGCTTTGTGTGCGTTTGCGTGTCCTGCGGGGAGGACCACGACGGATTCAGCTGCGAGGAGTGGAAGGTACATCGGGATCCGGAGGCACAGGAGAGGTTGTTGGAAGGTTGGGCTGAGGGTAACAAGGACGTCAAGAAGTGCCCAAAGTGCAAAATCTTGATTGAGAAGAATGGAGGGTGCAATCATGTGACTTGCTCAAAGTGCGAAGCGCATATTTGTTGGGTGTGTATGGGGGTGTTCTCCGCGGACCAGGTTTATAACCATATGGAACTTGTCCACGGTGGTATGTTGTACGGTGACGGGCTTGGTTTGTAACTTTCATTCTGGTCTCCAGTGTATTTTTACCTCGGAGGTGGGGTTGTATGGTTTTCTTGTAGCTCCCTCGAATGTTGTGTTCATATCGCGCATGTGTAACCTGTATAAAATAACGTTACGAATTACTATCCGTGGAAGTGTATACAATCGTCTATAGCGCGTCAGTGATACATAACAGCTGAACGCCCCGTCCCGAAGACTCCGCCAGATCTGCGGCAACTCATATCTGAGCCGTGATACCGACACGAATAATCCTGAGAAGACGAACGCTCAGAACGGTTGCCTCGTTTGGAATCGGAAGAATCACTTACTCGTCAGCAGGACCAGTCCACTTGGCAGTCTCAGGGAACGAAATAACTGAGAGCGTATGTGAGCAACCGCACAAAAACCTTCGCGCATTGTAGCGGGGGGGGGGACTTACCCAGACGGCGGTATATCGACTCGATCAGGAATCGCCGTATCCAGTTGGATGGAACACGCAGAAGCCCACCCTCACGCAAACCATCCTTGCTCATGACGTGGTAATGCGGGATACTATAGCGCAAGTAGGGGAGATATCGTAAGCACGAGATTAACGAGGCACGGTCATTGAGACTTACATGTGCGTTGTCTGGAGTGCGGCTCTCTTGATCTCGTTTATCGTCTCGGAGGACTCACGGGGATCAACACGGGTTTCCAACGAGCAGATTTTTGCGATGACCTCGTCGATCTAGGTTGGACGCCCTCAATAACCAGGAAAAAGGGACCGTCCCGTAATGTGAGCAGCTCACCTTGACCTCGAAGTCCTCGCGGAAGCCGATGTAGTAAGTTACGCCATAGAAACCTGCACGGAGCACGATTTCAACGGGAGCACAGCAACACAAGGGGAATCTGACCACAGACCTTTGATCGAACGAACTTTGTCGACGTCGTAACGCTGGTCCGCAGGAATTCTAGCGACCGGCAGGACGCAGACCGACAAGAAAATCTTTTGGGGGTATATCAGGAAAAAGTCCGCTAGTGGTAAGTATAATGAATCGCAGACTGACGACGACTTGGGGGAGCGCAGGCCACTGCCGAATGAATCCAACGAAAGAATGTGGCACACCCTTCCCGGCCGCAAACTTATGGAAAATCGCACAAGTAGGGATTCTGACTAGTTCTTTCCGATCTTCGGACAACTCCTGGGTAGAGTCGCTCGGAGTTTTGTCGCGTGCGATGTAGTAGTACCGATCTTGTACGGACTCGGATTCGTCAAGTTCGTCATTCTCGGAGGTGATGGCGAATGGACGTCGGTTCGCTGAAATCGCGACCTCGCCTTTTTCACCTGCGACGATGAAGTGACGGAGGTTCCGCCTGTTTGCACCGTCGAAACGGTCTTCCAGTCGCTGACCAAGAGATGAGTAGGTGAAGAGCGAACGCGTGGGGTGAACTTTAGTACCTTAGCCCACGTCCAGAAGAGCATGAACAGCATCAGGATCGAGGCCAGCATAAGAGGAGCCCAGGCACCCTGTGTAAATCTCATCGGCTGGTGGAAACCTGGCGTAGAAAACATAACGTACGTCTGGAATCTTCTTCAACGATGCTCCCCAAAACAAGCCTGGGAACCTATAAGCGACGAAGGCGCAACAAGGTATAATGGGGCGCACCATCAACGAAACCATAGAACAGGAAGAACGCAAGCGCAACAATTATCGGCCAACGTTTAACGTAGATCATCTGGACGGCGATAAGCGTGGTAGTTGAGATCATGACTGTTGCGACAGCAAAACTGGTCGTGTCGGTGGTCAACGACTTGAGTATAAGCAGTGATCATGCAAGAACTCACCCGTAGGCATTAGTAAGGTGGCTGCTATTCTTGAAGGCCACGACGAAGACAATTGTCGCGATCATCACTGGGAGGTGTGTCAAGACAAAGGGGCAAAATCACTCCGATGGAGGTTCACGAACAGATCCAGTTAACGGTCGGGATAAAGACTTGTCCTGTGGGGATGGTGAGAATCGACAGGGGTCGAATGGATACATCAGAGACACGAACCTTGAATCTCCTCTGAGGTGTGCTTGAGACGGAGACTAACACGGGATTGAGCTGAGGAAAGGTCGTACTGGGGTCGGCCGCACTCACGGGGGGAGACTCTTCATGTTCACAATCTGTTGTACCAAACTGAAAGTGGCAGTGATCATGGCTTGCGAGGCGGTGAGCTGGTCACCAGTGAGCATGCGCAAATATAGTCCAGCACGGAGGGTGAACTCACAGTCGCAAGAATCCCAACGATGTAGACGATCCTTGGGGAAGGTTAGCTGACCACTTAGAAATAATAATATCGTAGCACGAACCAGAAAAGGGGTCCATTCGAGCTTCCAGGGATGGTCGCGTAAAAGACGTTGTTCATAACTGCATCGCCGTCCCTGGCCAGCCGAGCACCTTGCCCAAGGTAGGCCAAAATGAGACATGGGTATACAAACATGGAAAATGACAGCTGCGGAAGGGGTGAGTTCAGATCACGAGGCTCGCGGGGGGATCACGGACCTGGATGGAGAGCATGTTGAACTGGCCGAGGCTGTTGAGTGATTATCAGCCGATAAGATGCACCCCAGTTTACCGAGTGACGTACTTCGCAAACATCGCCTCGCAACCCGTGACGGCCAGGAGAACACCGGCAAGGTTATCGAAGTCCCTGGTGCGCACAAACCCTAGAGGATCGTTTAGCACAAGAAACGCGTGAGTAAATATACAACACACATAGCACCGCGCGGGAGGGGTCAAAGGCGCGGAAGATCCCCGGGAAGGCGGTGATATTTACGATGCCGGTCACGGAAAGTAGCATCATCCAGACAAACGTTACTGAACCCCAAGGTAAGAAACACATTTAGGGTAAGGGTTCCAGATACTCACTGGGCGCGAACGTGAAACCCAGCTTCCCTGTGCCGAAGGGTTGTACGAGGAAAAGGGGAATGAGGAAAGCCTGTTACGATCTTCAGTGAAGGGCAGCGGGAGGAACGACGGAGAGATACCGACCAGGGAAATACCCGTAGTCTTGTCGGCAGTAGAAGGCTTTGCAACGGCGATACCAGCGGCAGCGCTCGTCACCGAGACAGCAGGAGTAAGTACACCATCAGCCATAGTCAACCCTGTCGCGAGGAGACACTTTGAACGGTAGGGTTATTCAAGGCAATAGTGGGATAGGATACGCCAGTCGGTGACTCACCCAAGCAAGCAATGGCCAACGGAACCGATTCGAAATGTGGCCAGAACCAGAAAGAGATTTGGCCTTGAAGGCACTATCGCCGGTCAGGACTCGGTCGCCGTCTGAGTCCTGGCGGGGGGGAGGAAACAACCCTTGGAACAACGCGAAACTTCCTCCCTCTCCTTCTCCGGTACCGAAACGTAAGCATATAAAGACCTAGGATGAGCATTCAGTCAAGGGTCTTCGAATGAAGGTAGGGTGGACCCACGTATTTCAACAATGGTATCAACGTCATGGACCACACAATCGCACTGATTCCTCCAACCACGTCCTCTTTGGGGGGTGCCGGTCCATCAGCCGGCCAGATACCGTTCAGGACGTACAGAGGGGAGGTCCCAATATCCGAGTAGATAATACCTGTGTAGGATTTCAGTGATGGATGAAAAGAACGAGAAAGACGCAAAAAAACATACCCAGAGTGGAGAAAGACAACGTCAAAAGACCCCAGCCACGAACGGAGAGGGCTTTCCTCGGCTGGGTGATCGCCTTCTCAACGCTATCGGGAGTGACACGGGAGTCCATCCTTCTGTTCGCGACTGAAAAGAGAAGCAAGAGACAAGAATGCGGCACACGGGGGGACACCTCTTATACCAGACGGTTATCTAATGTTCGCCCCCGGCTCGCGGAAATTTTACCGTCGGCTACTACGATAATCAGGGAGGAATGGCAAATATCCCTCTGTGCCGAGAGACACATTCGCCATTCAATAAGTGTTTCGGAGGTAGTAAGGGATATATGATATCACTGAGGGATTTCAGCCATAGGGCTGCATGACTCAAGCCTTGCAAAGATGAACTACACTGCCGGACCCCCCGAATCGTGTTGTCGGCGTGGTTGAGATGACAAGCACGAAGTCACACCAAAAGCCATTGGCATTTGGGATGCAGACCGGGTGGTATTCGACTCGTTTATCTCAGGCCTCGACGAGCGAGTTGATGACAGGGTTTGGTACGAGCCAAAATGCGTGTCGACCAAAATAGGTTACCAAAATAGTTAACCTAACCGGGGATCTCAGCCCACGTGGCGTTCGGACCGTGAAAACAAAAAAACAAGCCATCCAATTTTATGTACAGCTGTAAAATACATAATTCTCATTGGCCCGCCAATCTCGGGGTTTTCCATCCAAAATGACGTCATGCCATATCCCTGTGGCTGTGCAGAGTCTCCCGGTGGATCGTCATGAGTATGGGCCAGACATATTCGCATACGGTGTTACGTACAGCGTCACTGGGAACTTTACCTTGAGGTAATCTGGCAGGTGAACCGTATTGCCAAGAAAAATAGGGATGAGGGAGATACGCGGTTGGCGAAGATAATCGCAGACTGTCGATCGTTCCACCAGAATGGGCCAGTGACAATTCCTTGGGGTTTATACCAAGCTCATCCTGGAAACTATCTCGTCTATGGGCTCTGGTCACACCCCGTGTCAATCAACGCACTAGAGAGGCTACAGAACACCTCTTGCGCCACGTTCCCAGGATCGACGGAAAAAGCGCCATCCATCTCCAGGAAGATTATACTGCACAGAACTAAGTTACCACGGCCTCCAGCGCGCAAGGGTCAATTTTCTAGTATCGCCCTTTCCAGCATCATGTTCTGCTCTGAGCCCTTTCGTATCCGCCCCTCCCACAGTGTCCAGACGTATCCCATCTCTCGCAACCCCAGGACCTTGGCTCCCAGAAAATCTTACGCTGGTGGCTGTAGCCCGCTCCCCGAAGTTCCATGCATCCTGTTGTGTAGCAGAGGCCTTCCTGAGCGAGAGAAACAACCGCGCGACCATCATCGGAAGAAACCTAGTATGCGGTTTAAAATCGACTGGTTCGGAGGGGACAGGATGGTTAGACGCACACGACGTTCCCACTGGCCGACGGAGAATGACCCGGTGAGCAAGCGGGAAGGAGGGGTTTTGTTACCACTTACACTGCGGGGAGTAGTTGGATTGAAGACTATAAAGGTCTCAGCACGCGGGAAGAAAATAGGGTGATATGACATTATCCTCACCCTTCCAAATATTTGAGTCAGCTCGAGTACGAGGTGTGAGGTGAATATCACCAGGAAATATTGCGTCGCATCTCGTGCTATGATCCTAAATAGACTGGGTACCTTGAATTGGCACATGCCCGATCGAAACGCCGTGTACATGATGACCAAGAAGGCCAGAAGGTCTGCAGAATGATGAGTTTGGGTGTCTCCTGCCGGACGAAAGGCAGCGGGGGTTTCGTACCGTATACTAGGGATATGATGGGAAATCCGAGTTCCACGGGCCTGTGTCGCATGAAATTGCAAGTGCCGAGTTGGGTAGTTGGGTTTTTTTGCGCTGAGATATCAAAGTATGTACGGGTTACAAGCACCGCCCAGTCCAAAACTCACCTCCCCCCACCGCCATCAGAGCAATGAAATATATGCCAAGAGCAAGCTGCGATGCCGTTATCACGCCGATGCATATGTTAGTTATACGGTTTCCCCCTGTGACTGCATAGATCCTGTTTCGTTTGGTTACCGTTAGCACGAAGCCGTCCCATGCCAGAAAGAACGGACCTCAGTGATAAGGACACTTGAGCAAGTACCGTACACCCCACATACATGAGGACAGAGGTAAGTGTAATTGTGTCGCATCTGTAATAGGCGTATGAGAAACCTGGTGATTTGAGAGGTTATCGAGAATGGTCGTACAACTAGAATCCATCCCATCAATAAGTCTTTCGTACAGGATACCTCGATTGAAAAAATCGCTTACCCGCCGCGAAGCCAGTAGACGGTGATGCGCTGGGACAGGGTGGACAAATGTCAATGCCGTGTACCGGGGTGATGTGAAGATCCCGCGCACCGATCAACGTCCATAACTGGTATCCCAGCGGCAAATACCTATTCTACGTTGTCCTTTCAGAAAGGGAGATGATTGCTGCAGAGGGAGACGTACCACAATGAAAAGCACAAAGACTATCTCATCGTCAACGAATGCCATAAAAAGGGCGCCGCTCTCCAGTGCATACCCCATGATTTCCTCCCAGACCAAACGTATTCGACCTTTCACAGGGATAAACTTAACAAGGAGCGACGCTAGAGGCGCGGCTTACCTCATCCGCCAGGGTCAACAGATAGTCATAGAATAAGATGGCGGCGGTCCCCAACGCATAATACTGATCGTAATTCCTCACTCCGGGTCACAGACGATAAAAATTGACGCCCACCGATGTTGCGGTACTGGGATCCAAATTTCAGAAGGGACAACTCATGAGCCAGACAACGGAAGGAGAAAACCCACAAATCTTGAGCGACTTGGATGATCTCCTTCAATTCGTCGGAAGACATAGAAGGAGCGGAAGGAAGACCTCGCTCGCGCAACGACTCGGGACGATTCTTATAAGAGATATTCTCGTGGGGTCCGCGTCGGTGCCATTGCATCCCGCAAACCGCATGGTACCAAGTGATTGTGTTCCTAGTTCTCCAGTTCCGCCCCGCCAAAACAGTCCACCCAGCAAAAACTCCGAGAGCTCGCCCGGTTAGAGAACCCTGGCGCGGGCGGACGATTGCACGAAAAGTAGTTCCAAGACCCGAATTTATGCAGAACACAAGTGAAATGACGCGAGTGGAGGACAAGTTTTTTTTCCACAGCTGTTCGTGTTTCGATAAACCGTCTTCCACACGACACGGCCCGGGAGTGGTGTATAGCTTTTTGATCGCATCAGGGTCCGACGTGAATATCGTGGTAACGCAGATCACGTAATACCACTGTCGACTACGATGCATGGGGGGATTTAGAGGGCAGTAAGATGAATGTCAACGCCAAAACAACTGCGCATGGTTGACAAACCAACTTTCAATAACCCTGAAGGTCTGTGTGTGTGTTTGGATCGACTGGGACGGGCCGGCGAAACGCTGGCGAACGGCGAACGGGGTCATGAGGACCGCAGGGCGGAACGAACTCTTCCAGCACAAGCGAGCTTTCCCTGTTAGGAAATGTTCGATCAAATCGACGCTCGCTGTGTATTAGTGGTAGAAGGGTGGGTTACGATCCAGTCGGCAAAGCTGTATGTCGACGTTCGGGCTGTTGCTTCCCCCTCGAACTTTTCTTGTTTCCACCCCCACGTCCACTGTGTCGTTTCCCGGCTCCCCCACCCCTCGATTCGCTCTTGGCCATAGAAATTGCAGCCCTCAATGCCACTTCATCTTCCTTCCTCACCCTCTCCTCCTCGGCAGCCCACCACTTCAAGAAATCTTCTTCGGCTGCCCTCGCTTGCTCCTCCTCTTGGATCTCCTTCAGTGACTGTTTTTGTTTTCCTTTCGGCAGTTTTTCTTCTTCCTGCAACGATTGAATAGCTGCGAACGATGTCACGCGGCCCTGGGGCAGTTGTCCATCGGAAGTCGGGTTGCTGGACGTGTTTGCCCAAGGCTTACTGCCACTCCTACAGTAATGAATCTCAGCTTCACGGAAGGACGATTGAAGGCGATGAAACTTACGCGGTACGTTGGATGCTAGGAGAACTGGCACCCATCTTTACGGGTGTAATCGGTTGGGATACCTGGGTGTTCTGGGTCCGACTCAGTGGCAGAGGGACGTGGGTCGGAGGCTTTGATAAGAGGGCTTTCGGCGGTGACTGAGACTGCAGTTTCGCTATCCCATGTGCAGGACTGACTCCCTGAGGGCGCGTTATTGACAAGCCTGAGCTTGCAGTATCAGTTCTAACGATATTCGAGGATCCCTGTGTGATAGCAAGTGACATCCTCAAGTCGACCTTTTTACCAGGGGACGACGACACCGGCGGTCCTGAGGTGGGGGGCATCCGTTCTGGTCGCGGTGGTGTCCTCGGTGTCCACTTCGCCGTTAACGATCCATCTTTTGGAGGGGTCTGGAGAGACGCTTTTCTCTCTGTTTCCGCGATAATGCTTTTCATGTCATGCCTAGAAAAATCCCTCAGCTGGTTTCGGTACAAAAGGGTTGGATGGGTCGTACTTGATGGAAGGTCCTATCGATTTCCATCCGGAGGATTGTTTTGAGGGTGTCCTCTCGATCGTGGGTGACTCTATTGGGACAGGCGGTGACGAGGAAACACCGTCCATAGCGAATATATCCTCTGAGACGCTCCCCGACACCGGCACAGGTGCAGAACAATCTAGAATTGACCTCCGTCGAGCCGCCTCCGAGCGGTCCTTGATTTGCTGGGTTCGGGCAACCAACTGAGGGACGTCTTGGAGACGAAGCCAATCTCCATACTTCTCCATCGCCCGGTCCACAAAGAATGACGACCGTGTAATCGGAGCCTTGTTCGACTGTTCCATCCGCACTGCGCTCGAGATCCTTTTCAAGAGATCGTACGGGAGCACACCGAGCATGCGATAGCCAACGAGTGCCTCCATGTTAACGACTATGTATGCTTCCAATCGATTCACGAGTTCGGCCAAGTTATAGTAAACCGCTTCGGAATACAGTGCACAGACGTTGTTCAGGTTGATGTGTCTCAGAATGATCGAGGAGCAGATAAGGTTCAACCGGTAGACGAGCAACTCATTCTGAGGAAGGGGTCAAACGCGTGCAAGTGGGGAGACGGGACACGACGTCTTACGGAGACAACGATGATCTCTAACATGAGATTCAACAGGTCCTCGGACGAGTTGATGTAATCTGCAAGCCGTGAGCACAGCGCGCCAATGGAGCGATGAGCCTAAAATACGCACCAAGTGAATCAAACATCTCCCCATCCTCACCTGCGCACAGGAACCTCAACACAAACTCCGCAGGCCGCCAATTCATGTGCCTCAAATCAACCACAATAGTCCCTTCAGGAGTCCACCGCTTCCTCGTCCAATCCTCGTCACCGAAGAGCGCGGCAAAAAACTCTGACCTCGCACGTAACACGCCCGAATGACAATAAACTGTTTTGTCCGCCAACTCGAGGACCACATCCGGTTTATGTATCTCCCGCATTACCTGATCCTGCATAGCAGCAAACGCACGAGCGAAGTCCCTGACCAACGATTGTTCTGGAGTGAGCTTGGAGACGACCTGGAGGGATTGCACGAAAAGCGGAAGGTCCAAAATCTTCGCAAGGTCCTTCAGTTCCGATTGCACTTGGTGGGGGTTGACCTTTCCGTAAACCCGCATCCGGTCGACAACGTCTTGCGGTACTCGGGGATCCCAAACTGCGAGCACTTCGTCCGAGTATAGATAGTAGAGGAGTATAAGGACAGAGATGGGGTGACAACCAGTGATAGTTAAAGATGCTACCCGAGAGTGCGTTTCCGAACGTCCCGACAGGACCTTAATCACGACATTTGAGGGTGAATTCCGGACCACCGTCGTTTGGCCAGACAGGAGGCAAGCCAAGACCGAGCTGCGAGTCACCAAAATGCTACGATGAGCAGGAACCTCGGGACCCTTCTGTACTCGAATGGCGATGTCCGCCCCAGGCGCCTTGTGGGTGCCCTCGGGGATCTTAGATTTCGGGTCCTCCAGAGAGACCGGGAACAGGAAATCGCAGAGTCCGCGCATACAAAGAATGTCCACGCCGAGCGAGTCCGTCTCGCCCTCTTGGTCCGCTCCATCGAGCGCGGAATCGTCGGTCGTAGGGAAGAAACGACCCCACGTTGGGCGATGATCCCAAAACGGCAAAAGGTCGGTGAGGTCCTCGTTAAAGAGTTTCCCGGTGAGGCAGATTGGGTCAGGTACGAAGTCGGCTCGAAGAGCTGCGAATGCCCCCATGTTGTTACCACATACGCTCTCGACGCGCTGTATGTACGAAATGCGCCTAAACTTGAAAGCTTTAGTACCGCTCTGGGCCGTTTTGGGGTTTCTCGTCCGCAAGAAGACGTGACCGGATTCCGTGCAGAGGATGATGGACCCATCAGCCACCACCGAGAAGTCCTGGGGGAGAGACGTAAACACTGGTTACGACCAAAAACTCGCCCACCCACCTTTACGGCAGTGAACGCCTTCCTAAGGGCCCACACCAATTGAGGCCTAACCACAACCTTCTCCTTTCCTGATGCAGCCTTGGGTTCTGGTGGAGAGAAAATGAAAAGTTCTCCATCGGTAGACAAGGTCCCGAAGACGTCATCGCATGCGGAGAGTTTTGCTACGGTAGCAAACCTGGCAGACTGGGTATACCTATTGGAATCTTGGGGGAATACAGCGATTGGAAGTGGGAAACTATGGAAGTCAGGGAGGTGATGCTGAGATCAAGAATGTACGGAACATACAGAACCCTGATAGAGCGATTTCCCCAAAGGCACACTACAGTCCCAGACGCGCCAAGGCATACCATGGTCGAGTCCTATCATCACGGGTTGGCAAGTGAACGTGATGCGGATGGACTTTTAAGCTCACAGATAGAGCAACATCCACTGGAGGCTCGTCTATCTTCGTCACGACTTTTGGGCTGGCTAGAACCGGGTTGTACTCCTTGTTCCAACCTACAAACACACGGTCAGGACAAGCCTAAACATACCCTGCTAGCGAACATACCAAGTTGGCCGTTATTTGTACCCCACGCGAACAATTCGTCCGCCGACCAACAAACGGAAGCCGTCTTGCAAGCAGCGATGCCGTTGATCCTTTTCCCTCTGAGAGGACCAGCAATTTTTCGAGCGGTAGGCTGAATCGAATCAGCACTCTCGACCGTATATCCCAGTTGGGAAAATCTGTTCAATCCCCAACTCATGACCTCCCTGGACGTCGTCAAGGCCAAGGTGTGATCTTGGCCCAGTGCCACCCTTATGATATTTTGAGGGATCTGCATCGAAATAAAGTCGTACTGCGTGTGTTGTGTCTGCCCCAGCCTACCGCCGAGTCCAAACCCACAGACCCGGACGTTATTCGTAGGGTCATCGGTGACGACGGCAGTGTGTAGTTTTGACATCCCAACCTGGGCGATGCTAGAAGGTAGTTGGGAGGAGGACATATCTCTGAACGCGGGGTAGAGCTGAACGTGCTCGGGGTGGACTCGATCGTTCCCGTCACCCAGGCCGAGCGTCGCGTTTCGGTTCGCGCCCCAGGTGTATAACTCCGTAATAGCGGCGTGTCTCTTGCTAACGATGTGAGGCCTTGTATCCACGACTGAAGGTTTGGTATAGTTGACCGTCGAGTTGTACAAGTCGATGGCCGTGTTTCCTTCGGAATCTCGTATCGTCACGTCGATGTCGCTGCGTTCCAGCAATGAGACACTACAATACATTTATGACATCATCGATCTCCGGAGGTGATTAGATGCTCAAGTACTCACGCGGCAATAATGTTACCATTATACAGCGCTCTGTGCAGGGGGGTCCACTGACTTTCGAGGTCTTGGACGTTTATGTTGATCCCGGGGTAGGCCAACAGAAGCCGGACATACTCCGGGGCAGATGGTTCGCCAGACGAACAAGCCAAATGCAAAACCGTCCTCCCCAACCAATCCCTAGCGTTCACATCGAAATCGTAGGAGTGATACTTCGATTGAACCGGGCTTGATTTCGTCCAAGATCTTCCCCCGCCCTTGCCAGCACCCGAATTGGAACCGGAAGCGGCGGTTCGAGCTCTCTCGAGCTGGCGTTGAAACGCCTGTTGATCACGTTGAGCAAAGAGAACATGGAGTGTGTTCATGCAAGATTGTCAGAGTCCACAGACACGGCTCTGACGGCGGTCCCTGGATGCCCTAGGACCACTCCCCAGATGAGGTTGTGTCTGATAGATGGATAAATGCACTCTAAACGGTGCGTTGGTGGCCGATGTCCGTCCGGAGGTGAAGAGAGGCGAAAGGTGGAGCGGCCTGAGGTGTTGGGGGTGTTGGGGGGGCGGGGGGATGAGGAAAAATGGCGGACGGAGCAGAAGAGTCAGACGAAATCACCCGCGCCTCTTACATATAGCCCTCTGCTCCCTTCGATCGCCAAGTGGGCAGGGTTAGAGTCCACGTGTTTCGCCCACACTTTCTCTGCCCTTCCACGTCGGCAAACGTTCGTCGGGGGCTCCCATTTCCACCCAAAAAGTCCTCCAGAAATTCCCAGAAATAAATAACCCATGCGATGGACCAAACCACCGTTCTCTACGCCCTGGTGTCGTTCCTTGTCTTGCTGATTTCTTCGGTGAGTTTCTCCAATCAAAAGTCGGATTTGAATCTTCCATGATGAACACACGTTCATCCTTGTTCTTCGAGCCGTGAGCCTCTCGGCGTCGTGGCAAAGACGAAAATATCGACAAAGGCCCTGACACCTTTCGGCTGTCGGTGGTATTCTGACATTGGGTTTTTTGACTCCCACGGTTTCGGTTGCATGTTGTTGACTGAAACCCAAGTTGTATGCAGCTCTTGTCTTTTGGTCCCCTCAGTCGATCATAACCTACTCTTCTGAGAAGAAATACCGATGTCGCACGTCGCCCGACAAACCCATACCACTTCCTTACATCGATGACCCAGCCACCGTGGACCTCTCGATCATCATACCCGCGTATAACGAAACCAAGCGGATGCCCAAGATGCTCGAGTCTACAATCAAACACATTTTGTCCGTACCCAAACGGAAGGCTGAGATTTTGGTCGTAGAAGATGGTTCAACGGACGGGACTGCTGACTTGGCGCTCGAATACGCAAAGGGGAACCCAGAAATAGAAATCCGGGTCGTAACCCGGGAAAAGAACTCTGGGAAAGGAGGCGCCGTGCGGCACGGCATGTTGCACGCGAGGGGGGAGAGGTTACTTATGGTCGACGCTGACGGTGCCAGTCGGTTTGAGGACTTGGAACTCCTCTGGGCCGCGTTGGACAGATTGGGTAAACATGGCCCCAATCGTGCGGCCATAGCTGTGGGAAGTCGTGCTCACCTCGTCAAGACCGAGGCGGTCGTCAAGGTACCATCCCTCCCTCCCCTGAACAAGTTTATGGTTGAACACTATCACAGCGCTCGCTCCTCCGGAACCTGCTGATGTATGGCTTCCACACGATCCTCCGTGTGCTCGGTGTTGGTCACATCCGCGATACTCAATGCGGGTTCAAGCTTTTCACCCGAAAAGCCGCACAGCAAATCTTCCCAAGTCAACACTTGACGACCTGGATCTTTGATGTCGAGATCCTGCTCCTAGCCAAGATGCTCAGTATTCCGGTAGAAGAGGTTCCGATTGAGTGGCATGAGGTCGCGGGTAGCAAGTTGAACGTGGTTACGGACTCGTTGCAGATGCTTAGAGACTTGTTGATCTTGAGAGCAAATCATTTCTTGGGCAGGTGGAAAGTCGGTCAAAGTACAGTTAAAGTAGTGCCCTCATAGTTGACCTCAAGGACGTTCATGTGCACGCCTACCCATTTATCTGATTACTTGACCACCTCCTTCACCCCCCAGGCAGTTGCTCTGCCGTTCCATGGTAGGTGAACCACTGTAGAAGCCTAGAGAGGTGGAAACGTGAATTGAGGTCTGTTGGACCAACCCACTACCAGCTGTACGGTCTACACTGGGGAACCCATATACATATGGTACACGTTTCGTAGGGATACACAAAGGGTTGTCATATAACCGTGTATCTTCTTTGCGTCGAGAGAAGAGAGGGGAAACCCATCCTGAATTAGATGAAAATACAAACGAGCGGAGATGGGGCTGGAAGCTTGTGAACTATGACGGACGTTCAGGGAAATTAGGCTATCAGCACTCGCCCTTCTTTGACGAGGGGAGCGCAGAGCCATTCGGGCACTTGCACTCGATGAAGTCCTGGCGTCTCGGAATCTTGAGAGCCTCTTCGTAACTTTGGTCCGGCTCGATATGCATCTGGATAGTGTTGAGGGTGGAGAGGACAGTGGTTGGCCTGCCGAAACTAAACCCTGACTGGGATTCTTCGAACATCTCCCGTTTCTCCCTGGCAGCGAGCGCGGGGATCAAGACGGGAAGGTTGCAAACGCTTAGTGCAACACAGTTCTCAACGGCACCTGGGTTACGACCACAAAGGGATCAGAGGAGGGAAAAAAGAAACTAAGATCAGATTTTGCCAACAGGGGTGCGTAAAAGAGGGGGAGGATAAGAAACGTCTATGGCGTGGAAATCAAAGAGAACCTTGGGCTTCCCTTGACTATCTCGACAGCCACACCGATAGGTTTTGTGGAGTGGTGAAGCAAAAATGTTTCAGACCGGAGGGAATTACTCACCCATGATCGCCTCCACAGCCCCAGGCATTCTCAAAACCAGAATGGCGTGGGCAAGTCCGGCCATTGTGGTCATTATCGAGCACGAGAAAATGGCGATGAGGCGGATCCGGAGTCCTGAAGACAGTCGTACATCTCTGAGAATCCAGAGCGGAGCAACGACGAGAATGACGTCGGATATTGTCTCGGCTGCAAGGCGGTACTCAATGACAAAAGAACGGTGATTGGGCAAGAAAAGGCGTACTCGCTACTTGGGTGATACCAACGGCTTCTCCGAGCACACACTGGGCGTACTGATGCCCTTTCCACGACCTGTGCCCCTTTTCGCATACCCAGAACATCTGAACAACGAGAAGGATCCACTGAAGGGCGAAGAAAACGGCGACCCCTGAGGTAGCGGCCGGAGTTAGTGGTGAACTGATGGGGTGACCGACGCGCCCACCGAGGAGCACCCGTATTTGTGACGGCCATGGGGCAATACGGATGATAGTGAAGACGATGGAAAGTCTTGCACACCATATCGTCGAGTAGAAAAAGCCGCCAACTATCGATCACGGGAGTCAGATATGTCGACGGTTGTGAAGGATCGCCGTCACCGCTCACCGATGTAGAAGGCAGCAATTCGTAAATCCCGAGGTATATTCGCTAGGTCCCATGCGTCAAAAGAGCCCGCAGCCGGGGGCGGTGAACGGGCTCACGTCCTTCATCCATCAGGAATGCACCTAGAGAACGGAGATGGTGGCAACAGTTTGGTCATGGAGATCAGTTCACCGTTGATGAAGATACTCACCAGGCACGAAGGTAGCAAGGCACAGGAGGCCGAGGAAGGCGAAGAAATCGTCCCACCACCATCGCCTCTGGCGCACAAAGCGGAACAATATTAGGCGCACCAAGGTCACGATCGCCGCGACGAGAAATAGGGCGAGCGATGAGTCTACCGAACAACACCTTGGTCGTCAAATTGAGGGCCGGACTGAGAAAGGAGACGAGACGCACACTTGAACTCGTCGAGGCCGACGGCCATTGCTGAGGGGGATGTGGTGAGGAGGGGTGGGGACTGGAACCCAAACCGCCTACGCTATAAGTACAAGCACTATTTTAGCGATCACTGGAGTTATTGTTCCCTGGCGATGTTTCAACACAACACCAGGCATTTTGCCATCCCGTCGTAGTCCAATAGCCGAGATTTACCCTTTCGATGACCCGACAGAGCGGTTGGGGTCCTCAAATTTGATTTATGCGTGGACATGCATCTTGAAGTATGCGGAGTGAGCACTGCACCCGAAGTCACTGTTATCCATTTCATGCTAACCCCGCCGGGAACTTGCCGCGCGCTTCCGTCACTACTCCCATCCCAGACGCCGATGATGATTATGCTTCCAAGGCTAAGACAAAAATACGCCTCTCGAGTACCCAAGTCTCCTTCTACACCGGTCTCTTCCGCCTGTCCGAGGCTACTCAGGCACTTCGAACCCCTCTCCGAGCTCAGCCATCACAGGGGCGGAACCCAGGTCCGGTACTACGCTCAGCAGCCTCCGAATGGTGGTGGCTTTCCAGGCTTCTCATTCCAACAACAACGCAACAAGGGTGACACCCTCAAAGAGTTTGTAAGTCCCTCCTCCGTCCACTTTATGACCGTCGGTGACGCTGACCAGACGTAGAGTTTCGACCTCACCGATTTGGCAAGGAACGGAAAACTCGATCCAACAATTGGCAGAGATGACGGTGCGCCCTTTTGTTAGTCTCATGCTTGGTGTTCAATGTCTGATTGTGATGTTTTCTGGGCATAGAGATCAGAAGGACGATTCAGAGTGAGCGCTCGCAGGGTTTGTGTAATCACAAGTATTCGAGCTAACCACGCCGGCAAGTTCTTTCAAGACGAACAAAGTCAAACCCGGTGGTGAGTTTCTATTCCAATTGCGTCACTTGAATAGCGAACGCGCGTCAAATCTCTGATCCCACCCTCAGCTCATCGGACCCCCAGGCGTTGGCAAAACCGCTATTCTTGAAGGCCTGGCAAGCCGAATTGTGTCTAAGGAGGTACCAGAAGTATGTCATGATCCTTTTTCCGTCACGGCGAGACTTCTGATATCCGGGATCACCAATTTCCAGTCCCTCCAACACAAGCGTGTCCTATCAATTGACCTTGCCGCGATAATGGCGGGCTCTGGAATCAGAGGACAGTTTGAGGAGAAGTTTAAGGCTCTACTCCGTGACATTGAAGATGAGGTGCGATTGATCTTTCGGCTTCCCCATACACTTCACCGCTTCTTTTATTGATGATTGAATAAATAGGCGGGGAACGTAATCTGTTTCATTGACGAAGTTCGTGAGTAGATGCAGTTGTTCTGGTTGTCCTCGCTATGTAGGTCCATGGACTGATTGTATGCCCTCTCTTCCGTTCGCAGACACCTTATTCAACTTGGGCAAAGCAGAAGGGAGCATTGACGCGGGCCAGATGATTAAACCCGCCCTTGCCAGAGGACTTCAATTGGTTGGCGCTACCACGCGTTAGTGTGCTATTCCCTGAAAGTTTTCCCTCGGTCAACTCACTGCCCACCTTATCTAACCTGGGAACTCTCCCGTCATCGTCCAAATTCTGATCACCTCGCTTTTGATTCTCGATTTCCACAGCGGACGAGTACCGCAAAACGATAGGAAAAGATGCGGCACTTGAAAGGAGATTTCAGCCGATTACCATCGACGAGCCTACTGTTGAAAGCACAATCTCGGTCCTGCGCGGGTTGAAGCCGAAATATGAAGTTCATCATGGAGTGGAGATCTCTGATGCGGCTCTCGTAACTGGTGAGTGCTATCGGTATTGCTACCTGTCCAAACTGGATTGCCCGGATTAGGAAATCCGATGGCAGTGAGAATCCTCCAATGACATACGAATGACCCGAGCCGAGGATAATAAGCCTCGGGTGGGCCAACCCTCTCAATTGGCCCGGGCGCCAAGAATATTCAAACGGGCGATTGGAGGACAAGGTCAATGCCCGATTCGCACCCATCATCATCCATCTATTCACCAACTCCTCATTGTCTATTCCGTTGCCAAGGTCTAACCTCATTACGTTCTTCTGATCTTAGCGGCCGTGTATGGTGCTCGGTACATATCAGATCGGTACCTCCCCGACAAAGCGATTGATCTCGTGGATGAAGCGGCCTCCGCCCTCCGGCTCGCCCAAGAATCTAAGCCTGATGAGCTCGAGGCGCTCGATAGGGATGTCGTCAGGATGGAGATCGAGCTGGAGAGTCTGAAGGCGGAGACCGACGTGTTCAGCGTTGAGAGGAGAGGGAAGATCGAGAAGGATTTGAAGGATAGAAAGGAAAAAGTGGGGGAATTAGCAACCGCCTGGCAGAATGGTAAACCTTCTGCCCTTTAGGAAGCTTTCTGCAAGCTAACGCGGATGTGTGCGTGCAGAGCGAGCCCGTCTCGATCGCACCAAAAACATCAAACTACGCATTGAAGAAGCTAAGCATGAACTTGATGTCGCCCAACGACATGGAAGTTACGAACGGGCGAGCCAGCTTAGGTTTTCGACAATACCCGATCTCGAACGTCAACTCCCGAAGGAATCGGAGTTCGCCAAGGATGGTGAAGAGGCCGAGGGTCCGCTAGCGATGGTACACGAGAGGGTCACCTCAAATGATATTGCGAGGGTCGTCGCAAAGGCAACTGGAATTCCGGTCCAAAATCTAATGAAAGGGGTGAGGGAGGAGTCTATCGCTCACGGTGGTTGTTCACTGACACTTCCTCTAGGAGAAGGAAAAGTTGTTCCATGTGGGTTCCGTCGACCCCTTGCAAGGTTCCGCTATTGATTGTGTTAAAGATGGAGGAGGCTTTGAGAAGGCGTGTGGTCGGGCAAGATCACGTCGTGGAAGCGGTCAGCGATGCTGTTCGGATATCTCGTGCGGGTCTGCAAGCCCCCAATCGGCCCGTGGCATCGATGATGTTCTTGGGTCCCACCGGCGTTGGAAAGGTAACACACGGGGCGGCTTCTTCTGATAACTCTGACACACCTGCACTGTCCAGACCGAACTTTGCAAAGCACTTGCGGCTTTCTTGTTCAATGATGAACAGAGGGGGTTGTGAGTCTTCCATGTTGTGCTTAATTTTTTATCTCAACTAACAATCTATCTTAGGATCAACATCAACATGTCTGAGGTAAAAGATCTATGGCGAACATTGATAGACCCTTACCGTTTCCCTAGTTCCACGACCGGCACACTATTTCTAGGCTTATTGGTTCCCCGCCCGGATACGTAGGGTTCGAAGAGGGAGGTCAGTTGACGGAAGCTGTGAGGAGAAAACCATATGGCACGCGGATTTTTACTGCAGACTTCCTTCGTTGTCCTCTAACACCCACCACAGCTGTCATTCTGTTGGATGAGTTGGAAAAGGCGCACAAGGTAAGTTTTTTTATACAAGTATCGCCATAACCGTGGCTCAGATCAACGTGATGAAGGATGTGTCGATGATTTTACTACAAATCTTGGATGAAGGGAGTATTACAGACAGCCAAGGACGGAAGGTCGACTTCAAGGTACGAAACCCCCCGTGTCACTCTGGACCCCTAACCTTATCAACCCCCAGAACACTATCGTTTGTTTGACGAGTAATTTGGGAAGCGACATCCTTGCCCACCCCACATCTTGCGATGAAAACGGTATTGTCTTGAAAGAAGCCCGGGACCTAGTGATGGAACGTACTTCAGAGTACTTCGCCCCCGAACTCCTCAACCGATTGGATTCTATTCTCGTCTTCAACAAGCTATCGAGGGAATCTATTCTTGAAGTGGTTTCCCTACGGCTCAAAGATGTCTCTGATCGACTGCGGGATCGACGAATCATGCTGAACGTTGATGATGGCGCTAAAGACTGGCTTGCGAGGAATGGCTATTCTGACTTGTATGGTGCGCGAGCGATCGCCAGAATAGTCAGGACCAAGGTGAGCGCGGTCGGAGCGGATTCGCTGTCAATTCGCGACTTATGACGTGATACCTAGGTTTTGTTCCCGTTGGCCCAAAAGATGCTGGGCGGTAAGATACGGTGAGTAGCGCCCGGCACGAAACCCCCTCCCCTTGCAGTACTGATGTTTTTTCTTTCAGGGACGGGGATGTTGTGGCCATTCGGGCGTCGGCGGATGGGGAGGACTTGATCATCAAGGACAATCATTCATTGGACACCACCGCCCCTTCACAATCAGCGGCCTCCGAAGTCCCTGCCCTTGATTTGTAGAAAATTTACACTCATTGCATACTTATAATAGCAGAACCACCGCTCACACGTACACCTGTAATATCATCCCACATTCTTTCTCTTTCCTTTCGTGCCCTATGAGACCACCTGCTGCGGCCCGTTTCTTTTTTATGCGCTCTCGAGTCGTGACAGAGGAACTGTGACAGACGTGACTCTCTCCCACCTCTGCCCATCCTCTGCCTCCTTGAATTTCACAAATCTAATTCGTTGGAAGCCCGAAAAGTTCTGAAGAGGAACAGGCCCAAATCCTACTCCGCTCCACCTTTCAGGTTTTGTTTCGGTCAAAATACTGATGCCAGGAATCACCGTACTTACCCCAACACCCATCGCATTCTCCCCATCGCATTCATCAAGTCAGTACCTCATCCGCATCGTAGGCGTTTGGACACCCAGACCTCGGTGCATATACCCATTGTTCTTACTCATCACCTGTTGTTATTTCAAGGTTCCGCGATGCAAAATGGATACTCAAACAATGACGAAACCGTCGCGGATATCAAGGAACGGGCCAAGGAGAGGGCGTTCTCGGTCACCAGAAGCAAGGGGATCTCTGCAACCT